>Ga0209191_1001121_pt1 | contig 18212 bp, 28 predicted proteins | sample S_130626_EF_Meta_FD_187320 | JGI IMG/M metagenome (GOLD analysis project Ga0209191, IMG submission 187320) | Freshwater microbial communities from Lake Simoncouche, Canada to study carbon cycling - S_130626_EF_MetaG (SPAdes) (version 2) | ecosystem: Environmental > Aquatic > Freshwater > Lake ...
ACTTAAATTACCTTCAGCTAATTGTTTGCCATCCTCTGCACATAACTTATAATAAGTTGAGCAAGTAACCGCTTGTACATCAAAAGGTAAAATTAATACATCAATTTGAGTGATAGTGCCTAAAACACCAACCTTACTCGGCTTTAATTGAATCATCTTTTTGTTCTTTAATATTTAAAACTTCTTTTAATTGAATAAGGGCATCAGCGATTACTTTTGCATCACTTAAATTAAATACTCCTTTTTGTGTTGCGATATCAAGACCTTGTCCTATTATCGAATATATTTGCTCGTTGTTCATATTTCAAAGATAGTAATTACATATTTGAATGTGAAACTTTTCGCCATCCACTTCCATCATAAAAACATAAAGTTGCTAAAGTTGTGTTAAATACAACCATTCCAGTTGCAGGAGTTAAAGCATTTATTTGTGTTGTGGTATAATTACCTATTGTTACACTATTTGTAAAGGTTGCTGCACCTGTATTATCAAATCCTAAATTTGAAATCCAACTAATTGCCGACCCTGCCGCACCCGATACCGCTCTATTTAAACTAATTGTACCACCTAAAGCATCTAACGATAATTGTACTGCATATCCTGCTACACTTCTTGTCGCTGCATAAGGTGTTCCAACAACATTACTTCCAATATATAATTGTGCAAATCCATTTCTTGCTGCTATTTGTGCCCCATTAGTACCCTCAATTGTTGAGCAATTTCCCCCATCGCCAATTGGTGTTACTCCACCCCATCCAATATTATTTAAAATTGTATTAGAAGTTACCCTTGCAGTACCATTTACATCTAACTTAAAGCCTGCATCTGTGGTTGTGCCTAAAAGAAGATTTCCGCTTGTATTTAAAAGCATTTGAACATTAGCACTACCACTTGCAAAAAATATAGAACCACTATCGTTTCTTAATAGTAAGTTATTTGCACCTGCTAAATTTGAAGCAGTACCATCACCGATAATTTGATTTGATTGTGTGGTTGGATTTATTCTAAAACGAGTTACCGCACTTACTTCGCCTGATGCAGTTAAACCATTACTTAAAAATACATTACCGCCTGTTAAAGATAATTGATTTGTAAATGATAATTGAGCAACAGATGTAGCATTAGATGAACATTCTAAAGTTGCATAACCACCGCCCGAATTACTTACTTTTATTTTAGCACCCGCAGCAGCGTTTTGAACTTCTAATTTTTCACTTGGAGTAGTTATTCCTATTCCTACATTACCCGCAGATGTGATTGTAAACCTTTCAGCGTTAGCAGTATTATCATAAATATTAAATTTGCCGTCTCCTTGTAATCCCATTGACCAAATTCGTGTTGGAGATTTAAAAGAAAATAATGCTTGAAACCCTGCGGTTGTACTTTCTATTTGTAATAATGAATGGCTTGAACCATAAAATCTTGCATTAATATATTGTGAAGACCCTGCATTTGCCTCAAATCTATAAGTTCCAGTTGTAGTGTTTAAATAAACATTACTTCCATTATCAAATATAGTTGAATTTCCTAAAGCACTTGCTCCTGTAAACTTTGGCAAGTAATTAGTGGTACCAGTTCCAGTAATAGGATTTGTTAAAGCGTTTTGCTTATTATTAAAGGTTGTCCAATCAGCACTACTTAAAGCACCTCTATTAGTTGCCGAAGCCGTAGGTACATTTAAAGTAATAACTGGGGTTGTAGTTCCATTAGCAACAGAACTTGATAAATCAGTTCCAGTTGTACCTAAAGTTAAAGCAGCTACACTTGTTACTGTTCCACTTGTTAATTGACTTGTTAAAGCTAAAGTTCCTGAAGCATTAGGGAAAGCAAAATCTCTATTTGCACTTAAAGCACTTACATCTAATAAGGCTCTAATAGTTGAAGCATTAGCGATAGTTAAATAACCATCTTCCATAGTTACCATACTATGTCCATCCACATCCTCAAAATGTAGTACGCCATCAGTTAATTCTAAACTACCAAATCCATCATTTGGAACATCTTTTAACCAAACCTTTGCAGTGTATAAATCAAATGTATCTAAGTTTAAGTCAGTAGTAGCACCTGTATAAGGTACAAAATTAGAACTAAGATAAGTTTGAAATATTGCAGCAGTAGTCTTCTTGTTTACACCACTTTGAACGATTGGAATTATATCCATTGAACCAACTACGGTTGCTGAAGGAAACTCTGTAAATTTAATATTCGCCATATCTTTATTCCGTTATAATATTGTTATCTTCTTGTGTTACCATATATTCCCCTACTTGACTTATTATAAAGTCTGGCAAAGGTGCTAATAGTGTTAATTGTATTAATTCTGCATCCGTAGGTAGTATATCAGTTGCAGCACCCATATATATAAACCCTCTTATTCTATCTCTTACAGGGTAGTAATTACCTGCTATTGTACCTAAGTCTAATCTATTAGTTGTGTTAGTTGGTAAGCCAGCAGTATTTGAAACATCAGCTTCTAAAACACCATCTACAAACACTTTAACACTACTATTACTCCACTTAATAGCTACCTTATGGATGCCATCTGCGTAAGTACCTGTATTAATAACTTGGTTGGTTGGATTATTATACAAATTTACGATTAATTCGTTAGTTTTAGAAGTGCCTAAAGCTATATATTTATCCAAGCTATTATTGTTCATAGAACCAATAGCCTCAAATATATTAGTTATAGTTGCACCACCTACTAATCTAATATCAAAGTAAGCTAAATAATAATTCTTAACGGTTATATCTTTGTAGATTACATCTTGGGCTCTTTCGCCTTGAAAATCCCCTGAGTAAATAGAAGAAGTAGCATATTCGCTTTCTTCTAATTGCGGATTCCATACATAAGCCGTATCTACAATTCCAAAACCACAATTACTTGGAGTATCGCCTGTATTTATAGTAAAACTATATAATTGCCATTCATCAGTTACGGTAAAGAATTGTTGGTCTCCACCTATAAATAAATTCATTGAACAAGTAGGGTTTACTGCAGACTTTGCCCAAATTGAAAGAGTAGTATATCCTCCAGGGAAGTCTACTCCTTGTAAAGCTACTTTATTGTCAAACAAAGCAGCACTATCTACTACACCATCAGGACCAGTACCAGCGTTATTAGTGTAAGAACCACCACCTGAAGTTGTCCAAAAATCAAAATTGTTAGTATATTGAAAAAAATTCATAGAATATTTCTCCATAAACAATTCAGGGCAATCGGAATACTCGTAATCTAAACGGGGTTCGTTGTTACCTCTAAGGTCTAATAGTTTATCAGCACCAGTTCTATAAGCCTGTGAATTCCTTTGGGCAGTAAACCAATTAAGAGTAGTTGGATAGATATTGTACAATTTCCCTGCTTTCCAAGCATTAGGAAACATTACAATAGAATCTATATTTTTATTGACTAAGTATGGATATAAGTTTGTCACTTTTTCTTTATTTTGCCTTTAAACTCTTTTGTAATGCCATCTTTTATAATCTCGGTAAAGTAGCCAACCTTTATAAATTCTTTCATCTTATCGTTTAAAACAAGGTCATAATAGTTATTCCTATAATACTTCTTTCCGTTATAAGATATATCAACTGTGCATTTATACATACTACAAAGATACTAAGATTTTTAGCATTAAAAAAGGGTAGATACAATTAAGCACCTACCCTCTTTATTATTTAAGAACTAATTAAACATTTCCTAAGTCTGCGTAGATTGCAGCAGTAGGTAACATTAAGTTGATAGCCTCGTAACACTCAATACGAGCAGTTACTAAGTTTTGAACGAAGTTAGTTCCATTCTCGTAAGAGAAAGTTACATTTAATCCTTCTACTTCAACACGCTCTAAGTAATCACGGTCAAAGATTAATACTTTGTCATCAGTTACCCAAGAAGCCTCAAATACTGGAGTACCAAAGATAGTCAAACCACCTGCACCGTTAAGAATAACCGCACCTGCACCTGCATAGTAACCTTTGTTGTAAGTAGAGATAATTAAACGAGCCATTTGAGTAGGAGAAACTAATGCGTAAGAAGCATTAAAGTTAGCACTCTTTTGGTTACCGATTAATTGGATAATTTCTTCAACATCATCAGTAGCACTAACAGTTGTAGAACCAGTAGCAGCACCTGAAACAGTACCGAAGAAAGAAGCGTTTTCTGCTTTAAAGAAATCACGAATTAACATACGAGTTAAAGTTTGCTCGATAAAAGGTAAAGACCTCATCATTTGCTTAGAGAAGGTTGCGAAACCTGCGATATAAGCATTAACAGTTTTAACTTCAGTCAAATCGTAATCAATTTGTCCTTTAGAAGCACCTTCAGTTTGAGATGCAATAGCACCTTCCGAACCACTTTCTTTGTAAGTAACAAAAGTACCAGTCGCTGATTGTACAGTAGGGATTAAATCTCTAAAGTTCAATTTTTGCGAAGGCAAGATTGCTTGTTGTTGGTTGTAAGTAGCTACTGAATCTCCTGTTAAGTTAGAAGATAATAACATATTACCAACCGCTTTTAAATTCATAGTAAATGAACCACCTGAAGACTTTAATTCTTTTTCAGCAATAGCCATATTAGAATCTAAGTTTTCAGCGATTTGCTCACCGATAGATTTAGTAGACGCAATTTTAGCTGCACTCTTACGAGATACTTCTTCAGCTTGTTTGTCCATTTCATCTTTTACTGCTTTGATTTCAGCCTTAACTGAATCAATACTTTTTTCTACCATCGTAGATAATTCACTTTTTACGCTTAATAAAGCGTTAGCGTTAGCATCAAACTTTGTGTTGATGTCATTTGCTAAATTTTTAATTTCTTCCATTTTTAAAGGTTTAAGAGATTTCTAAATAATTTTATTTCTTGTATCTTATTGTCCTCTTTCGGCTCTTGTACTGTTGTAGTGATTTTACTCGGCTCTTCAGTTTTCGCAAGTGAAACAAGTTTTAATAATTCAAATTCAATAAGTCCGAATGTTTCATCAGTGTAGCTACCGTTCTTGATAGCCTTTACTAAAGTTTTAATTCGGTCTTCTCTTTCTTCTAAAGACTTAAAGCCAGTAAAAGGTGTGTTTGGATTTGCTCCAAAAGTAACCGCAGAACCTTCCCAAAGTTTAACTTCGTAGATTTGCTCAACTTCTTCTTCCATATCCATTTGTGTTTCTACCGATTTTATTACTTGATAACCGATAGAATGTTGGGTTATTACACCATCTCTATATAGTTTTAAAGCATCTTCTCCCCAAGTAGTATCGCTCATTTTAGCTTCAAAGTACAAACCAAAGTTATCTTCTCTTAATACTAAAAGTTTTCCCAAAGGCTTTGTTGTGTCGTGTTGCCACAGGTACGCAATTTCAGGCTTTGATGAATCTGGTCCTCTTTCTGCAATAGTTTTTGTGAATGCACCTGGCATTATAACATCTCCATCTAAATCAATAGAATTGAATTGTGAGAAGTAACCTGTAACGATTCCTGTTGCGACATCTAAGTCCTTAATAGTAGCGTTGTAATTCTTGAAACTTATATTTTTCATAAGCGATTATTTTTAGAGTGTTTAAAAAAGAGTGAGTAGTTACCTACCCACCCTAAAACCAAAACACCAAACTATGATAGTACAAAGATACTAACTTTTTTAGCAATTATTTATAAATGATATTATTTTCGTCATCGTATTTTGCTTTGGTAAGCATTGTACATTTGCAATTAGCATTATTTGTTAAGCCACCATTAGGGTCGCCTGGATGTTTCATCATATATCCATTAGCATTAAACTTCTCGTTTAAGTCAATAGTCTTACCACTTAAAGTTATATGCCAATCTCGTGGCATCTTTGGGTGGTCGTGTACCCAAGTCTTTTCCATATAAATAGGCATTAACTCACTTTGAGTAAACTTAGAAGCGTTAGTAACCATTACTGATTCTGTTCTTGCTATAAGCCTTGCTCTTGTTTTATTCATTCCTACTTCATTAATTAATCTTCTTTCTGCACCTCTAAAACCTTCGTTATTTTCTAAAGCAGTTTGGAATGCTGATTGTATCTTCTTTAAACTTGTAGCGTTTATATCTTTGATGTGTTGCCCACCTATGGTAGCAAAGTATTCTTTTAGTGCTGCATCCATTATAGGATTCTCAAAGCCTATTCCAATAGTTGCTTCTGCAGGTAAGTTAGCCTTTAGCCATTTAACATAACCTCTTAACTGTTTATTCCAAGCAGTATTATAAAAGGTTTGCATAGCAATTGCGATAGGCACTCCTGTGTATAACATCCCAGAAATAGATTTAGTAAACTCAACCGATTCCGATTCATTTAGAGCATCTATGATAGGTTGTATAGATTCTTTTAAAGCCTTAGAATACAAACGATAGCCGTAAGTTTCTAAATACTTTTGTAGTTTAGTGTCAAATTCTTCTTGTGTCATTATAGTGCTTGGTCGCTCATTCCTAATTCATCAAGATAAGTTAAGTTAGTAGGGACTAAAATTCTATCCATATCTTCCTGGTCTAATCTATCGTAATTCATAGCATCTCTTTTTTCGTTAGGAGTAATCCACCAAGATTCTTTCATCTGTGCAACTATCTTCTCCATATCCTTTTGCATTTCAGGGAATGCTTGTGCATCGTAGTCAATATAATACTCAACACCATCTCTTAAAGAATAGTACAAAGCAACCTCGTTAAACATACCTCTAATCATATTTAAGATAGGAATAACCGTATTGGTTACTAATCCTTTGTAAGCCATTTCCTTATTATTGTAAGAAGCAGAATCGGTAGCCATTAAGATAGGGTCTACTCCGAACACTCTACATAAAGTATCTCTATCCGCTCCTATTGATTTAATAATCTCAAGGTCTGCTGGAGACATTCCAATTTGCTTGTAATCTACAATACCATTAGTAGCTACTATTCTCTTATAATTGTCTGCACCTGTTAATTTTGTGTCAATCTGTTGGTTAATCTTACTTATTTGCTCGCCATCAAGCATTGCATCCTTATCCCCACTAAATAAAAGACCTGCTGCACCACCATTAATAAATGCTTTAGCCTTTGCCCTTGTGCCTTCGTTAGAACTTGAAACAGTTTCCCAAGCCGCCATCAAAGGACTCATTCCGTATAATTGATTCCCACTTACATTATAATCGGGATTGAAGAACTTAATATGGTTTACTTCGTTTACTTTAAATTCAATCTCTTGGTTTCCTATTTGTAGCTTATAAGCACTAATTGGCTCAAAAGTTCCACTTCCTATGATTTGTGTGAATTGTGATGGTAAAGGGTAAAGTTTCGTAGGCACACCTTTGTTTCTACCAACTTCAGGCATAAACTTATAAGAATAAGCGTTACCAGTAATCTCTAAAAAAGAAACTAAAGATTCAATATATTCCTGCTGGCTTTGCATTTCGTTTGGTCTTGCAATCAGCTTATTCAAGTCAGTACCTTCTACTTCCGTTAATCCCTTTTTAAGTATGTTAATAGGATTGTTTTTTGTTCTATTAAAACTCTTCTTATTGCTTACCTCGTATACATAAAAGGGAACTGAAGCAGCCTTCTTTGCAATCATATTAATAATAGCAAATACATCAGGGTTAGCCTGATAGCCACTTCTTACATACGCTCTTGGGTTGTTAGGGATGTTAAAGAATATTCCGTTAAAATAAGAGAATAAAGACTGGTTATATTTGTTACCTGCACTTGAACCTTGAGTAGGAAGTATAGCAGCTTTAATTCGTTGATAGAGATTCATAAGCATTTATTTTTACAAATTTACGATAAATTTACATAACTACGAAGTCAAACTTCTTGAGTTCAAACCACATCCGCATCATTAAAGCATCACTTATATCCGGACTTCTGCCTAAATGTTCTTTAACTTTGTCCTTTGGTAGCACCGCAAGTTTACCATCCTTATCAGCGTTATGCCTTTGCACCCATTCAAGTTCTTCGGTCAATTCCTTTTTGATAGTTACATCTTCGGTTATAACCCACACTCCAGCTTCATTAATTAACTCTGCAAGTTTGTAGTAGCATTCCGATTTTAAGTTAATGTAATTACCTGTTAAAGCCTTGCTATTGTTAACGAATCCTTTAAAGCCATAGTCGACCACTCCCGAGCCCACACCATCCTCATCGCATATGATTTGCGAATAAGGTATAGAATGCTTTTTAGCCAGGTGCTTAATGTATGCTGCTACTTCATTGGTTGCCTTATTAGACAACTTATGTATCTCAATTACTCTAAAGCCACTCCATACCATTATAAGAGTTTTATCCTTACCAAATCTTGCTATATCCGCAGAAATATATCCTTTACCGTTTGGAATATGCTCATTAGTAAATAAGTCAATTATTTTATCATATTGTATTAAAGCGTTGTCATTGTCATCGTATTCCCAATTCCCAAATAGTAAACGCTCCTTACTAAACTTATCTAATGATTGCAAAGACTGAATGTAATGCTCTGAAATATAAGGATTATCCTGTATTAAAGATTGAATAAACGCTTTACTTTCACTTATTGTGCCATCCTTTGTAGGCTTATAAAAATTGTTATAAACATACCCTTTTGCAGGATTACAAGTGCCGAGCATCTTTGGTATAATGTTAAATTCCGTTAGCTTGTACCTTATTCTTGACTTAACTATGTTCCAGGCTTTCTCCGTTATTTGATTGCACTCATCTATGAATGCAAAAGAAATTTCAAGTGACCCAAGTTCATCAAAATTTACATCTGAAGGGTATTGAAACAAATCTTTTAAGTAAATAGCCGAGCCATTTGAGAAAGTAATAATATTAGATTGAGCGTTATAAACATAATGTTGCCCTGCTTTAATACCTTGCAGTTTACAAACATCGTAGAACGAATTTAGTGTAGTATCTTTTAAAGTCTTAAGAACTGCTCTGCCCATTAATGCTCTTGAACCTGGATATTTTAAGCAGCATTTAATAATCCAATAAACACCAAGTGCTGACTTACCTCCTGCTACACCGCCTCCAAATATAACCTCGCTTGTTTTGTTATCTTCTAATCTATCGAGTGCTTTAGTCTGCTTCTTCGTTAGTATCATAGGTTTTAGTTTCATTGAAAGTAATACCTAAATCCATACCGCCTGTATGTTTTAAAGTAGTACCTAATCTTTCAGCTTCTTCAGGTGTGCCGATTAACTTATATAATCCCATTTGTAAAGTAGGGTTTTCGCTTTTATACCACTTTGAACGCATAGATGTTTTAATCTCAACTTTGTTTTTTTCAAGTGCTTCTTTTATAGCGTTAGATTCGTTCAGTTTATGCTCGTAGAAAGTAGTCTTTGTGCAAGGTAAAAATGCCACCACATCTTCAATAAAGAACAATTTATGCTTATCTATTGCCTCTAAAGACTTCTTCTCTAATTCCTCTGTTTTATATGCCATAATCTTTTATTTGAGCGATAAGGTGGAATCGAACCCCTCTTGTTAGCTGGAAGCCAACTGTGCAACCATTACACTTTTATCGCTTGTCTTTGGATATTCTTTACTTAATGATTTACACAAAGGTATTAAACTTTTATCAAGAGGATAAATATATTTATGCTTACCTGCTTTTTTCCTTTTTGTTAATTTCTTAAAATCTACACCCCAAGTATATCTACCTCTATCGTGTTTCCATATTCCATTTAATAAATATTCAGTTCCACTACTTTCAATATTTTCAATATAATACCAATTTGTAGCTTGATAAATAATACCTTTATGGTCTTGACCTTTATCTGCATAACTAAATAACATTTTAACAGTAGGGCATTCTTTTTTAATTAATTTAATAGCAATTGACAAAACCTTACTTGTTGAAGATTGTTTACTATTTAAGGCCATTCTATTTAATTCTAAATATTGACCATTTCTTAAATTAAATTTTATAGGCATATTAACTGAAGCACCTCCGCCAAATAAAACTACTCCGCACCAAATATTATTTTCAAAAACTGAATATCCTATTGAATAAGTTGGTACTGCTTTAGCATAATGAAAATTTAAACAAGCGTATTTTATAGCTTTACTTGATGCTTTTTCTAACCTCATATTTCTCCTGCTGAAACACTAAAATAAGAACCTGAATAGTTCCTATCTAATAATTCTTGTATTTCTATTTCCGCTTTTTGTAATTGTTCAGGACTTGTAAATGTTATTTTCATAACAGGTGGTTTGTTTTTATCTTCTCCTATTAAATCATCAAAACCTGGTTCTTCCATAAATACCGGTAAATCTAATCCCCAAGCATCAAGTTCTTCTGCATCCCACTCATTCGCTAACATATTCCAATCCCATTCGCCACCGCTTACATTATCTTTTATAATAAACTGCTTTTGTTCTTGCTCTGTCAAATCGGTAACTTTAATAATTGGTACTTCTTTTAATCCAGCGTGAATACAAGCCTTTAATCTCATATTACCACCTAAAACAATCATATCATCATTTACAACAATAGGTCTTATTTCAAGCATCTTAGGAAACTCCTTGATTGATGCTACTAACTTTGCAAACTTATCATCCTTAATAATTCTTGGATTATTAGGGTTTGACTTTACTAATTTGATACTTACTAATTCGGTTTTCATTTTACAAAGGTAATATATTTTTATAATTCAGCTACTTTCTGTGTGTATAGGTCAATTAACTCTTGGTAATCAGCTTTGCCCATCTTTTTTACTTGATGCCTTTTGTATTCCAGGTAATCCATTCCGCCTTTGCCTATTTCTTTTTCAAGTCTTTTGTAATATTCGATATAATTGCCTTTTTGAGCAATATTACATCCATAGCACTGTGGTCTGCAATTTTGTTCATCGTATCTAAGACTTAAAATACCTCTTGAATAGAAGTGTCCATTTTGAATCTTTTTGTAAGTGATAACTTTATCACAAGTAAAGCACTTAACATCTAAATTCTCATCAGCGTATTTTAGTCTTATGTAAATAGAAAATATAGCATCTGCTTTCTTCTTTAAGATTGTTGTACTCATTTTAAAAGCAATTTAGTGTAACATATCTCAAAGACTACTCCCCAAATAATAGAAAATAGAATTATATCAAAATAGCCAAAGATAGGTCTGTAAGTTACAATAGCTAAAGAAATAAAGAGTAGCATTAAGGCTTTAAATAAATGCCAGCCATCCGTTAAAAACGATAGCATAGTTGAAGATAAAAAAAACTTCTCGCCATTTTCTTTCTCGCCCCACTGCCATTTATTACGCCAAGACATATTCCAATCCCAAAACTGACGATTCTTAAGGTTTCCAAATATAGAAACATAATACCTGGTAGATAGAACATCCATTACCGAGTTACAAAAAGCTGCTAATATTACAAAGATTAAAGTCATAAGTTGTCATTAAAGTTACAAAAGTTCCCATTTTGGGATTTTTAAAGCTCATTATTCGTATAAATGCGGCTCAATTCGTATCAAAAGTGAGCCACAAAGTTATTATTTTCCATCATTGCGCCTATTATTTTTGCTCTGCGCCTATTTTTTCCACTATTTGGCTAAAATTGGATATTATTTTCCATTATTAGTCAATCTAAAGGCTTACTATTTTTTTTGTTTGTCATATTATATACATACAAATGTTAAATGTTTTTTTGGTGCTTGTTAAATGTTATAAGTCATCTATCATCTCCAGCGTTTTAACTCTTTCAGTTAATTCTGCTATAATAATTTCCGATTCGTGCCTCAAAGTTAGTAATTCGCTTCGTAATAAAGAATTTTCTCCTTCTAAATCAGTCATCATCACAAAAGCTAAATTAAGCGTTTCTAAAGCATTAAGATTGTCTTTGTAAGTCTTACTATCTAATTTAGTTTTATTAGCCTCTAATAGCTTTATTTGCATCACTAAGAGTAAATCTGCTATCCTAAACAAAGTAGCTTGTCTAAAATCAGTCTTTGGAATCCTTTTATTAAGTTCATCCTGTAAAATAGCTTTTAATGGCTCACTTAACTCGTGTAACTTTCTCATCACTTAGAATAAATTTTTTGTCCTGCACTGGATTAATTAAATTGATAATCTCTCTTAAAGCATCCACATAATACTGCGAAGATAGCTTATGGATAGGTAATTGCTCAAATAATTCTAAACTAAAAAGCCTGGCTTCTGAATGTTTAGCAAATTCTTGTAGTGTCATAATTCTTTTTCAAATGTTTCTTGGTAATATTGTTTTCCTTTTGTTGGTAATTCTTTTGGCCAATTTTTGTATTCAAAAAATGAATCTATTGCATTTATAATTTGTTTTTCTTCTACACAATTATATTTTACAAATAGGTTAATTATTTTTATTGTTTCGTGTGTAGGGTTTTTAAATAAATCAGGATATAATTTTACATATTCACCAAACAATTGTTCTATTGCCGTTTCGTTTTCTATTTTCATAATTAAAAAGGTAATATTTTTGGTTTTTCAAATGTAACATAATTTCCAGCATAACTCTTAATTCCGTTTATTTCTTCGTAATAGCAGTTTTTCCACTTATCAAAGAATAATGTAGCTTCGCCTACTTCTCCAATTCCTTTTGGTTTTGTCTTTTGGACTATAATCTTTACTTCGTTGCCTTGATAATGGTTTCCATCTTTAGAAACTCCAAATGGTGGTCTCCATACGCAAATCATTTGCTCTCCTTTACGAAAGGATGTTTCGCCACCATCTATAAATCGTGGGTCTGCTGGAGGATAATATTTTATTCCTGTTGCATCATCAATAACCTTTGCGCCTGTTTCCCTTGCTATGTGCATAATAATCGTATGGTGGTAATTGTATTCCCTTGCATACATTCTTATTTTACCTAATACCCGAGCCATATACATATCTCTTTGTTCGCCTTTTAAATCGTGCTTAACCTCGTTGAAAGGGTCTGTTGTTACTGTGTCAAACTTAACTCCGTATTTCTCAACCGCTTCGTGGAAATCATCTAAAGTTATATCTTTTACTCCTAAATCCATAATGTAAAAATATTGGCTAACTTCTAATCCATACCTGTACATTTCTTGTTTAGTAAGTCTTTGTAGCTTATTACCATCCAAATCAAAAAATGGCTTACCTGCCCATTTATGTATTATCTCGGCAAATATCTCTGTAGGCGTTCCCGTTTCGGGACTAAAGATTAAATGTTTCCAACCTTTACTTTTTGATAAGTTTATAAGGCATTCCCACCAAAATTCCGATTTGCCTGATGCAGGAGTTCCATAAATGTAAGAAGTTGCACCTTTTTTAAAGGATATTAGCTTATCCACATCTTGGAATCCTATTGTTTCGCCTTTAATTAATCCTGTATCGTATAACGAATCTAATTCGCCTTGTACATCGCTATATTGTTTTATAAAGTCCATTAGTAGGTGTTTATTTTTTTAATTGGTATCAATACTGCTTTAGAAGTATTATTATCTCCCATTTCTTTTATATTATTTGCTAAAAATTCTATTCTACAAATATCTTTTAATTTTTCTAATTCTATAATAATAATGATTTTATCTTCTAATTTGCCTGATAAAATAAAACACCACCAATCAGCTTGTGAAGTTGCTATGCCTGAAGGCTTACCTCTTGATTCGTATTCAACTGCTAAATTGCCTGTATTAGATGCTATTTTATCTCTTTTAACTTCTACTTTTTTATTAGTAAATATTTCAGCTAATAGTTTTTCGCCTAAAATTCCAAACTCCAGGTCAAACTTAAAATCGTTGTTATGTTCCATTAATAGTAAAATGTAGGAATGATAGGTGCTTGTACTTTCTTTTTATTCTCATCTTTAAACCAGTTGTTTAGCATTGTGTTTTTCCAATTTATAACTTCGTTTCCTTTGCTATTTTTCCAACCTAAATTTGAATAGTAATTAAATGCTTTTGTAGCTGCTTCTCTTGAATAACCATTTTCATTAAAATAAAAAATAACATCTTCTAAAGTAGGATTTATAACTTGTAATACCTTTACTTTACTTTCCTTTACTTTACTTATCTTTACTTTAGATGCGTTTCGTACAAGTTCTGAATGCGTTACATTTTCTGTAACTTGTTGATTTTCACGCCATTGTTTGAGACGTTCTGCGCTTTTTTCTTTTTTTATTTTGTAGTTTTCACTAAACTTTAGTAATTGTTTGTTGAAACTTTCGCCATTGTTTGATGAAATTAGTCCGATACTTTCCATAAATGACCAGCATTTCTCCAACTTTTTACCGATGTTTAATTGCCTTTTAAGCACCGCAGTTTTAATTGGTTTTTCTTGTTGAGCAAACTTCTCTAAAGCGGTATAAAATAATCCTAAGCCTTCATAGCCAAAAGCCATATAAAGTTCAGTTACTTTTTCATCGCTAAAGGAGTTGCTATCGTGTAGATAATACTTCATAAGTATAAAAAAAAAGAATCCCATCGGTTGTGAGTTTCGACAGGATTCAGGTTATAAAATAACCATTTAGGTAATATCTAACAAGCTCACAACTTCTTATTAGGTATCTTAATACAATGCAAATATAACTATTTTCTTCGTAATTTAAAGTATTTTTCTAATCTTAATGTTAGGGCAAATTTGCTTATTCCGTATTTATCAGCGTAGTGTTGCATACTTAAACCATTGTCCAGGTAATCAGCTAAAAAAATAGGAAATACCTTATCTGCTCTAACCGTTACTTTTTTGATATGGTTATGCTTTGTCTTAACACCTCTTGCCTTAAATACCTTTCTAATATGCTTCTCGGAGATATTATACTTTTTACTTAAGTCTTGAATGGTTATGTTATTCGTTTGATAATCCTCTATGTAATCCATCTCTTATAATTTTAAAATACTAACGCTGCTCGTTAGCATTTGGGTGTTAATCTTCTGCTAAAATTGTTAAACTTTCCCCTAAAATAGTTCGCAGACACCTCTTATCTTTGGCGCAAAAAGAACGCTTGCAGCAGCACCAATTTCTTTAATTAAAACGGTAAACTATCGCTTTCAGCATCGTTTGTAATTACATTTGTACCTACTTCGTTAATCTTCCAGCAAACGATATTTGTGAAAGAATCTTCTTTACCTTCTTTGTTTTTATACAACTTACCTGCAATGTTAATTTGACATACAACCTCGCTACCTGGAGCAAATGATTGTAATAAGTCAATCTTCTTTTGTGCAAATTGTAATTTAATGTGTTGCGTGTATTCACCATTCAAGGTCTCTAAAATGATTTCTTGCTTTCTGAATTTCTCGCTTACTTCTTGGACTGGTCCGATTGCATAAATTGTGCCTTGTACTTCCATTTCTATTTTTTTTAAAGGGTTATAATTCGTGTACCTAATTTTGCCTGTATCTCGGCATCGTAATTCTTTAGCCATTCTCGGCATTGTTCTACCTTGTCTATAATCTCTTGCTCTTTATCTAAATCTCGTTTAAACTCGTAGCTTACCCATCTTTCAAAGTCTTCTAAATGTGAATAGCTTACTTTAGTTCCAAAATTAGCAGCAGCAGGAGTATCGCCAAGATAATAGAATAATGTAGCAAACTCTTTATTGCAAAGCATCATATAGCCTCTTAACTGCCATTCATAATCAGTATTTAACTCTAAAGCTGAATCTAATAATGTTTTTCTATTCCAACTACACTTAGTATCTATAATAGAGTTCTCAAGAATAACATCGGGAGTTCCTACTAACCACTCATTAGCGTAAATATCTTCGTTTTTATAGGCTTTAATACCACCGTATAAAACTTTGGATGCAAACTCAATAGCTTCGTTTTCTAATAAGATACCTTTGGTTAAATACTTGGATGAAAGTTCTTCTTTGTCTTCAGCGTAGCATTCCTTAAGATAAGTTATGCAAGTTTGCGATAATTCTCCTGGCTTCTTTGACTTGCTCATTATTTTACCTAATGAACTTGGTCTTGCTTTAAAGTATTTCATTTGGCTTAACAGTTAAAAGTCTTAAAGTCTCTGCATCCATAGAATAGCGTTCTTGAATTGCAGTTAAATTCTTAGCATCCTTTAAAAAGCCCGCTCTACATTTGTCAAATAGTTCAGTACCTACTTTTAAAATTGGCTTTAGTTTTTCTTCTACCATCTTTACTGCATCGTGCATATTGGTTGCATCAGCATCTTTGGTATCATCTAAAAGAAATAAAGCAGATAAAGCATACTTTCGTGCATATGAACTTGAACTTCCAAAAGACTGGCTAATATCCATTCCTTTACGATTTGGGTCTATTCCAGCAGAAGCACAAGATTCATATCTTTGACCTTGTTTGTCTATTAATAAGACTGCACTTTCACAATAAATAATATTTGCTTTTTCTTTGATGTTATCCGATATAACCATAGTACATTCGTACTTAAGTAATAAAGGTTTTAACGCTTCCAAGATATCTTCCGTAGAACGATACTTGTATTTCCCAAAGGAATTGAATTGATTTTTAGGTGCTTTTAGCTCCGATTGAATTTTTAATAGTGACATAGTTTTAAGTTTTGGTTTTTAAAGATACTAATTATTTTATTAAATTTAAGTAATTATTTTTAATTATTTGCTTCGAAATGTGATGCTCGTAATCGTTTGTAACGCTTTGTATTTCAGCTTCTTTTACTTTATTTATAAGATACATAGCCTGGACTGATTTGCAGTAATTTCTATCTTCTAATGTTTGTTTATAAAGCCTTTTTAATTTATCCAGCTTACTTTCCTTCGGCGGATTTGCTATAAATTTGTGTACAGTTATAATGCTCATTAGTCTTCTGTTATAGTGTACCATTCTTCCATTTCTTCCAGCATCTCTTCTAAAGAGAGTCCAAAAAAGTTTTCAAAGAAATCCATTATCGTGGTCTACAAATGTTATAAATTGCATTACCTAAAGTAGATTGACAAGCCAACACTGGCTGCTTTAAGATTGCTAAAATCAATTCTTCGTAATTCTCGTTAATAAACTCTTCTACATCCTGTGTAAAGTAAATAGGATTCTCTGCCTGTTCGATAGAAGTAGGGTCTAATTCTATTTTAACTTGACCTCTTGAAATATCATAGTTTTCTAATACCCAAAAGCGTAAATCTGCTTGTTTAAATCTATGGTGGTAAATAATAAAACCATCGGTGTATTCGGTGTAATAGGTATCTTGATAATCTACTTCTACTATGTTAATGTCTTGAATAATTGGATTTTTTAGCTTTTTCATTTCTTTCGGGTTATGGTTAAACAATTTTTGGTTAATTCTTTGCAGGAATATAGTTTCCCGTTATAACTTTTGTAATACGATAGTAAGGACCTGATTCGGTTGCCTTCTCGTTTGTCTACTTGCATAGTCTCCCCTATGCCCAGCGACTTAATTTGTAGTGCTTGTTGTTTTTGGTAAATCATCTAATAATTGTAAGGCTCTTTTAAATACTTGAATTCGTGTGTGTACCTGGCGAAACTCGTAAGGGTTCTTTTGTACTCGTGCTAATTCACTTGTTAGCTTGTTAATTGCATCTTTTAAGCCTTGCTCAAACGATGGTTCTTGGTTAAAGTTTAACATAGTTTTATTTATAAAATTCATTAATAATTGTAACTGGATTTCCACCAAACATTTCATCAAATTCAAAATTTATTGCATTCCATCTTAATTTACTACTATATTTTTTTTCAGTAGCATAAGCAAGTTGTTTATTGCAATTAGGACAACAAATTAAATCATCGCTATGTCTTGGCTCTTGGTCAATAGTAACTATTGGACTTTCGTGACATACATTACATTTTAATATCATAATTTTGGTATCGTGGGTTTTAAACGATATACGAATATCTTAATTAAGAATTACATACTAAAACATTTTTATACTAAAGTGCTAAAGTAAATCGTAACTTGCTGATAATCAAAGAAATTATTTTTAAAGTTTTTTTAGGATAAGGTAAACAACCACTCCGATACCCAATAAATAGAGTAAAGTGTTATTTCCTTTAGGCTTCTCTTCTTGAATCGTGGTTTTATCCACTTTAATAGCCTTATTTTCTTTCTTATCGATTTTAAGGCTTTGTAAGCGTTTTCTTTCCTTAATGTGTCTCTTTATATGGATTGCCTTTAGTTTGTACTTGTAATCGCCTCTAATAGCTTCTAAAGGTGTAACTTGATGGTTTACTAATGTGTCAAATACATAAGCTATTTCTTCGGTAGTTTCAATATCACTTGAATCAGTTGCTAATTCGACTTTTTGGACCAAAGTTATAACGGAATCCACTTTTGTAGTTTCTACCAGCTTTTTAGACTTAC
>Ga0209191_1001124_pt1 | contig 18192 bp, 23 predicted proteins | sample S_130626_EF_Meta_FD_187320 | JGI IMG/M metagenome (GOLD analysis project Ga0209191, IMG submission 187320) | Freshwater microbial communities from Lake Simoncouche, Canada to study carbon cycling - S_130626_EF_MetaG (SPAdes) (version 2) | ecosystem: Environmental > Aquatic > Freshwater > Lake ...
ATAATGTTTTAATCTTTGCTATTAAATTAGCAACGCCATTTTGGCGCCCCATGCTTAACAATGGTGCTAATCCGATATTTGTAAGTATATTTAAGCTAAAATCCATTTGTTGCTGTTGACTTGCCTGATTATACCAATCACAGATCATACTGGCTATTCCTTGTACAATCAAACTTTGACCATAGCAATAAATATTTCCTTCAATCTTTTCAATCCACAAGTTACTAGTACAACCTTTAACCAAATTGTCATCCGTTTTGTTTACAGAAAATACAGGTTTGGCAACGGCACCGAATTCAATGATCCAATCATATTTGTCCAATGGATCTTCTAATTCAAACAGCTCGCTGAACATGTTTTGAAAGTCTAGCATGTATATCTCCGAGGTTGTCTAAAGCTAATTCTATTTCTTGTTTGGTTGTATAACACCCCCAACTTAATCTTAATAATCCATTATTACTAACTTGTGTGATTAAAGGTTCAGCGCAGAGTTTGCCACTGCGAATCATGATGTTTTTTGCATCTAACATCATTGTATAATCCTCCACGCTGCCTGCTACTGGTTCTAAGCAAAGCAGGCCAGAATCTGTTTTACTTGTTGGTGTAAATTGAGCCAGAGATATTTGATCATTGACAATCTTGGCAAGACCAATATCGTGTGCTTCGATATCAATTTGATGATCTATTAGCCATTGAATCAGTTTAGGCAATGTACAGATAGCGGCAAGATTTTGTGTACCACTTTCAAATTTACCTGCATTGGTTTGCCAAGTCACTGAATCTACGCTTACGCTGGTAACTGTTCCGCCACCAGGATGTACAGGATTATAGTTTAACCAGATTGGATCTATCAACAAACAACCCAGTCCCATCGGACCATATACTTTATGCCACGACCAAGCAACAAAATCAAAACCACCAAAGTTTATCTGACGTTTACTAACAATCTGACTAGCATCAATTATACTCACTGCGGCGCAGTTTAGCGCAATCTTTTTGATACCATCTAAATCGTTGACTAAACCCAGTACATTACTAACTGCATTAACAGCAATGACTTTGCTAATATCTGATGGCTCTAGTTTAATCTTTGTTTCTAAATCATTTAAATCTAATCGACCATCTCGGTCTAGATCAATGAAAACAACTCGCCAATTTTCATTACCGGATTGTGTCCATGGTAATATCAAACTATGATGACTGTCGATGCCAATGAACACTACGCCATTGGGCATGGCTGACATAATTAGTTGTGTAGCATCATTCAATCCCTGTGTAGTTCCACTGTTAAAAACAATACGTTTTTCCGGATGGTCAATGTTTAACCATTTGCCAATTAGTTCTTTACTAGTTTGATATTGGCGGTCAACATACGTGCCCATGCTGTTACCACTACGATGAGCATTGCTTTTGTTACTCAGCATGAAGTCCCGCATATCATCGGCAACTGTGTACAATGTTTGACTTGTGGCTGCAGAATCTAGATATATTATATCGGGTCTGCGTTTGAAAAACGGAAAATAATCACGCATTTAATAAACTTTGTTTAATTAATTCTTTGTAGTCACTAACGCCTCTGCTAGCGAGATAGTACTTATCTTCAGCTTTTAAAGTTCCAAGAGCATTACCGTGTGTGGCAATAATATTACTATTGGCAATAAACATTTCAGGTCTGGCTTTGATTTTACTTTTATCAAAGGGCCAACTACGAATTTGTATATCAGTTTCTACTCCCGATACTTCCTTAGGCACAATAAGAGTGCAAACACAATCTACTTCACTAGATCCTTCTGCGTAGATATAAATTTTAACTTTGAATTTAGAATTGCGTTCTGGTTTTAAATTAATTTTGGCTGTGCATTTGCCTTCTGTTTGAATAAACACAAACTCGAGATCTTTTGTAGGAACTATCATAAAGTCCACAGACTCTGCATCTAAATATACTTTACGCATTACTTAAATCCAACTGATTATCTTTATATAATTCTTGTAGTTCTTTGTCGTGAGTAACTAACAATACACATCCGTTTTGATTTTTAGTTTCTTGAATTAAGTCTATAATCTTTTGACGACTGCTTTGTTCTAGTCCGCTGTCTGGTTCATCTAATAACAACAACTTAGTTTTGTTTTTAAGCAACGCCACTTGTGCTAATTCATTCTTTTTACGTTCACCACCACTGGCTCCATTATTAAATGGTCTCTTTTCCCAACCCTCTGGCAATCCTATACAATTGAATAAAGACTTAGTGAGTTTAATCAACTCTCCAGTTGTTCCAACAATGTTTTGTACTTTGTGGATTTCTTTAAATAGCGTCATTGTATTAACTCCATCTATTGTGGGAGGACTTTGATGTGCCATGAACACACCAGCTTGACTGCGTTCGTGACATTCGATATTGTGTAATTCTAAATTGTCTAAATGTATATCACCTGTTGTTATAATATCGGGGCGACCCATAATAGCGTGTAGCAAAGTACTTTTACCTGCACCATTCTGACCAGTTACCAGCAAACATTTGCCCCGGTCTAGTTCGATGTTTATATTGTTTAGAATTTGCTTGTCGCCGATTCTAGCTGATAAATTTTTAATTGTTAACATATTCATGTACTTTCTTTTGTGATTCTAAGTAATTTTGATAAAACAGAACTGATGTATCATTTATTTTACTGTTTGTAAATTTGGCCAAATCCTCTAGTACCTTATTTTCATTATTAAAAATATCGTTAAATTTTACAAATAAAATACGATCATTTTCTTTGGGTTTTGTTTTTCTATTTTGTGTGCCTGCTATATATCTCACCCAGCCGTCAACCAATGCTTTTTTTAATTCTTTGCTTATGTCATTGAAATCAGTTACTGAATCAAATTCTTCTAAAAATGAATTATTGTAAAAAGATATTAATCCTCTATAATCGTTTTTAATTTCTTCGAATTTTCTATTAGCATCAAAATTCTTAGAAATCTTATTAAGAGCTATCAAATTATAGTCGCGCCAGTCCTGAGTAACGTATACTATTTTTATATCATCAACTGTTAGGAATTTATCAACACTGGCTTTGTCCGTATAATGAAATGTATTAATATGATTTTCATAATTAAGTTCATATTCAGCCATCTTGTTTGTATACTCTTTTGTTTTTAATACTTCTACAATCAAATCAGCGCCTGCAGAATTTTCAGGATATAATGCTGTATTTTTATAATTTTCTCTAATTAAAATTGTAAGAGAAGTAGCATACGAAATAAAATCGCAGGATCCTGATTCTGTAATTTTATTGTCTTGCGTAAAATTCAAATCCCACATTGATCTAATAATACTAGCCAAAAAATGGCCACAACAGCCGCCTTCGGCTAATATTAAGTAATGTGTCATATTAAACTTCTTTTAACAACTCTTCCAATTCACCGCTTTGATACATTTCCATCATGATATCGCTGCCGCCAATGAATTCACCTGCAACATATAGTTGTGGGATAGTGGGCCAATTACTAAATTGTTTAATGTTTGATCTAAGTTCATCATCTTCGAGAACATTACGAACTTCATATTCTGTTACCCCCGACGCTTTTAAGATTTGTGCCGCTTGATGACTGAATCCACAGCCAGGGCTTTGTGGTGTGCCTTTCATAAAAAGTACTACCTTGTTTGTTTCTATCAATTGTTTAATTTCTTCTAAGTTCATCCTATGCTTCCTTCCATGGTTACTGATAATAATTTATTTGCTTCTGCCGCAAATTCTAAAGGCAATGTGTTTAGCACACTACGACAAAAGCCGTTGACAATAGTACTTGCTGCCTGCTCTGCATCCAGGCCACGTGTGGCCAAATAATATAATTCTTCATCGCTGACTCTGCCAGTTGTTGCTTCATGTTCAATCTGCGCTGAATCGTTTCTACAATCTGTGTAAGGAACAGTGTTGCTACGACTGTTGTTTCCAATCATTAGACTATCGCATTGTGTATAGTTTCTAGCATTTTTAGCACCAGGGTTCATACGAACTAGGCCACGATAAGTCATTGTGCTGTTTCCTATGCTGATACCTTTGCTGATGATCTTACTACGAGTGTTAGCACCAATGTGAATCATTTTTGTACCAGTGTCGGCTTGTTGATGACCTTTGGTAACGGCCACTGAGTAAAACTCTCCGGTACTCCCTTCGCCTTGGAGTATGCAACTTGGATACTTCCAGGTAATGGCTGATCCTGTTTCCACTTGAGTCCAACTAACTCTACTTTTAACTCCGCGACAGTGGGCACGTTTTGTGACAAAGTTGTAGACTCCGCCGACTCCGTGTTCGTTGCCTGGGTACCAGTTTTGTACAGTTGAATATTTAATCTCTGCCCTATCAAGGGCAACAAGTTCGACGACTGCGGCATGTAACTGATTCTCGTCACGTTGGGGTGCTGTACATCCCTCCAAGTAAGATACATAACTATCCTTATCTGCTATAATTAAGGTGCGTTCGAATTGACCGCTACCGGCACTGTTAATTCTAAAGTAAGTGCTCAACTCCAACGGGCATCGTTTGCCCTCGGGAATATATACAAAACTGCCATCACTGAACACTGCTGAGTTGATACAGGCAAACCAGTTGTCGCTTTGAGGAACAACTGAGCCTAAATATTCTTTAACTAGTTCTGGATGATGTTGTACTGCTTCTGTAAAACTACAAAAGATAATTCCTTCTTCTGCCAGTTTCTCTTTATAAGTTGTGCCAATGCTAACACTGTCAAAGACAGCATCAACAGCTACGCCAGCAAGTTTAGCACGTTCATGTAATGGAATGCCCAACTTTTTAAAGTCATCTAAAATCTCCTGCGGGACTTCGTCTAAACTTTTAAATTGTTTCTTGGGACGACTGTGGTAGTAAATGTTATTGTAATCTGGTCTAGTATATTTGATTTCAGCCCAGTCGGGCTCAGTCATTGTTGTAAGTTTGTTTAACGCATCTAGTCTAAACTTTAATAACCATTCGGGTTCATTATTCTTAGCACTAATAAGTCTAACTGTGTTTTCATTCAGGCCTTTGCCTGTCAATTCACTTTCGACATTAGTAGTAAACCCGGCGGTGTATTCTTGTTCTAGTTCATTCATTCTTTTAGTACGTCAAATATGTTGCCGTACTCATATTTAACTCTCTCACCAGTATCAGTGTATGAGTGTGGTCTGGCTTTTCTTCGATAAACATTTTCTCGGCAGATCCATTCACCATGTATTGTTTTAACTGGACACCAAGCATACCACTGCTGCCATTCACCAGGCTTGTCATAGGGATCATCATAATGAATGTTCCATTGTTTTTGAACAGCCGTTTTAATAAATCTCGACATTAACTCCACCTCAACATAAACATCATTTGTTCTTCTTTACTGTTGAATTCTAATATCATTCCAGTAAGTGTACATTGTATACGACTTTCGGTACACCAGTCAAATATTTGTTCTTCATTATCATGCCAAAATCTATAATCGCAGATCAGTAGCATAGGATTACTAAATCTAGTAACTTTGGCTTCTACAAACTTAATGCCCTGCTCTTTTAGCATCTTGTGAGCGGTGTTAGCTTCTTTATGTACTAACACCATTCTATCGCCTTGTGCTTCTTCAATAAGAACTTCCCAACAAAGTTTGGAACTGTTGTAATGAGCACTGGGATTATTTGACATTGCTCCACTTTAACTTATATATCAACGCATCTTCATCTTTGAATGTAGCAGTGATATTAAACGCATATCCATACGATGTGTAATCAATATTTTGATTGTACACCATATCTAAAGAATGCTCTTTGACCCATGCGCCGTGTTCAGTCAGAAACCAATCATATGCCACCGCACCTAAATACACTTCTGGGTCTTCTACGTCGCCCAGTTTAAGTGTCTTAACAACTAGTTTGATCATTTAAAAAGAATAAGTGCCATCAAGCCGGCTTGTATAACAAAGCCAAGGCCAATTGTAACAATGTTCAAAATGTCTTTGCTGATTGCGGCTTTGACAAAGAACAAAAATAATCCTGCCCAAGCAAACAATACTAGATCCACTGGAGGAGTCTTTTCAGTTAGTCCAGTTAGGATAGCCAGCAATGTAGGGATTGTGCTTAAATGAATAAGAATAACACCCAACCAACCCAGTGTGTCAGCACTGATTGTGACAAGTTGTTCTTTGAGACTTTTAGCACTACCTGCTGTAAACTCATTTAGTTTTTCGATAATATTCATTTGTTTCTTTCTTACTTATAAAATACATGATTGCCAATAGTGGCTACTTTTTCTTTCTTCCATCCAGGGTTGATATGAGTTGCATGGAAGTAAAGAGCTTTGTTCAGACTAGGTAGTCTAAATTCTTCTAATAACACTTGCCTGGCCACAATTTGACATTCTTTGTAAGCGGCAGTATTTTTAGGTTTTGCTACTGCGGATTGATCGCAGTACCAGCTGAATTGGCAAAGAACTTTTTCGTATACAACATTCTTTTGGTAAACAACTTTACAGATGTCACTGGGAAATTGTCCGCTGGTGGCTCTGTTTATGGTTACTTGTGCCACTGCCACTTTGCCTTCAAAAGGTTCGCCCTTGGCTTCATGGTAAATGTTTTTGGCCAAGCAATCTAATTGTTTGTCACGCACTTCTGCGGTCACAGGACTAATCCCTGCGTCTGCTGCCTTTAGATGTGCCAACTTATAGTTGATACCTTCGTAGGCAATTAGTCCAATTAGACTAACACCTACTATAGACAGGATAATTTTTATGATGCGTATCATTCAGTATTCCCTCCTTTACGCGGTTGGTTAATTTACGTATCACTACGATACATTCATTATAATAGCACTTAATGCCTTACTTGTCAAGTAAAAAGGTTAAATGTTAGTTTTTTTGGTAATAACTTGATAACCTTCTCCTGAACCAATAACACAAGCCAATTCATTATTGAATTGAATTATAGTCCAAGATCTTGTTTCATTATTAACAAATAGTGAATAGTTTGGTGCTTTGCCCTCGCCTTTACCAAACCAAATAGGAACTTCTTGGAAATCTTTGCCTTTGATAACTGGAATTAGTATCTCCGTTTTATCACAATAAACTTCTTTTTTTGTAGTTGACGGTTGGGCATAAGCCGCCGATGTAAAGAGCGCCAAGAATATTAAAATATATTTCATATGCTATTTATAAGCCTAAAATAGCGAAGTTGTATGTACTATAGTTTTAATACCATTTAACTGAGTTTGAATCTAGTCTAAATACAATAAGGCCTTTTTCTTGTGGCCACTTTAGGAGTAAAAACATGAAAAGAATACTTGTTACCTTTGCATTAACTGCAATAGCAACGTCAATATTAGCACAAACAACTACCACTGGGACTTCCAGCACCAGCGGCGGCACAACCACGGGTACTACTGGAATTATTAATCAAGGAACCTATGATTCCAAAACATTGGTTGATACTAATAGTACTTCCAATAGCGTCAGTACAGTTAACACCAATAACAACAATACTGGTACAATTACCAATATTAACCAAACTACAGTAGGTAGCACATCGACGAATACTAACAATAATAACAACGTTACCACTGGTACGATGACTAATAATAACAATAACGTCAATTCCGGCACGATGACTAATAATAACAATAACGTCAATTCTGGTACAATGACTTATAACAATAACAACGTTAATACTGGTACAATGACTAACAACAATAACAATGTTTCGACAAGTACAAATACTAACAATAATGTTAATACTGGAGATATGACCAATCGAAATATTAATACCAGCACTTCGTCTAGTATGAACACTAACAATAACGTTAACACCGGCACGATGACTTATAACAACAATAACGCCAGCACTAGCGCAAACACCAATGTAAACACAAACAATAACATACAAAGTGGAACATTGACTAACGTTAATCAAAATACAAACGCAAGTACAAGTACAAGTACTAATACTAATAACAATATTAATAGTGGTACGATGACTTATAACAATAATAATGCCAGCACTAGCGCAAATACTAATCTAAACACTAACAATAATGTTAATACTGGAGATATGACCAATCGTAATATCAATACCAGCACAGCAACCACTGTCAATACTAACAATAATGTTAACAGTGGCACAATGACGTATAACAACAACAATGCAAATACATCAACGAGTACGAACACTAACAATAATAATAACGTACAAACTGGTGATATGACGAATAGAAATATTAATACGAGTACTAGCGCATCAACTAGCAACAATACTAATAGCAATACAAATTATAATTACGGAGATCAAACAGTTCGTAATATTAATACGACAACTAGTAATAACACCAATACAAACAACAATGTAAACACTGGTGATATGACGAACAGAAATATCAATACCAGCACAAGTACCAGTGCAAATACTAATACGAACAATAATAATAACACAGGTGATATGACTAATCGCAATATTCAAAGTGGTGACATGACGAATAGAAATATCAACAACAGTACCAGTGCAAGCACCAGTAACAATGTTAATACAAACGTAAACAGTGGTACAATGGTTAATCAAAATATTCAAAGTGGCGACATGACTAACCGAAATATCAATGAAACAACAATTACGCAAAGAGTAATTCAACCACCGCCAACAGCAGTTGCTCCTGCAATGATGAGCGGCGGCAATGCTGACTTATGCTCAACAGGTACAAGTGGCAGTATACAAACACAGATTTTTGGTGTAGGCGCAGGTAGTACCACTCGTGATATGAACTGTGAACGCTTAAAATTATCTAAGACTTTATATGATATGGGAATGAAAGTTGCCGCTGTAGCCACTATGTGTCAAGACCGTAGAGTATTTGATGCTATGTTGGCTGCCGGTACACCTTGTCCATACGAAGGTAAGATTGGAGAACAAGCCAAGGCCGCTTGGGAAGCAAATCCAGAAAAACTACCTGTACTTCAAAAGGAACAAATAGATGACACTTATAAGAAAGTTGGCATTGGCGCTTTGCTTGGCATTCTCGTTCATAACGCTTTCAAGTAATGCTCAAGTAGATCCTACTACTGGTAATTTAATCAATTACGGTACTAGTGCCACGGCTACAACCAGCACTTGGAACAACGGTGTTTATGTTGATCAACTGTGTTTCGGATGGGGCGGCCCGGGAAACTGTGGACCTAATCCCAGTGTAAGACCTGGAGGTTATATTAACTTCAGTTATGGTACAGCAGACTTAAATCAAGTTGTTAATATCAATAGAGCATTGGCCGCCAGTGGCACAGGAGTACAACTCAGTGGCTTTAACTTTAGTTTCACCGCCAAGAACGGCAATGGGTGGGATGATGCTCGACAAGACTACCTAGCCGCTTATGTTAAATTATATAATGCTGGCGGCGGCTTGGCCGCAAACTATGATTATTCAGCACAGACTAATAGAAAATATAACTGGAGTAATTTTAGTTTTAACGAAACATTTGCTAACCCTGTAGCCGCTTCACAATATAGCAACGCACAGGTTGGTTTTGTAGGACGTGATAATAACTTTTGGGCAGGTAATTATGGTCCTGAAATTTATAATGTTAGTTTTAGTTTAAAGTATCGTGTTGATCCTTGTGCTACAAATCCTGCGTATAGTTCAAGTTGTTCTGGATTTAACAGTGTAGTAACCAGCAATAACATATTACCTAATCCAAATGCTTGGGGAACTTCAATAAACCAAATGGTTGCTATCAACACAGCATTAAAAAATGGCGGCAGTGGTGCAATGGTACACGGCTTTAACTATGGTTTTGATTACAATGTAGGGCAAAGTTGGTCTGGATGCACTGCCACTAATCAAGATGGATCTTGTAGTTGGTACATGAACATTCCTGCAAGTGTAAATGCAACTGCACTATTGACTAATAGCAATAACCAAACAATAATTTCTAAAAATCACAATTTAACAGGTGATGGTACCAGCGGATCAGTAAGTGGTCAATACTTACTGCCCAGCAGTTTAAATCAGGCTGCTCTGGGTAATCTAAGACTTTATGGTAGTGCTTCAGGCACAGGTTCCTCATTGGGAAATTTTTCAGCCAGTTTAATATACACAGTAGATCCCTGTAATGCTAATCCATTATACAATGCATCATGCAGTGGATATGGCGCTGCCTTTGCTAAGAGTTTAGCTCCTGCAACTACAACTTCATCTCCTACTATGGCTACTATGCCTTCGAGTCCTTCTGGAACTTCTCCCATGGATAACAATGGCTCTGGTCAAGGACCTGCTGATGGCTCTTTTAATGCAAGTGGTCCGGGACCTGCTAGTCAGCAAGCAACAGTAACAGCAAGTTCAGAACCTACTGGTAGTACACCTCCTGGTAGTACGCCATCAGCGGGACCTACATCACAACAAGTTGCTCAAAGTAACAGTCCTTCGTCAACACCATCATCACCTGCTTCTGGTCCTGCACAACGTCAAGAAGGCAGTGGCAAATCTAGTGGTGGTGGCAATTTAAGTTTGGCAATGAGTGTAGTCAGTAGAGTGCAAGCGGCAGACCGAGCAACGCAGGCCAGTGCTGTGGCCAATGCTCAACAAGTTGTAGCAACAAGTTCTGCAGCCGCACAAGAGCAGGCTAATCAAGTTGTCGATCAAGCAAATGCACTGAGTGCAGAAAGCAGTCAAGCAAGCCAAACTATAACAGCATCTTCTACATCATCTAGTAGCCAGCAAGCATCTTCGGCGAGTGCTGGAGGTTTACAGGGTCCAGTGGTAATGTCAATTCAATCCTTAACTGCTAATGCTATGCAATCGTCATCGAGTGGAACAACTCAGTCAGTAACATCTACGAGCTCGCAAGTCAACGAATCCACTAATACACAGTCTCAAAATTCACAAGGATTGTCATTACAGTTACCGCAACCTGAACCAATTGTAACAACTGGTATTCAACAGACATCATCTAACTATACGCCTTCAATGACATCAGAATTGTCCATAGTACAATCTCCAAATTCACAAGGTTTGCCGCTACAAGCCCCACAATCTGAATCAGTTACAGCATCCATTACTCAACAAGCGTCGACAACTTATACTCCACCATCAGCTTCAATGATATCCGAGCTGTCTTTTATACAGTCACAAAGTTCACAAGGTTTGCCTCTTCAAGCTCCGCGGGTCATTGAGCAAATACAATCAGCTACACAACCACAGTCAACATACCAGCCTCCTGTGGCAGCAATCATTGAAAGTAATTCTATATATTCTCTAACTGCGGGAGTAGTGATAAGACCGTCGCAGGGCATAAATTTAAACTCACAGGCTAATACAACAATAGTTGCTATGATAACTCCGCAGATGATACAACAAAGGCAAGAGTTTAAGTTTGAAACAAGAACCGAACAAGAACAACCACAAGTATTCCAACAGTCACAGACAGCAATGACTCGAGGCACTATATTAAATGATATCATTGAACAACGTGTAAATGTAGCTTCATTTCAAATGGAACAACAAATGGACACTGTAAAGAAGAATGTATTACCTAATGAACTAGCTGGCGGCGTTGATATTGCCGCTATGGCAATGATACCAAAAGGTTATGAAGTATACAGTATTGTAACACTACGTGATGTTCCTTTCTATAAGCCAGAAGCAATTTACAAAGATAATAAAACAGTTGACAACGCAAGAGTGTTACGTGGATTAACTGGTGGCAGCGATGCCAAACACCAAGAGATGGTTAATCAACAATACAAGTTAGGAAATTAATATGGATTATGTTGCTTATTTTATGTTAGGTTTTGGATTCGGTATACCATTTTACTATATCTTTTACTACGACAACTCTATGGATCAACTAGCTCGCATGAAGCATGACCTTGCTGTGCGTAAAGAATGGATCAGAATGTTAGCTGACCAAAAAACAAAAAATTCAAAATGGCCAGAAGGCTGGAATTAATATTAGGAGACTAAAATGACAGAAGAAATTAAAGACGTAAACGCTAAAGTTGATGAACTTGAAGCAGCCGCTAAGAAGTATGCCAGTAAAGATACTGTCATCAGCATCGGTGGATATGAATTTACACCAGCAAAATTAATGGTAGCATTTACTATTGTTAGTAGTATATTAGGTGGACTGTATGGAACATTTGAAGTGTACAAAGACTATGTGGGCATGAAGAAAAAGATTGCCGAATATGCGGCTCCGGACCTAAGTGGATTTGACAAGCGACTAGCAGTCATCGAAGAGAACAGCCAAAAGGGTGCTGACTATACACGTGACATTAAAACTGATTTGAAAAACGATATTCGTCGCAACGAAACAGTTACAGAACAAGTAGAGCGCAGTGTTAAAACTGCTCAACGTGAAACTGAAAGTGAAATGCGTGACATGCGTAAAGCTGTGCGTGAAGATTTAGAGCGAGCAAGAAACGAAGCTAATGCGATTCGCAAGGACATGGAATCAACTCGTAAAGAAATCAACAGTGAATTTACTGCGGCTCGCAGAGAAATTAATCGTGAAGTAGAAACGTTGAAGAAAGAAGTTGATAGTAAGATACAAAAAGCAATTGACAATCCATTGGCCAACAAATAATTAAGGTCTATTAAATTCAGTAATAGCTACTTTAACTAGACTGTCAATGCTGTTTATTAAAGGAATACCATTGCGGTTGTCTTCTCTAACTGCCAATGGTATTTCAGTACAACCTAATACCACTGCCTTTGCTCCACGAGCGATTAAACTATCTACTACTGACATTAACATTGAGTGAGATTTAATCATATCACCGGCTTTGACTAAATCTATAGCAGGTTGTACTATGTTGTCCATTTCTTCTTGAGTCGGGACAATACAATTCCAATCTGTTAAACGTTCTTGATATAAACCTAGTTCAATTGTGGCTTGTGTTCCCATTATACCTATATTACCATGGTTGACATTGGCATCGCATAATGAATATGCTACACTATCTACTATATGAACAATAGGAACTCCTAGTTTAATTAATTCATCATACCAAAAATGTGCGGTGTTACAAGGGATAACAATGCGATTACAACCCACAGCTTTTAATACTTGTATACCTTGTAACAAATATGGTAACGGTCGATTATCGCCATTGCGTAGGCTTGTACTTCTATCCGGAGTTCTTGGTTCATTCCATAACACAAAAGGTATATGTTCTTGATCGCATGCAGCAGGAGTTTGTTGTACAAGTCTATTAACAAACTCAGCACTGGCTGCCGGACCCATACCACCTAGTATGCCTAGGCGTTTCATTTCTTGAATAACAATGATGAAGCTATAGCCATTGCTGTCTGTGCGGCTTCTACATCAGTGGGCTGTTCTTTCCAACCTACACTAATCTGTCCTATAAACACACCAGGTTCAGCAGGGACACTGATACGACACATATAGTTTACACCGTGTTCTTTATATACAAATCCAATAAGGCTTTGTGGTTTAAGATATGGACTACATGGGATCTTACCAGACATTAAACCGATAACGTCATTGTTGTTGTCATAGTTCTTAGAAAATAAGCCGACTTCTAATCCGTCATTTCTTTTATCTCTGCCACCATTGCGTGTTGACAAGTAAACAACTTTGCGAGTGTTAGCCAATGTGTTAACTTCTAAAAAAGCTATCATTTCAGCATCTGTATTTTTTAATAAGAAATTATATGCTTCATCATACTTACCATTCATCTTAGGCAAGGCTTGTTGAGCGCGATAGGATGCCATGAAGGCATCCTTTTCGGTATAAATTACCCAACCACCAAATCCTAGTAGACAAAGGAATACAACAGTGAATAGGCGAAATGGACTTTCGCCTATATAGGTTAATAAACTTAAAAGAAAATCTTTAAGCTTGTCCATGCTCTGGTTCTTTGTCACAGACAAATGCTGTGACCGCTACGTTTCCGTGTACGTGACTTGCTGTGCGAATCATATCCATTAAAGGATCAACTGCAATCAACAATACTAATACCGCTTCACTTGGTAGTTTTAACAAGTCACAGACAACTGCCACTGTAGCAACTGTAAGAATACCTGTTGTACCTGCTGATGCCAAACCTGCCAAAATACTACCTAATAATACAACTACCAATCCTGTTAGGCCTAATGGTGAATCATAGATGTTGGCAATGAATACTGTGGCAATAGCATAATAAACAATACTACCGATACGGTTAACAGTGAAACTTAATGGAACAGTTAGTTCAACACCGCCTTTGTCAAAGTGTAGTCTGTGCAGTGCTTCTTGTGCATATGGGATACAAGCCAATGAGCTACGTGAACTAACAGCAACAATTAGCGTTTCTTTAGTTTCACGAATAACTGTAGCAAGACTTAATCCACTACGCATCCAGATTACAACTGTACCTAGCGCAATAACTAGCATTCCGCCAATAAACTGTTGGAACACAAAGTCAAACATAGTCATAAAAATACCTACGCCAACTTTACCTACCTGTGATGAAATCATAGCTAACAATGCTATTGGTAGGAAGTAGTTAAGGAATTTAAAAATACTAATACTTGCTTGTTGAACACTCTTTAGAACTTCAACTAACATACGTTGACCTTCTGTTTGTAAATGTCCAAGCGCAACACCAAAGATTAAACAGAAGATAACAATCTTCAAACTTTCACCGTTGTTTAGTGTATTGAAAATGTTTTCTGGAATAAACTTTTCTGCCATCTTACCAGCACTAACTGGTGCGGCAGTTGGCATTGGTTCTTTAAGAGTAATATTCAAATCAGTGCCGCTGTCTTTGTCGTTAACTAAAGCACCAAGTTGTGTTTTCTTCTCAGGTGTCATTTCTGTGCCTGTGACTAAAACAGTACCTACGCCAATGGTTGCGGCCAAGAACATACTGCTGACAAAACCAATGATGATTTTGCGGATTAGTTCTTGACTACCTTCTTTTTGTAGCAAGCCAATAATACCAACTAAGATAGTGGCCAACAAGAATGGCAATACTACAACTTTTAACAAGCTGATATAGATACTACCAATGCTGTCAAGGCCTATACTAAACTCTGGAACATAAACGCCACAGAGTATACCTACGATAATCGATCCTAAAATAGTCCAAGGACTAACCAGGAAACTTTTTAAATGTGCTGTTGTCATGATGTGTCCTTATTTCTTTTCAGCTTTATATCTATCCATTAACTTTTTAGTGTCAATGTTATTGTATTCATTTTTAATAACGTGATTAACAATGCTTAACAATTGAACTGCTTTTGGATTTACTGCCACAGCAATATTGTCTACGCTGTCACTGATTGTAATTGACTTTGTAGTAATTGCCGCATCTGGCTTTTCAAAAGCAATTTTCTTAATTTCAAATTCATCACGATAAGCGGCTGCGATTTCACCTTTTGTAACTTTTTCAATAATCACATCCCATTTATCTTCAGGAAGGAATTGTGCGTTAGGAAAGTTAATGCGAGCAAATGTATCGTAACTTGAGTTACGGATAAAACTTATCTTGCCATCAAATTGTCTAATGACTTGATATACTTCACGTCCTTGACTGTTTTGACTTAGCCATAGTCGATTAATAACCAAACTCTGTCTTAGCTTAATATAAGGATCGCTGAATCTAACAACTTGTAAACGAGGACCAGTTACTGATAGCTTACTAACAGCAATGTCGGCTCTGCCGTCTCGAACCTGTTCGACAACCTCAGCAAAACTTTCAGCATCTCGTCTGAACTGTACAGGAACTCCAAGTAGGACACCTATTCGTCGAGCAATCTCAACGTCAAGACCTCTGATATCATCACCTTCTCCGGAGAAGAAAGGAGGATTATCTTTTTTGGTCATTGCTACAATAAGAACGTTGGCTTTCTTGATTGCGGCAATATCTGCGGGTAGGGGTACTGTGGAACCTGGCATCTGTGCCTGGGCTAATGAGGTAACCAGTACGAATAGCAATGTGAGTAGTTTTTTCATAGTAATGTATTTATATAATAAGATGTTTAATCTTATCATAGTCCAGTATACTGTGCTCTATTGGCAAGTTATTTTGTTTACTAAAATATTTCAATTCGTAATTGCTTTTATTAACTGATAGTTTAATTCGTTCAATCCATGGATCAAACAATGAATAAAAGCTTTCTTTGGTTATATTTTCTAAATCTCTTTCGTAATTAACTTCTAAATAATCTTTTGAACTCAATCGTTCTTTCATTTCTTTGTACCAATTAAACGATATATCTCTTTCACTGGTAAATTCTTCTACGTTAACTGAAACTTGTATATTGCTGGTATCTACGTTATACCATTTATCGAATTTCTTGGCTTTCAATGAGCTCACATAACTTTTTAATCTATTCGATCGTTCCAATAAAATAACTTCTACATATGGCAAATATAATAGTTCATGTAGGTTTAATTCTTCAAATTGATTCCTATGAATTTTAATGACTAAATTAGCAGTAACTAGTTCATATAGTTTCTTTACTGCTTGAATAGGAGTTCGATTAATTTGTTTAATTAATTCAGGATAATTTTCTTGTTCAACATTTAAAAAGTCAAACAACTGTTTGCGTTCGCGATCTCTTATTAATGTTTTATGCAATAAATCATCAGGGACAAAATCTTCTCTAACATAAAATCCTAGATTAAGGAAGAACTCGTTAACGGTTCGAATTGGCTTATACAAATTCATTGCTTCATTTAACAAATTACTTCCTGTCCTTGGTTCACAAAGAATTAAGATTAGTTTCTTGTCCATACTGTAATTAAGGAGCAGTTGTAATTTTATAACTGCCTTCTGGTCTAGCACTATCTCTGCCAAACAGTCTAACACCAAACCATGTTATCCAAGCACGAGCAGGATTCATTCCATCCTTTAGACAGAACTGCTTCATAATTTTATCAGCAGTGGGTCTATGATCTCTGTTTAATCCGTATTCACGCATGAGTTGATAAAGAGCATCGTGTACTAATGCTCCTCTCATAAAGTTTTTTGTATCTATAGCAGGACCACTTGGGCCATCCCAAGCATATCCTTTTCTAATTAACAAATAGCCATCGGGTCTAAGTTCTAGATAAGGACTAGTTATACTTTCACCGAATAGTTCGACTTCAGTTATAAAGTCCCTTTCCAATTGATATTTGTAACCCTGCGAATATGTTATAACCATAACAATACACCTTGACTGCTTAGTAAAATTCCAAGTCCTGCAACTAAGAAACTTCCCCAGAACATGCTTACACTAACAGCAAGAATACTTGCCGATAATACAACAATGCTTAACTGATACATTGTGCTGGCATAACCAATCCACGGGCTACGTTTCTTGGCTTCGTCACGTTCTGCTTCTAGCTGTTGTGCTTTGGCCATTAGCTCTTTTTTGCCTTCACCTGTTTTAGGATCGCTTTCGTACCGGTCAATCTTGGCCTGTAACTTTTCAGCCTTTGCTGTGTCTTTACGATATACAGCATCGTCTAGACTTTGTTCTGCTAGAGTTTGTTTAATACTCTTGGCTTGATAAAACGCCCAAATATTATTGGAAGCAATAGTATTGTTTAATACTTTACTGCTGAGATTGCCACCATACCATGAATTAACGGCTAACAACAATGCGAATACGGAAATAACCATACCTGCTTTGTCTTTTAGCTTTGCTTCACGTTCGCTACGGCTACCAATTGGCGGTTTTGGTGCATCTGGGTCTTTTGGTTGTTTTGTAATTAAGTTTAATACTGAATCTATTAATGCCATTTTATTCTTCCTCTTTAAATTTAAAATTCATACTAATAACAATGCGTAGTCCATCGCTACGATTTTTAGTAACATGATGCGGTAATGTGCTGTCAAACATTAAAAACTTACCTGCTTGTGCAGTAATTGTTTGTTGCTCAAGTAAGTATGGATTTTTATGATATTGAAACACAAAGTCTCCACTGTCTTGTGGGACTTGAATCCAAAATGCCGCACTGACATGTGCGCCATTTGTGTAATTATCTGCTGACTCATGACTGTGAAGATTGGTTGATTCATTGCGATCATGTACCACTGCCCAAAAGGCTTGATTGGGATCTTGTCCTGGCTTATTTTGCCAGCATGATTCTATTTCCTGATCAAATGCTGTTTTCCAAGAATCGCATAATGTTTTTACTATGCGTTGAACCTGTGGAGTGAAATCTATTCTAATATCCTCTGCTCTAATATCTTCTGCGCTTTGA
>Ga0209191_1001127_pt1 | contig 18182 bp, 19 predicted proteins | sample S_130626_EF_Meta_FD_187320 | JGI IMG/M metagenome (GOLD analysis project Ga0209191, IMG submission 187320) | Freshwater microbial communities from Lake Simoncouche, Canada to study carbon cycling - S_130626_EF_MetaG (SPAdes) (version 2) | ecosystem: Environmental > Aquatic > Freshwater > Lake ...
GCCCCGTGTAAAAATTATACAACAAAGTTGGTATACTCCTGGCACAGATATTAAAGAATTTGATTTGTTAAAGACTCATCCTATAACTGGAAAGCAATCACTACGCCTGAACTATTACAACTGGGGAAAAAATGTAGAAGCATGGGTATGCGGTGTAAAAATTGATGACGTAATCCAACCAGATTGTTCTTTGATACGAGAATGGTTAACCTATTTAGAAAAGATACCTGAGTTGACCTACACCCACATCTGGGATACTTATGACATATCAATTTATGATAATTGGCCTTTTGTACACAGTAGGACTGAATTAAAATTCAATAGTGATACTGAACTAAGAAAATTTTACAGAATTAACATAGATCATCTTACTCATCATGAATGGCAACAACATACTGCAAAATATTTTTGATCTATAATATATACAGTTAAATACTAGACTATGCTAAACATCTACCAAGTACCTAAAGAAGAAATTGAGAAGATTGAATGGAATGGCGACTTTCTAGAATATGATCGTCAACTATCTAAGCTAGGCAATGGGCATGAAGAGTTTTTAGTGGTAAATCCTGAATTTGAGGAGACTGAATTATACAAAACTATTGAAAGTATTCCGCCTACACCAAGCATTAAATGCATAGTGTGGAAATGTAATGGCAAGTGGATAGCAAAATACTTTAATAAGTCATGGACTCCTGAACAAGGACATTGGCCAGCAGTAATTCATAATGATATAGTATGGGAAAGAAATCCAGACATTCCAGAATCAATACCGTTTTTAAACGATCCATCAAAGCTACCTACACAAGATTTAGTTGATTTATCTTACCAAATGATATGGTACTTAGATCCGCAATATAATCCAACTAACGATAAAGTTTGGGTGATGAAATGTTCATTGAAAGATTGCCCTGTCGCAGGGACAAAGGACATGGGATATATTAGTCCCAAAGTTAGAATAAAATATAATCCTGATATTAAAGATGTGAAGTATGATTTCAATGTAGTGATACCTTGGTATGAGTTAAATTACGAACATGTATGGTATCTAGATGAACAATTCAATCCCACTGAGGATAAAGTTTGGGCGGTTAAAGTAAAATTGCGTAATGGCGTAGTTAAGCCTGTTAAAGATATGGGATATCTTACCCCACGATATAGATTAAAATACAACCCAGATATACCTAAAATAGACTTTGATTTAAATTTATCAATACCGTGGTATGAACTAAATTATGAGTATGTATGGTATCTAGATGAACGATTCAATCCCACAGAGGATAAAGTTTGGGCTATTAAATTTAAAATAGCAAATGGAATACCCAAACCTATAAAAGACATGGGATATGTTAGTCCCAAGATAGTATTCAATCCAGAACTACCTAATTTAAAATATACTATTACAGAGAAAATTCCATACTATGATCTAGTATATGAGCAAGTGTGGGTAATTGACGAAAGATTAGTTAACAATTTTAATGAAGTGTGGGCTGCTAAAATTATTCCGCATAATCCTGAGGGATCCAAGGTCGCAGGTGTAATTAACTGTAACTTACCAGACCGCTTGGATGTCGTTTTTATCAGTTATAATGAACCCAACGCCGAGGACAATTGGCAACGAGTGTTGAGAAAAGCACCGTATGCCAAACGAGTGTCGGGTGTGAAAGGAATAGTAGCCGCGCATAAACAAGCAGCAAGCATAGTTACCACTGATATGTTCTATGTAGTAGACGGTGATGCTGAGATAGCTGATTATTGGGATTTTAAATTTCAACCGAATTTGTTTGACCGTGATTGTGTTCACGTTTGGCGCAGTGTTAATCCTATAAACGATTTAAAATACGGGTACGGTGGAGTAAAATTATTTCCCACACAGTTAGTATTAGCAGCTGACCCTAATAATACTGACATGACTACCAGTCTAAGCAAAAAATTTAAATTAATGCCCAAAATCAGCAACACTACTGCTTTTAATAGTGATGCGTTCAGTGCTTGGCGTAGCGGTTTTAGGGAATGTGCTAAGTTAGCCAGTAAAGTAGTAAAAGGCCAATTAGTTCGAGAAACAGAAAAACGATTGGACATTTGGTGTACTCTTGGAGCGGATAACCCCTTTGGTGACTATGCTATTGCTGGTGCCATAGCCGGAAGGAAATTTGGGGAGGATAATGCATCTAATCAAGAAACATTGCAATTGATAAATGACTATGACTGGCTTAAATCAAAATTTAGTGAAAGTATGGTGAATACAATTGATAGTTGACGTTCTACTATTAAATTCCATTACGGTTGTTTTCCTATTCTCATTAGTGTATAATACCTACACGACATTAACGTCTTAAAATATCACATGACACAAGAACAAAAAATTATACCTATTATTTCAGAAAGTCCCACGCTGTGCGCTGTACCCTGGATGCATCTTGCATTTGAACCTAGTGGTAAAGTACTGCCATGCTGCTTAACTGCGTCACATAAAGTATTTTCAGGTGATCTTAAAACAATGTCACTAGAAGAAATATGGAACAGTGATCAACAAAAATCCATTCGAAAGGATATGATCGAAGGTCGAGAGCCAAAGATATGTTCCAAATGTTTTGACCGTGAACGTGTAACTGGCGAGAGTGCCAGAACGTACCATCGTAGAGATTTTCAAGACGTGCTAGATGCTATTCCCGATATTACTGAACCCGATGGTACTTGCACTACAATGGACATGAAGTATTGGGATTTTCGTTTCAGTAACTTATGTAATTTTAAATGCCGTAGCTGCGGACCAGCATATAGTTCAGCCTGGGTTCCCGACGCCACTAAACTAGGGTACGCGGATCAGGACAAAGTTTGGAGTATTGACTCAGTTGGTGAGCAAACTAACTATGATTTTCTAATCGAACAGATAGATAATGTACGTAGGATCTACTTTGCTGGTGGCGAGCCATTACTAATGCCCGAACACTGGCAAATATTGGATATGTTGGTCGCCAAGGAACGTTTTGACGTAAAACTAAGCTACAACACTAATTGCTCCACACTATCGTACGGTAAGAAAAATATTGTAGATTATTGGAGCAAGTGGCAGTTTGGTAAATTGGAAATATGGCCCAGTATAGATGAGGTTGGTGAACGTGCTGAACTAATCCGTGCAGGAACAGTATGGCGCAAAGTAGAAGAAAACTTAAAGACTCTTTCTACGTTGGATAACATTATACTTAGACCCGGACTCACTATCGGTGCATTTAATGTATTCCGATTACCGGAAATAATTACACATTTGGTGGACATTGGTGTCGTTAAGCGTGATCCTAAACGTAGGAGCCTAAACTATAACAACTTCTTTATTAACCTGTTGGAAAGCCCCAAGTATTATCATGTATGTATATTACCGGACGACTTTAAACATGAAATTATTCTTAAGCTGGAAAACTTTGTAGAAGAATTTAATGAAAAATACAGCACCAACATCAGTAAATTATTTGAACACATTTTGTTCGAATTAACTAAACCCTTTGACGTTGCTGCTGCAAAACACTTTGTAAGACAGACTAAAAAATTAGATGACTTGCGCGGAGAAAACACGTATGAGGTAATACCAGAATTACGTTCCGTGAAGGTAGCTTTGAATGTGGAAGAATGATCGAAGTTTAGTTGTAACGGCCAGTAATAAAAACAATGAGCAGTTACATATTAAATTTAAAATTTTAGATACTGACATAGGCGATAGATGGTTGGCAATGATCGAGCAGAATCAAGAAGCCAATCATACTATACAAGCCAACTATAGAAGAATCTTAAGTACAGAAGATCGTAAGGAAAACTTTGCTGAGTTTAGGGACAACATATTAAAAATTAACTCTATGTATGATGTTGTGTTAGATGACATTATATCACTGGAACACTTACACACTAATCAAGATGTACTCAACGATTTACATGAAGAATTTGAAGTATACGGTGACAGACTACAGGAATTATTGGATACAAAATATTTTAATAATCCTGATAATAAGCCTGAGTTAGCAAACGCAATATGGCCAGGTAAACGGCAAAACTTTGAGCTGCATGATAGATTTTTAAGGTTGAACGAGCAGATACATAACTTTGAAGCTATCTTTAGAAATTGGGAAACTCCTGATCAAGGTCTATGTACTTGTTTAGTTGATTACTTGCCAGCAGGTATACATCAGGATCTTAAACCAGAAGATTTCTTTTTGTTTGGTTCAGATTTACAATGGGGCTGGATGTATCTAGGATACAACACATTAGGTAAACATTGGTCAAGTGTACTAAATGAAAATGATATTGATGTCGTGAGACGACATGCTGTTCGGCCACAAGCAAGGTTTGCGGCTGAGTTCTACATGCACTTTGGTCGTCCATCACTTACCTATGTCAACAGAGTAAAGTTCTATAACTGGTGGATGAAAAATAAACTATCAGAAATACAAAATCCCAATATGAAACTATCTGAGTTAGCATTGGGTTATATACCAGTGGCTAGAATATCAGATTATAAAATTGGCAATGGTGAATCAATTACGGTGCCTGCTACATACTCTCACAAAGACGCCAAGGAATGGAATATTAATGTATGGAGTAAGTTTAATAAAATAGTTAATATACAGATACTAGATACTGTGTGATATAGGCTGGTAATGATATATGTCATTACCAAGCGACTTCCAATCAGGCTCATTTTCCATATTAATAGAATCAATATTAAATTTAGATATAAGACATTTACTATTGGTCAATATATTAAGATTGGGAATTTCGTTTGATATAGATTCATATCCCAAAGAACGGTATCGCACACAGTCTTCCCACGCAGCACCAAAAAAATATATATTTTTTATCTCAGGATGTAATGACAAATAGTATTCTAACTGCCACAACCAATGCATAGATATTTGATATTTTGTTGGGTTTCTATAATTCCATATAATAGGATCTGTCTGCTCTAATTTAAAATCATTATAGTGGGTATATAACGTATCAAAAGCCCATTTTAAATCAATAATTTTTTTTCTTTTTGTATTGTTAAACAGCAATCTGGCATTATCAGACCAAATAGAATCAGCGTCTCGTTCTGTTTTACAGCTATACGTAGCCAATATTACAGTTGTAATAGACTCCGTGGCATCTATGAAACGTGTAATGTCGTTAAAACATTTGTCAGTCGTGACCCCTGGTTTGGGACTTTTCCAACAATCTATTAGAATGGCAATACTAGGCAGAGAAGTAATCATATGACTATTTATTAGAAACAAATTATTTTTAATAAAATAGCATAGATAAATAGTTTTATCAGTCAATCAGAATACCACTGTATTTTGCATTCATAAATTAATTTACACAACAATGAACAAAATAATTAGAATACAACAACCCGATACCGCACCCATGCATCTTACATGGATGATTAATAATATATGCACTAACCATTGCAGCTATTGCCCTCCAAACTTACACGAAGGTAAAAATCACTATTATGAGTGGGAGAACGCTCAACGTTTTTTTAAAATGCTGTTTGAAAGATACCCAAGGATTCATTGTAGTGTTAGTGGCGGAGAGCCCAGTCTAAGTCCATTCTTTCCAGATATCTGTAAACTGTTTTACGAAGCAGGGCATACTATAGGTCTAACATCAAATGCAGCTAAACCAGCTAGCTATTGGCGAGACATTGCGCCTTACTTGGATTATATTAGTTTCTCATGGCATCCTGAATTTCCTGATAAAAACTTTTTAGAAAAAGTGGTGGCGGCAGCTAGACAAATTTTAGTCACAGTTCGTGTAATGATGTTGCCAAGTAAGTGGGAAGAAAGCATAGCTATGTTCAATGAAGCATCTGCACGTTGGGAATTTATTACCGAACCAGTAAAAATTATACCATATAACGACACTGACCCTAATGCTTCCGTATATACAGAAGAACAGTTAGCATGGTTTAATGATAATCATGGGAATCAAAAAGAACGTAGCTTAAGACATCTTATGCCAATTATGCCGGCGAATATAATGGCAAACTATCACTTTGATGATGGAACTGTAGTACATGATGCTAACGCTAGCGATTGGGTTAATCGTGGATTTACTAACTTCAATGGATACAAATGTGAGATTGGATTAAAATCATTGTTTGTTCGTCCAAATGGCATAATATATCTAGGTAATTGCTTAGTTGGAGGCAAGATTGGTAACATTAACAAACCTGAAAAAATTATGTGGCCCACAGATAATATTAAATGTAATATTGATATATGCAGTTGCTCAAGTGATGTTAATATAAACAAGTGGATTGAATGAACAAAATAATTAGAATAGAACAACCAAGCAATGCTCCTTTAAATTTAACATGGATCATTAATAATATATGCACAAACCATTGCTCATACTGTGCTACAAACTTACACATGGGAAAAAATCATAATTACGAATGGGCAAATGCACTCAGATTTTTCGAAATGTTGTTTGAAAAATATCCTAGAATACATTGTAGTGTTAGTGGCGGTGAACCAAGTGTTAGTCCATTCTTTCCTGAAATTTGTAAACTATTTTACGAGCGTGGACATACTATTGGTGTAACAACTAATCTAGCAAAACCTGTGAGATACTGGAAAGAATTGGTAGCATATTTAAATTACGCATCAATATCATGGCATTCACAATTTATTGATATAAACTTCTTAGAAAAAACACTAGCTGTTGCGGATCTAATACCAACTAATGTTCGTATATTAATGCTGCCTGGGCAATGGGAACAATGCGTGGCAGTATATGATAAGTTATCTAAGATAGATAAATTTACAATAGAACCAGTAATGATACAAGACAAACGAGGAATGGACTCAAGTGCTCATGTGTATAATATTCCACAACAAATATGGTTTGAGCAAAACAGACCGTCTAACAAAGATAAGATGCTGCATTTGAATCGTAAAGATGTACCTGGATTAGGTGCTAAGTATTTCTTTCAAGATGGCACGAGTATAGAAAATGCTAACACCACTGATTTAGTAAACAGTGGATTGACTCACTTTAAAGGATATGAGTGCGAAATAGGATTAAAATCGCTGTACATTGATTATAACGGAACAGTATTTGCTGGCAATTGCTGCGTAGGCGGCCCATTAGGTTCAATCAATGACCCTGAGAACATAGCGTGGACAAAACAACCTATCAACTGTACTGTAAATTTATGTCATTGTGACACTGATGTTTCTATCAATAAAAGGATTGGTAATGTTTTGTAAATTTTTATCTAATACTTATCACTTTACTTATGACAATGTAAAACCATGCTGTTGGATTAAACACACTCCTGAAACTCAAATTAATATTCTTGATTCAGATATTACTGGAAAACTAAAAACTATAAGACAAGTAGATGATTGGATACCAGAATGCAGTTACTGCCATGATTTAGAGTTAGCAGGTACAAAATCTCCAAGAAATGCTGCAGAACGAGAAGGAATATTCAATAACGATGATGTATTAGGAGATGCTATTAAAGTTGAATTACAATTAGATGATGATTGCAATGCCGCATGCCTAATGTGCGGAACTTGGAATAGCACTACTTGGCAACAGTACGAAACAAAAACTCTTAAGAGTAAAATGCCATCGTACCGATGGAAAACTACTATCGAAGAAAGAATTAATGCTGTTAATAATATAATTGACTTTAATAAAACAAAACAAGTTCATTTTTTTGGCGGCGAACCATTTAATAGTGATACACAACTGAAAATGTTGCGGTTGATAAATTATCCTGAGAATGTCAATCTTGTGTATACAACAAATGGTAGTGTATTTCCATGTGCCGAAACATGGGCACTATGGAAAAATTTTAAAAATGTTCACATAGGAATTAGTATAGATGGAGTAGGAGAACAATTTAACTATCTAAGATGGCCGTTACAGTGGAATCAAGTTGAAAATAATTTGATAAAATATATTAACGCAAACTATAAAAATATTACGCTGAATACTAGTTTTACAGCAACGCCATTTAACATCTTTTATATAGACAAATATTCTGAATGGGCAACACAATTTTCAAAAAAATATAATTCTAATAGTACAAAATTAACAAGCTGGTTCAATTATCCTCAACCAGTAGTAGGTGATCATATAGATATGACTTGCATTCCGCCAAAGCTACAGAATGTCGTCAAATCTAAGTACGGCGCAGATAGTAGAATTGTTAAAATAATAGGAGAATTTGATTTACAAAAATGCTTGCATATGATTAACTATGCACAATTTCATGATAGACATAGAAAATTAAATTGGAAAGAAACTTTTCCAGAAATTGTTGAGTTTTTTGATATGGATAAACTTTCCCCAGTATCAAAAAAATTCTGGGAGATAAAACGTGAATTACCCTGAAGAATTACTCGCATTTTACAACCAAAACAAAGACTTCTCAAATCCAACATACACTAACTTTCAAGAATCACATGATGATCCAGAATGTACGTATTATCCTATCAAATTTGACTTTGATACTGCGCTATTATTAACAGAGTGCCAGTCAGTGGATGATTTATATTTCAATCATCGTGGGCAAGACAAGAAAAAAGGCTATGGACATGAAGGTTGGCAAAGTCTAACGCTACATGGTATTGACAAACACAAGACAGAGCATTATACTAAGTATGGGTTTACCAGTGCAACAGACGCTGGATATCATTGGACCGATGCGTGTGAGCGTGTACCTAACTTATACAAATTTTTAAGTAATTTGCCGTTTACAGAATTTGATCGTGTGCGTATTATGCGACTTGCTCCAGGTGGATACATTATGCCACATAGTGATAATAAATTTCAAAGAGCATTTAGTCCATTAAATATTGCTATCAATAATCCAGATGGATGTCATTTTGTTTTTAAGAATAAAGGTATAGTACCATTTGAGCCTGGCACTGGATTAGTGTTAGATGTTGGAACAGAACATATTGTTATTAATAACAGCAATGAAGTTAGATACCATGTGATTGTACATGGCAATTACGATAAAGGGTTTTACAGTTTATGAATGTAGTATATACAAGACGATTTTTTGAAGGTAAGAAAGTAAAATTTGCTGTTGTTGATGAAGCAAAGGTTGCTGAAAAGCATACTGAACTGTTTAACAAAGTTCGTGACTTAACTTTTTCACTAACCTCAAGGATGATAACTCCTATTGTTGAAGGTAAGGTTATGTTTTATAACACGATTGATGATGCCATGACTGATAGTTTGGATTTTGATTTAATATTCATTCAATCAGTTGGCAACCTAATTAAAAGCAATATACTACTAGAACAAATTGAAAAGTATAGCATAGACAATCCAGATTTTTTTACATTGGCATTTACATTAGATTGGCAAAGTGAGAAAGGCACCGGGTGGGTTGAAATACATCATCAAATGATGTTTGTTAATATCAACAAATGGAAAGAAATAGGATCTCCTAAATTTGGCGGGTGGGACACAGTAACAGAAGAACTTCCTAACTATATACGCTCAGAAGAAAACTTTCATGATCGCTATACACCATATTGGATGAAGGGTACTGAAGGAACAACAGTAGGCACCAGAACTAGTCAAGGATATGGATTTCTTAAAGCTGCGTTTGCCAATGGTATAAAGATAGATAACTTCACTGATGCAATGCGTAAGTGTAGATTGTTTATCTACCCTGAATCAGATACAGATAATCTATATGAAGCATTCATAAAACGAAATACAAAGTTAGTATCTAACTCTAATCAAAAGAAATGGATAAAAACATTCAAACTTGCGCCTACTATTTGGGTATATAACAGTGAACGCTATTACTTTCATGGTGATAAAAAGTGCGATACTTACTTTGGCACGGCATCAGGTTTTAAATATCTTGATATATTAAATGGAAATGATACTGTGAAATTTGTGTTTTATGACTTTCATGAGAAATCACTTGATTGGATCAAACAACTTAAAGAAACTTGGGATGGCAATGATTTTCCAGCGTATCTATCAAAACAATCAGATGACTTTAAGCAATACTATAAATACATCAATGGCAGTATTGAAGAAAATCAAAAATTATTGTTTAGTGATTTTGGCAGTGAAGAAAAGTTCAAAGAGCTGTGGGCAAGATTTAAAACTTGTGATGTGGAGTATGTTAAGTGTAACTTATTTGAACTTGATGAGGTCAAAAGTTTGTTAACAAAAACAACAGTAGATACTCCGTTCTTTTTTTACAGTAACATATTTGCCACTGATTATACCATGATAAATTTTACACTAGAAGAAATAACTAAAAAATACAATGACTTTTTAGATGCGATATTTGCAGCATACCCGACTGCTATCACAAATGGCAGTACACAATTAGGTGATTGGGTAGAATATACAACAAAGAATAGACAATGAAAACATTAAGAGTATATGGAGATAGTTTTGGTGCCAGCTATATTGACCCGAGTATACAGACATGGACATTCATACTAAAAGAAAAATTACAAATTCCTCTTGTCAATAAAGCAGTAGGCGGCGGTAGTACTGAATATGCCGCTCTGCAATTTGTTAATGATGTCCAAAATAATATTATAGGCGATGATGATATCGTCATTTATATTCCTAGTACTAAGGGAAGATTACATTTTGATTTTCAAATTTCAAATCATCCAGAAACTGCGTCTGGATACTGCCATGGTCCCGACACTAGACCGCATATTGACAATAGCTGGTATTATAAAAGTAAAGAGCATATAGAATGGTGGATGGTTAATGCGTCACATGCTATAATTTCTATGAACTTTGAAAGTTATGTACATGTAGTAAGCAATGTGGCAAGATCAAAACCAAATGCTACTTTTATAATGTTAAAACATATAGATTGGGATCACCATATTCCTAATATCGTTCATCCTAGTAATTTTTTAATTCCTCCTATATTGTTTACTGATATTACATCAAACGAAGTTATTGGCAAATACAATTATAACGATTTCGTAGAGTTTACCAAATATGATCCTAGAGCTAATCACTTAACGATTCCTAATTTAAAAATATTAGCTGAGTTAGTACACGAAACTATCAATACAAAATCTATAGAACATTTTACAATGGATAAATTTAAAACTAACATAATTAAAAAAATAACTTCCACAGAGCAATACTTAGAATACATTAAACAAGGTTACTTATATTATATGAATGGTATGTTTAAGAGTTTATCAAATTTATGATAAACAAAGACGCATTTTCAAACGGACAAATGGATAGTAAACTATGGTTATGCCGTGAGCTTGAGAAATTAGGCTGGGATAGTAAACTAACACGCATATACGCTGGCTGGTACGGTATAACTGGATTCTTACTATTAAGTAGAGAAAAATTTATGGTTGATCGTATTGAAAGCTATGACTTAGATCCCATGTGTGAACCCGTCGCTGATATGATAAATGAAAATTGGGTTATTAAAGAATGGAAGTTTAAGGCATATACAAAAGATTGTAATGTAGCATTATCCGGAAACCCAGATCTAATAATTAACACTAGCACAGAGCATTTTGACTCTATGGATTGGTTTAATAACATTCCTAGAGGAACTAGAGTTATACTTCAGGGAAATGATATGCCGCATGATGACCATGTAGTGCATTCAGCTACATTAGAGGATTTTATTGACCATTATACACTAACAAGCATTGATTACTATGGTAGTTTGGACTTTGTGTATCCTGATTCACAGTTTACACGTTATATGATAATTGGAGTTAAATGATATGTCCTTACCAACAATAGAAGAAGTAAAGCAGCATAGTGATAGCTTAACTCATATTACTTGGATTATTAACAACATCTGCCCAAACACTTGTGTATATTGTCCTCCAACAGTACATAACGGTTCCAATCATAATTATGATTGGGACAACGCTAGGCGATTTCTGGAATTACTATTCGAACGACACCAAAAACTGCATTTTTCTATTGGGGGCGGTGAACCCAGTATGAGTCCATTCTTCCCTGAGTTAGTTAAGCTAATACATGCTCAAGGGCATACCATTACTTTAACATCAAACGCATATAAAAGTCAAGAGTATTGGCAAGATATTGGCAGCTATATTAATCATATATGTTTTAGTTATCATCCTGAATTTTCTACAGAGCAATACTTTAAGAATCTTTTATCAACAGCAGATGTAACCCGTGTAACCGCCCGTGTAATGATGCTGAGTTCACACTGGGAGAAGTGTATGGCAGCATATGAACGGCTACTGGAACATGACACATACATTATGGAAGTTGTGCGTGTGTACGAATGGGGAAGTAACAATGGCAGTGACTTATACACTGATGAACAGATAGCTTGGATGGATACGATAAAGCCACGTTTTATGAAGCCCAACGGTCCTCATGCAAATAAACGTAGTAATGAAACTTCAGCAGACTATTATCTTAGTGATGGCACCGTAGGCGGGAATCGCGATGTAGTATACTATATTAATCGTGGACAAACCAACTTTAAAGGATACGAGTGTGATCTAGGATTACGCAGCCTATTCATCAGTGCCCTAGGTGAAATTAAACGTGGCAACTGTATGGTAGGTGGATACATAGGTTCAATCAATGAACCAGAGGCAATCGAATGGCCCACTGAAAGTGTCATCTGTCCTTATAGTATATGTAACTGTTCAAGCGATGTCAACATCAATAAGCGTAGAATACCAATAAAAATGCTTAATATTAAGTAATTACCAACCTTCTTGTCTTCGTATTACATCAATTTCACGAACCATAATACCTTGATTGTGCCAGTTACTATGATAATGTCTCTTGAAAAACTTACTGGCGGTTTCATCAAGCATTGTTATAGGAAGATCCAATTGCGTAATTAGATCTGGCGCTATTCTAGCAGCAACTTGCTCTGGATCGTGTCCATCTATTGTGTCATATATCAGTTTAAGCGCATTAAAGTCTTGAACAGTGGTATGATCCCAAGTTGGGTTAATCATAAGCATGTAAGTGCCCATCCTGGCTCCTAACATAGCCCAAATTCCATTCTCAACATCTCTACCCACATTATGCCATATAGTTAAGTGATCAAGATTACGATGATGAACACGTTTTCTAAAATCTTGTATACTAGGTTTAGCTCCACGATCTAAACACATCTTAACACCTTCTCTAAACCCAGCCCGCCATGCTTGAAAAGGTGATCCATTTGGATATGTTGTTGAATAACAGTCATGCATAGCCCAGTATAATGGATCAAAACAAAACTCTACTTGAGTTTCAACTTTACCATCAGTATTCTCGTGTGTTTTCATGTTATTGATGAAAGTACGGGTCCATGAGCTAATTCCACCATTTCCATACATCAATCCATTGATATTATTCTTGGCTCTCCATCTATATACAGCTTGTTCCCATTGTTCATCTGGAAATTCAAGTATTAGATCAAAAAAATCATCTTCAGGAAGATTATCTCCATCAATTAAAATAAATCTTTCAGTTTCACTAGCCGCTGCAGCAGCTTTATGTGCTGCATCTGAACCAACTACTCCATCTACTCGCTTAGCCCATGGTGCCATGTTTATTATTTGAGCCCAAAACTTTTCTTTTTGTGGCTCATCATAAGTTAGATACACTACATCCAATTCTGCTATGTCTATTCTTGTTGTCATACTATATTCCAGTTTATATGGGGCAACGCTGAGTCAACCACAATGCTTACATCTTGTGGATGACATGATACTCCATATTCTGTAGGAGTTATTTTTGTTATTACATTTGTATCAAGAGTCACTAACTTACCATCAATTACTCTAATGTGAGTATGCGGAGTATTGTAAGTGCTCTGATCAAGATCTATGTATTTACCCGGCAAATCTTCTTGACTAAAAAATAATGGAAATCCTTGTTCGTCATGATACAGCCTATAAAATACAGGTTTTGTCTCTATAGGCTGTAATGCTGCCCAAAATTCTTCTTCATTCATTTTTATAAAGCCAAATCCTTGATATAATAATGAACTAAACCCCATTGAGCTACAGTGTTAATTCTAACACCTGGATTAGTATGTTCGCATACTAGTTCTTTACTCCAATCTTCTGATAAAATAGGTATTATATGTTTTTTCATATGTACTATTGTCGGGCCTAGACCTTTTGGTAATGTTACCTGCTCAACTCCCATTATAACAGCAGCCATAGCATAAACTACATCGGTAGTGGCTACTTCATCAGGAAATTTTAACAAAGTCTTATACTTTTCCCAATTTTCAAATATATTACGCACTAATTTAAAAAATTCAGTAGCAGTATCACTTGTCTGCCAGTATGTAATAGCATTATATACATCAGGCAAGTTGTTATCATCAAATATCTTGCGATAATATCTTGATTTTCCAGTATTATCGTAAAAATCTCTACATCCTTGACTAATAACTACATCTTTAGTTGAGAATAAGTCCCACCAATGATCAATCGGACTAGCACACCACATATCAGCTTCTAATTTAATGGTATGTTTATACGGACTTAGCAAACAACATTGCCAATCATTAGCATAACCACCTAGATTTCCGTATGGCAACATATCCTCAGTGATAATAGTGTAATAAGCGTTAGGATGCCACTGTCGTATACTATAAACTAACTTATTAGCACACTCAACATACTGATCACCAATAGCCGGGATCAAATATCCTCTATCCGATATCACTGGCAACAATATCTCCTAAATGTCTCTTACCCATAGCATGAAAATCCTGATTAGATAAAGTTATATATCGTGGTTTTTGATCTTGTGTTAAAAAATCTACACGATAATGATCTGTTGCTGATTTCGTCAATTTATGATCTGGTGTAATTGAAGCTAATTTCCATGGAATGTCAGTATGGTCAAGTGCATGTCCATGAATAATACCTAAAGCTATACTTAAAGCAAAATCATTACGATATGTGGACTTTGAAATCTTATACAAATTTCTATAATGCTGCCAGTTTTGCTTAATCATATTCATTGCGTTAAAAAGCATCTCAACTTCATGATCTCGCCTAAACATCATTACAGTAGCCCACCACATTGGCATGTTAAAATTGCCAAAGTTGTTTAATTCATCAAAATTAGCTTGGTTTACTACATCATATGCTGTTTTATGTGCAGCAAAAGTATGAGGCATAGCTAATAATATCTTTAGTTGATCACTTGCCACAACATAGTCAGCATCTATCACAAGTGTCTGATCCCATGGAGTTAATCCATATGCGTCAACACGATTGCCATTGTACCAGGTAACACTATTATCTTGGTCAGCAAACCTTCTTGAATGCTCTCCTTCAGGTTTGGCAAAAATAAATTGCTCATATTCTTTAGGATCAAATTGCGTATCTGTCACGATAGCAGTTGGAATGCCTAAATGACGCAGAATATTAGCAGCTGTCCATCGCGCCATAGCAAGATAGTCAATATGCTCATTATTAAAAGCAAAAATAAGTGCGCCAGTTGTCATCGTTTTTTGTTTAATTCTTCAAATTCTTTATACCATTTCTCTGTAGTGGCTTCCCAGTTAAATCGCATCAAATCCAATAGATATAAAGCGTCAACTTTGATGGGATTTTCATACATATCTAATACAACAATTTCCTTATCACCACACAAAGCAAGGAATGATATCATTTCAGGAGAGGATTTAAACATACCCCCTTCATGCCCAATGATCAGCTGTGCTTGATATTTTTCTTTGAGAGTGCGTTTTGCAGCGGCATGGTCAAATCGTGCCCGCGAGTGTGCGACTAATTTATCAGTATCCATATGATTATTATACTACAGAAAAGAATAAAAGTAAAGGGACATAAAGTCCCTTTGGTAAAACGATTAAGCTACAGAAGATGCTACGGTTGGTGTACCCCATGTGTTTGTGAGGTATGTTGTTTCAGGAGGAAAATATGTAGTTACTGTTGCTGGAGCTGTGCCAAAAGTAATACCAGTAGTTGCTGTACCGCCCGAAATAGCTGCTCCAAACACGTCACCTGCATCAGACCACAACGTAGTAAGTGTTAACACAGCACCACTAACTGAGGCATTAACTTGCACAAAATTTGAAGAATACGGTGAGCCAACAGCAAATTGTTTATAAATTGTAACTGGCGAAGATGTTAATTGAGCAAAACCAGTACTTGTTGCTAATGTAGTAGGTGTACCGCTACCGCCAACGTTAGTTGTGCCTGTATATGTGTTACCACTTAATGTTTTGCTTGCTGCTGTACTAGATAGAAAAATTGTGCCGCATACGTTTCCAATAAAAGAATTCCATTGAGTATCTTGTGCTGTGCCAGTTGAGGTTTTGCTAAATTGAGTTTTAATTAATCCACCAGCATTAAAGAAATTGCTAGCAGCAGTCGTATTAGCAAAAGTAACTGTGTTAGTAAATGTGATAGTCCATGGTGATGTGCCGGAACCAGTTCCTGTTGTTTTACTAGCAGTACCAGTCCATGCTGTATACTGTGAACCTTGAGTAGCAGCATTAAAACGGTTAGTGTAGCATGTTGTAATGTCAGCATTGACGTTGGCTAGTACTGCAATCACGTTACCCGCGACAGGATTTGTTCTTGATGTAATAGTAGTTCCTTGATGACTTGCCATTGTGCTAATGTTTGCATTTAAGGTTGACCATTGAGTTGCTGTCACTGATCCACCAGCAGCAACAGTTGATAATGCTGTCTGCCCGTATGTAGTATTCATAGTAGCGTTAATATTAGCGCCAACTGTAGTAGACACAAAACCATTATAGTCTGTTGCCTGTATTAACCCGCCTGTTGAATAAGTCATTCTTGTATTTTCCTGTTATAGTTTATTTAATAGTGACAATAGCTTCAACGGTACCTAACCCTGAATCTAATTTATCATTGAGTGAACGCCCTATCACATTGAATGCTGTCGCTTCACCAGCTGCTGCGGTTCTTGCTACACCGTTACCAGCTGACACTAAACGATCTCCGCGCTGTACGACACCTGTGACCTGAACCGGAACACGACCTGTCATGGCAACTGGAGGGTGGGTTAAATCACTTCCTGCACCACCATTCATTAAATAGGCTGCTCTTGTACTTATGACTCCAAACACAGATTCACTTAACTCGGTGTCAGATCTTGTAATTTCTGCTGAACCGCCTAGTTCAACAACAGTGCCGGGAGCATATTCTTGATCTGCTGCGAATCTTTCTGCTACGTCGGCATATTGGGCTGAAGTAGCTTTAGCAAATACTGTGTTAAATGGATTTCCGCTAGTGCCAATATTGCCCACACCAGCAGTAGAACCGTTAATAATGGCAGCTGATGACCCACTTGAGTTAATAGTAATTGCAGATGTTGTATTTAAACCGGTAGATGTACCTTGAAATAATGGAGATTGCCCATTAAGAAGAGTCGTTGCAAGGGTAATGCCAGGACGAATTGTGGTAAATCCTGTGATTGATGTTTGTGGCGTAAAAGCTGGATCTTGTGAAATAAAACCAACAATAACATCATTTACATAAAGCTCAACCACAATGTGAGAAGTAGCTGTATTATCAAGAATTACCGCTGGAACAGCACCCGTAATACCAGTAGCGGCGCTATAAATTGGACCAACTAGTAACCACTCTGAACCAGTCCACACATTTAATTGTGCATTCGTAGTATCATACCACAAATCACCAATAGAATTACTACTTGGCGCAGATGATGCAGCATTTGCACTGGCAAGAGTTTTAAAAGATGAGCCATTGTATACTTTCAAGACGCCAGTAGTAGTATTATACCACAGTTGACCAGTCAACGGAGCCGTTGGGGCTGTGCTATTAGCAGCATTTTCCAACAAATGAACGAAGTTATCATCTAAAAATTGTCCATAACCAGCGTAATTTTTGCCTATTAAGGTCTGAGAGCAAGCAGTGGTATTAATAGTACCGTCTGGAATGGTAACTAATAAATTACCATTGGTTAAATTGATTGTATAACTCATATTATTATTCCGTCCTTGTGTAGTATTTATAGCCGTTTAATATATACATATTTATGCGGCGCTTAAGTTTGTTAGGGTTTGAATTCGTAAAGTATAATCAATTTGTATTTGACGGTTCAAACTCTTTTGTACTGGGTGAAAAATAACATGAGTAATTAGAAACAAATCAGTGGAAGAACCATTCCAGCACTGTAATCCTAAT
>Ga0209191_1001129_pt1 | contig 18159 bp, 25 predicted proteins | sample S_130626_EF_Meta_FD_187320 | JGI IMG/M metagenome (GOLD analysis project Ga0209191, IMG submission 187320) | Freshwater microbial communities from Lake Simoncouche, Canada to study carbon cycling - S_130626_EF_MetaG (SPAdes) (version 2) | ecosystem: Environmental > Aquatic > Freshwater > Lake ...
CTAAATTACCCCCAACTTTTAATCCTTCTGGTAGTGAAGTTATATTTGCACAATCAAATAAAGATAAACTCCCACCAACTTTTAAACCTTCTGGTAATGAGGTTATGTATGTATATGCTAAATCCAATTCGTCCCCAACTTCCAATCCTTCTGGTAAACTTTCTATATCTGAACCCATAAGATTTAAACGACCAGAAACTTTTAATCCTTCTGGTAATGATTCTATATTCATGTAATCTATGCTACTAGGTCTCAAATCCAAATCACCATTAACAATCAAATCATCTTCTGTTATTGGTTCATTATTTTTTAATTTCCACATAAATGGAATATTTCTATTATCTTTTGTTTTGATAAAATCAAATATCTTTTTTAGTGTTTCTTTTTCCATAATTTACCAACTTCTATCTATTTTACCTTGAATATATCCAGGTGCAATCATTTTTATTATTTCATAATCTGAATATTTAGTTAATGGGCTGTTTTTAATATATAAATTTTCACCAACTTTTAATCCTTTTGGTAATGAGGTTATTTTTGTGTGAGATAAATCCAAATCATCTTTAATATTTAAATATTCTGGTAAGGATTTTATAGTTGAACCTTTTAAATCCAAATCACGATCAATAGTTAATTCCTTTTCTATTAATGGTTCATTATTTATTAATTTCCAAGCAATTGGAATATTTCTATTCTCATTCTGTTTAAGAAAATCAAGTATTTTTTTTAGTGTTTCTGTTTTCATAATATATATATTAAACATAAATATAATTAAATATTATTATTGCATCCACAAAACAGCAAATCAAATTCTTTTAAAAGAAAATGAAAAAACCATTTGGAAAATCAAAAAAAGGGATCTATATTTGTGTCATCAACAGAAATGCTGATATTTATAAGACAAGGGGACGAAAGGTATCGATTGGCGTGGATTGGGTAAGAAGGCATGTTGGGGCTGAATTAACCTCATTAACAACTGGTTCAAGCCTTTAACTGGCAACACTTTAGAAACTTTAGCAACTTTAGGTCTAGTACGTGAAGATGCTGTTGTTGCGGCTTAGTAGTCATAACAACCCCGGGTCGGTGGGCATATAACCCAGGAACAGAAGCCTTATAGTGTGATACTACTTATTGTGTCAAAGGTTTTGGTTTGGGGTGCTACCTGTAAGTCTATGCAAATAGTGGAAGTGAACCCCCCACAGTTGGCAGTAAAAATGGAAAAATATGAACTGTCTTATGTGTCCATACAGAATCTATGGAATAAACATGTAGTCTTTTTACTAAATTACGAGCAAGACCAGGGTTCAATTCCCTGCGTCTCCACCAAAGAAAGGGTCATAAAATATGACCCTTTCTATTTTTATTTAAAAAAAATAATTATGAACAAAATAATAATTTCCTTAATTCTAATTTCAATTCTTGATAATACTATTGTATTATTAACAACAAATTTCATAAAAAATCAAATTGATTCAGAAAAGATTGAACTAATAAGTTTATTTTCTGATGAAATTTCTAAAAAGAAACTTGTATATTTTGAAATCTTATCCCAAGATATTGAATATCCAGATATCGTATTTGCCCAAGCTATGCTTGAGAGTGGATATATGTCAAGTACAATTTATTTGGAAAATAATAACTTATTTGGAATGAGGTTTCCAGAAAGAAGACCAACAGTTGCTTTGTATTCCAATAAAGGATATTCTGTATATAATTGCTGGACTAATAGTGTTGAAGATTATAAATTATTCCAAGATTTCCTTTTCAAGAAAAAGAAAAAAACAAGAGATGAATATTTCAATTATTTAGGTAGATTATATGCCGAGGATAGTAATTATGTTTTTTTCGTTAAAAAAATAATAGATGAAAATAAACATATATTTTTAAATGAGGATAAAAGCATTTATATAAAATATAATGAATATAAGCAATATACTCCTAAATTTTGTGAAATATTTAAACCTAAGAATATTGTTTAATAACACTATTTAGTATATTTATATATTAAATAGTATTATGAAATTTTTAAATGAAGCAAAAAGATTCTCCCCACCAATAAAAGGTTTTAATAACACAAGAGTAAGTTCAAAATGGGGTGAAAATCGTGGGTCATATAAACATGATGGTGTTGATTTTGCTGTACCATCTGGCACACCAGTATATGCAATAGCCGATGGTATTGTTGTAAAAGCAAGGCCTGATGAACCTAGATGTGGTGGAATTGTAAAAATTAATCACGGTGATGGGTTCGAGGCTATATTTTGCCATTTAAAGTCATTTTCAGTATCAAATAATCAAACAGTTAAAAGCGGAACACTATTAGGTTATAGTGGTGGCGGTGCAGATGATCCAAATAAAGGAAGTTCAAGGGGTGCGCATCTACACTTTGCTATGAAGAAAAATGGTTCAACCGTTAATCCATTAAGTCATATAAATAAAACATCAGTAGAATTTAATCAAGCAGATATAAAAAACGCAAATGCAACCCAAGGCACTAATACTGCTTCAAGTAAAAGTGGGGGTATTTCTGTTAAGGATACTGGATTGTCTAGCGATGGAAGCATTTCTGTTAATAGTACTGGGCTATCTAGTGATGGAAATATTTCTGTTAATAGTACTGGGTTATCTAGCGATGGAAGTATTTCTGTTAATAGTACTAGATTATCTAGTGATGGTAAAATTCAATATAATGAAAACTTAAATAATGAGATAAATCGTATAAAAATTTTATTAAAATGAAAAAATTTTTAAAATCATTACTAAGTTCGAGTGGTGAGATATCAAGTAAACGTTCTATTGGTATTTCGGCATCACTAACAATAATATTTGCATCAATTGTTGATTTATTTTCAAACTACACAATAACTGATTATGTATTTGAAGGGTTAGTTTGGTTGGCAATAGCTGGTCTTGGTTTTATTGCTAGTGAAAAATTTGCAGATTTCATTAGCAATAAAAACACCAAACCTTAATATTTTATACAAAATTGTCTAGTTTCATAACTATACTCTATATCATATGATTTGTAGTCGTCAGGTAATTTTAGTTTAATTCCAACACCTTCACCTCTTTGTAATCCCTTTCCTTTGTAGATATCATAAACCCACCCACCATTATTTGGTATATATTTTGGTCCTGCTATAAATAATCCAGAAGTTGGTCTTGAAAATTTTTCAATATCTTTTTTAAATTCAATGACTTTATCCTCAACAACTTTTATCACCGAATTCATTATTAAATTAAAAAAAGTATTAAATTCTTTTGATTTTTTATTAAATTTAGATAAACCAACCGTATTATTAAATATATATTTTTTATCAGGTTCTAGTATTCTTGTAATGTGTAAATTATTATGTTCTGCTGTAATTTGTGCAATAGTAAAAAATTTCAGTTCAATTTTAGAGTTTGGTTTTATTACAACATTTGAAGGGTCTCCACAACTATAAACTGGTTTAATTGCTTTAATATCACCTTTTGCTTTCTTATCATTATCTTCTTTAAGTAAAATACCTATTTCCTCTGATAACTTATCTTCTAATATTTCTAATATAGTTTCCTCTGGATAAGAAAAAGTAATACCTGATGATGGTAACTCATTAAGTTTTAAAGAATTATTAAATAAATCTATCATATCTTTATCTGTAAAAATTATATTAAATAAATCAACATATAATTTTTTTATAGTAAAATCTAATTTAATCTTACTATCCTCTTCTTCATTTTCATTTTTCCTCATTTGATCTCTCAAAGTCTTTGTCGTTATAGTAAATGCTACGTTACCTTTATATGGTTTAAATTGTATTGAATGTTCAAATGTTTTTTCAAAAGCAAAAGATGCTTTAAATTCCCTATTATGAGTTAAAACGCATAATAATTTATCTATTGGTTCAGTCTTTAGAGTACAATCAAATAAATAACCTTCATTCCTTTTTGTCTCGCCCCCACTTAACACATAGTTATATAAATTGTAAATGTAATTAGGTTCTATGTTTTCTATTTGCATTATATAAAGGGATTTTGTAGTCACATTTTCTGGGTTAGTATTTGGTATTTCAAATTTTTTAAATGGTTTATCCATATAAACATCAACTAATTGTCTATATAATAAATTTCTTGGCAATTCTTTTGATTGGTCTCTATGTCTATTTTCAAAAAAGTTTACAAAAACATCAATATGCAATGAAATAAATTCATTTATTCTACTTTTATCTTCAATAGAATTAATAATACTGTTAATATTATTAAATAGTAATGGGACTAATTCATTCATAAATTTAGGTACTAATTCACATGAAAATTGCACATCTTCTTCATATTCATTTTTCTTTTTTTCTTTTTCTCCTTTTATATAATTTTTCCTTCTTTTATCCCCCCCTGCTGATGCTATGTTTTTTTTTCTAGCGCTGTCACAATCTCTATAATATTTAAAGTCTTCTGTAAATTTGACATTAACGTCTAAATAATTTATAATTCCGTTTATTAATTTATTTTTATCTTTTGATGAAACCCAAGTAGAATACTTTCCATTTGTATCAACACAATCATAAATAAATTGAAATTCATTTGCTGTTATAAATCTAAATTTCTTGGCAGTTCTACCCTCATTTAATAAAAAAAAATCAAAAATATTCACTCTCTCCATAAAATTTTATACTTTTATATATATTTATAAATATAGCATTATTGCAATATATAAACATTTTTTTAAAAAAAATTAAAATGAATAAAGAACAAATTTTAGGTATTGTTAGACACGTACTTACTTTTGTTGGTGGTTTCTTAATTACAAAAGGAATTGTTGATGAAACTTTCGTTACTGAAGTAGTAGGTGCATTAGCAACAATAATTGGTTCAGTATGGTCTTTCTTTTCCAAAGTACCAACAGTTGTAGCCCCAGTCGCTACACCAGCAGAAACTCCAGTTGCTGCAAAAAAAGGTAAATAAAAAAAACCTAAATAGAAAAGGGCTTGTAATTTATTTTACAAGCCCTTTTTATTATACACCAAATGCTTTTAACGAATCCTTAAACGGATTATTTGGTATTGTTTTTATTTCATTTAACATTTGTTCCAGAACATCACCAATTTCTTTTTGGGAGGGTGATAACAAATTTCTTTTCTTGTATATTTGCATAAATCCATCAAAAGACATTATCTTATTGCTATTTAATTGTGAATTATACATCTTAAAAAATCTTGCGGATTCTTTTGCTCTTGCTTTTGACATTCCAGCCTGTATTAAATCATTTAAGCAATTGTGATACATTTTATTTAATTTCTCACTTTGTGCTTTTAATTCGTTATGCCAAAATTCACCTTTTTCGCCATATTCAAGCCAATCATTTGGCAAGTAGAATTTATCTTCTTTCAATTCTTTGTATCTAGCGGATTCTGCGTTCTCTGCACCCAATGCCACTGAATGCTTCAAAAATTGAATATGAGTTGCTATTTCTGTTGTCGTGACAAAGTGTAAGGTACTAAATCTAAAAGGCGATGTATGTCCTTCTGATGCCAAAAATTCCAATAACTGCTCAATGTTTCTGATTCTTTTTGAATTTGCTAAAATGTGATTGATAATAACATCAACCCTATCTTCTATTTGTTCTGGCATTTCTAATTCTAATTCAAGAAATGTTGAACTCCAAGCAGCTAAACAATGCGTCTTGTCTCCACCATAATAACCTATTAATAGTGCTTTGTTGTCTGTCATATAATTTGTTTTGATTATTTTAATAACAATTATAATAAATTAATTTATACAATCAAACTTATTTTGTATAGTTTATATTGGATTAATTTTTGGTTTATAATATATAGGATTTGTTGTATCTTGTGTTGACATCTGCATATTATTTGTATTTTTTGCAACTCCTTTAATGGGTGTACCATACTCTATAGTTTTATCTATAATATTTACAGTATTATTATCTTTAGTTTGATTAGCATATGTTTTAATAGTTGATTCTACGTTTTTTGAAAATGACCCACTTAATTTTTGGAAATATATAATCATATCATCAAACCATAATTTTATATTATTAATTGAATTAATTATTTTTTTACAGACCCTAGACAAAAACTCAAATTGTTGTTTAACTAAAAAATCATCAAGTTTTCTTAAACTAGCTATGGCTTGTAAAAAATATGTTCTTATTTTTGACCAAAAAGGTGACATAGATTTAGATAATTTTTCTATTGTCTGAGTGATTGGACTTTTTTTTATAAAATCTTTCCACCTATCCAAAAATTTAAGTTCACTTAAACCAGGAATAGCTAAAACTAATTCAACAATACCAAGAATAAATTTTTTAATTCTCGATTGTTGTAGTTGATCCATAAAACCTTCATAAAACCAATAAAGTGAATGTAAAGTTCCAATATATGTATCACCAACACCTGCTGTTGCAAATGCAGCAGCAAGTTCAGTATCATCTAATATATTATGAATTTTCTCTTCGCCAGAATACCTAGTTATAACTTTATTATATGTATCAAACAGACTACCTTTTATTAAGGTAGGTGCTTTCATAGGATTTAAAAGTTCAACTTGCTCATTTACATCTTTAGTATAATACAATGATTTTATACGTTTTTTTTCATTTTCATTTACATATAACATATTTTATATTTTATTTATAAATCATTTTAAATCTAAAACCAAAGCATTTAATTCATTTAAACTTGGTAAGCCTACAATTGTTTCTTTGACAATAGATGAAGCATAACTTTTAATTGTTGGTACACCCCTAACTCCAACTTCATTTACTGCATAATTTACATCATTCTGAACATTAAATGTATATAATGAAACATCAGAATTTTGCTCTTTTAATTCACCAGCCAACTTTTCGTACATTGGCTTTAGCATTCTGCATGGTCCGCATGTTGTAGAGTAAAAATCTACCAACATTTTTTCGCCAGCATTTATTTTTTCAACTAATTGTTCTTTTGTAAGTTCCATATTTTTTTTTGTAAAATATAATATAATTTTTTATTAAATCAAAATATTATTTAGTTACACAGAAACTCGGCTTTATTATGTTTGCCAAAGAGTCTAGTTTAATAGATTTCCCTTTATAGGTTTGGCCATAATTTCTGTAAAAAGTATTAGTTTTTAAATTATTACAATCTGTGTATAATACTACCTGATTTGTATCACTAACTATATATATAGACTTATTCTTATCTGGTTTAATAACAGCCCTAAATGTGTTTCCTTGGATTAGACTTTGTTCATTGCTAGGTAGTACACTCCCATTCCCTTTAATTAGTTTAGTTACATTTATATTCGTTGCAGTTTTTGAACAGAAATTGTAGTTTAATTTTTGTGCTAATCTAGGAACCGATTGGGCTTCAATAAACTGTTTTCTAGTTATAGCCCAAATTTTATTCTGGTTTATAAGTTTGCAAGTTGTTGAATACACCGAAGCGCCAAGTGGGGTTGTCATTAAAATTATTTCATTTCCTTCATTGTTTTTAACAAATGCCTTATTTATTGTATTAATACCTAATCCTCTTACGTCAACAACTACACCTAAATTATTCTGCTTGGTATTTGTAGTTACCACATTACTGTTAAAATTATTTATTTTAGCATCAAGAATTGTATTGTTAGGTTCAGTAAGTTTTTTATTCTTAGCCGCCCTCATAGTTAATACACCAAGTTTACCATCTATAGCACTATCTTTAAATCCTAATTTTGTTTGTAATGTTTTAATGGCTTCACCACTATCACATAATTTATAAGGGCCTTGTTTTTTTTCAGTGTAACCAGCACACGCCCTAGTTTTTCGCTGTGGTTGTGCTGCTTGCTTTTGTGCTGCTTGTTGTTGTGCCAAGTAATCAATATCATCGTCCCCCATACCAACACTTCCTTGTACTTTTTGAGTTGGTAGCATATTAAGATTCACGTCTCTTCCATATTGAGCGGCTAATTCTTCATCTGCTTGTTCCGCTAACATACTCTTTATAATCCCAATCAATTTGTTTTCATCAATTTGCATTAATTTTTTCATATTAAATTTTAATAATAAATATACATAAAAGATAAAAATATAAAAATTTATTTTTTTAACTTCCAAATATTAACCCAATTATATTACTTAATTATATTTATTAGTACAACTAAATTAATATGAAAATATCGAACTTATTGCGTCTTTTTAGGAAAAATTGGATTTTGAAATTGGAAAACAGACCCCGAGTCATAAACTAATATGGAATTGGGTTGCAAAAAATACTTGCAACCCTTTTTTTATTTTATTATATTTCTATAAAACTTAAATGGAAACAATATTAGTGCTTAATTCAGATTATACCCCCTTGAATATTACCACCCTTAAACGAGCCATAGTTTTGGTTATTAAAGGCAGGGCAGAAATTATAAAAAATGATGTTAATATAATTAGAAGTGAAACAGTAAATTATACAAAGCCATTAATCATTAGACTTTTTAATTATATTTCACATAAAACGAAGAATTTAAGAGTAAATAGGCAAAGATTATATAAAAGAGATAATAATGAATGCGCATATTGCGGATCAAAAAAAGAATTAACCATTGACCATATAATTCCAAAGTCAAGAGGGGGTAAAAATACTTGGAATAACCTTATAACTTGCTGTCTGCCTTGTAATTTAAGGAAGGGGGATAAAACGCCAGATGAAGCCAGAATGCCCCTAAGATTCCAACCAAAAACACCAACCTTATTCATAAATGAATCATCTATTGCAAAAATATGGGAAGATTATAAGTCATCATTTGTTTCTTAAAAAGAAAATACCTATAATTAAAAAAAATACAAATATGAGAAACGAATTTAAATCCTATTATGTTAACCATTTAGGTAAACCATCATCTAATTTGGATTATTTTGAGAACTCTATGACCCCCTATATTCTTGAAGAAAGAGAAATGAGGGCAACTCAAATTGATATATTCTCAAGATTAATGAGGGATAGATTAATATGGATTGCTGGACCAATAGAAGATAGAATGGCGACCATAATTCAAGCGCAATTAATGTTTCTTGATTCTGTCGAAAAATCAGACGTTACATTGCACGTAGATAGCCCTGGGGGTTCTGTGAAGGCTGGTTTATCAATTGTTGATGTTATGGACTATATTGCTTGTGATGTGCGTACAGTGAACACAGGAATGGCCGCATCAATGGGGTCAATTATACTTGGTGCTGGAACAAAAGGTAAGAGGTCTATGTTACGATTCTCTAAAACTATGCTCCACCAAAGTTCTGGGGGTGCTTATGGTAATATTCAAGATGCCGAAATAACTATGAAAGAATGGTTAAAAACAAACGATATTCTTTTTGAATTATTGGGAAATTATTGTAACAAAACATCAGAAGAGGTGAAAAATGACGCTAGTAGAGATTTATGGCTAGATGCTAATGAATCATTAACTTACGGCATAATTGACGATATTGTCAAAACAAAAAAGGTGTAAAAAAAGAAAAGGTTGGGTAAATCCCAACCTTCTCCTAAATTTTGAATACCTCCTCTTTTTTTAAAATCCAATTTATGATTAACGGATGCTATCCGTAGAATCCATATTATTTAAAAAATTTACTCCAAGCACTACCAAGCATATCATCTTTATATTTACAAACTACTGGCGTAAATTTAGCCATTAGTAACCTCTCCCATTCAGCATTCTGCATTAATTCCATTAGTGAATTTCTAATAGAGCCACTAATTAAACTACCCACACCTAAAGATTTCATAATTTTTTCATCTATAACTTTCTTCATTAATGTTTCTGTCAACGCCTCGATTATTTTCTTTGTCATTAAATTACAATCTTTAAATGATTTAACAACATCCATTGGATTGTCCAGAAAATAATTTACAATTGTATCCAAAAGCCAACCTTCTGTAATACCTAATCTGCCTGCTATTTTTTTAATCATCCATTCAATTGCAGTTTGTCCAAGTCCTGATCCAACTGTTGATGCTGCTTTATTATTGGTAACAAAATTCGCAATACTATTTAAATCAAATTGTTCTGACAAAATGTTATTACTCGCCATTTTATTAATTTCACTAATATACATAAATGAAATTCTTAACTTCTGATTATAAGGTAATTTTTGAAATGGAACATAATTAGATTCCTTTTCAATAGTTCTTTTTAAGTCGTTTATAATTAAAGTTTCTTTAATAATTTGTTTCAGTTTCATTTTTTAAATTTTTAATAAGAATGGGCCTAAATTTTTATCATTACTATTTGTAAATGGGAATAATTCTCCACCAAGTTTTGTTGTTCTAAATTTACGGTAGCAATATTCTAATTTCGGCTTGATATTTGAAAGTGCCGAATCTGTGGTGTATTCATTATTTTTGTATTTATAGAATAATTCTTTGTACGTTTTCAATAACCTAGTACAGCCAAATACAGATTCTTTATCTACTGATAATAAAGTATTTCCTTGTTTAAAATCTCTTTGGATATCTTGTATTTTTTGGTTAGGTACTAACATAATATAATCATCTTTAAATGTATTATCGTAGTCTTTTAAATTTATTTTAGTAAAATTAACTTTCTCCGCATCAGAAACTACATGTTCAAGAGCCGCGCCATATTTTTGCACAAAAGTGTTTTGTACTTGTTGTTGTTCTGATGTTAAATTATTAGTTTCAGTTGTATTTTGGAGTTTTTTATAGAAAAACTTTGGACCCATATAATATAATGGATTAAATCCCATTGAATTTTTATAATCAATTGCTAATTCTTGTATAGATTTTTCTTCAAAATATCTTGGGTCATTTAACTGATTTGTATAATTTTGCAATTGTACACTATTTGATTTAAAAAATCCTTTTTGACCTAATAAATCTTCAACTTTTGTACTAACTCTTGTAACTTCTTTACCCAATTCTGGACAATTAAAATAAAATTTTAAATTACTAGTTTTATTAGTAAAATAAATTCCCCCCTCTACTGGGTTTCCAACATTAAATTCAACAGTTTCACCTTTTTTATAATAAAAAGTATTAGCACCTTTAACCCTATCAACTTTGGCTGTGGCAACAATTACAATTTTATTTTCCTTAGTTCTTGCTGGATATATGTTTTCAAAATCAGTATCAAAAGAACAAAGTTTTAAGTTAACAATATCTCTTGCTAAATTAACATAATCATTAAAATCAATAAAATCATTAGACGATGCTGTTTGTGGTGCACTTGCTGGTTGTTCTGATATTAATATATTATACAAATGTCTTATATCATTTTTTTCTTTTTCAGATATATTATTTAAATGTGTTCTTTTCATTTTAATTTATTTAGAATCTATTGTTATTTGTAACTTCACCTGGACCTGAAACTGGTGCAATACCTAAAGGTTGATAACCATAATCATTTGCTGGGGGTTGTGTTTGTTGATTTGCTTGTACTGGGTTATCTAGTGATGCAGCACATATTGATGGTATATTTTCTTCCTTAAAACTCTCAACACCTTTTTTAATTCTAAGTGCTCTTAATGTTCTAGGTCCAAATTTGCCATCAACATTCACACCCAAACATTCTTGTACTTTTTTAACTAAGTCACCAGATGTACATTTTTTGTAAAGACCATCAGTTGGTGGTTTATACCCATTAGGGCAAAATCTACCTCCAACAACAGCAGCACCACCTCCAGCGCCACCACCACCAGTTGCAGCAGCACCTATACATCCTTTACCACTAGGGTTACATTGGTCAATAAGGTATTTACACCCATTTGAACCTTGAAATATAACACATCCGTTTTGGGCACATGTAGTTACACCTTTTATTTGTCCATCTTTTGTTTCCCAGTTAATCCCGGTAGCATCTGGAAATAAACCTTTTAATACTATACCACCATGCGCATCAATATCTTTATTACTTGTTGCAGTTATAGGTAAAGTACCCCCCGTTGGTAAAGTAGTAGTATTAAATCTTCTCTTAATTAATTTAACAAGACATGATGTCCTTTGACCCAAATCTTGTTGTGCTTGACTATAAAGTTTAGCTAAAATTGCTTCAACTTTTTCTAGTTCAGCAGTTCTCCACATTTCATCTTTTATTTCTCGCCATAAAGATGAACCGCCTTGAGCATAATCTCTATAATATTCATCAATTACAGAGCAAAACTCTCCTATACTTGAAAGTTTTTTAAGTGCATTATAAACCCCTTCTTCATCAGTACCAATTCCAGAACCCAAAAATCCTTTTCTTTCAAATGCTGTCCAAAGTTCTTTTGCTATATTATTGGTTTTAGTGCGATCAACATTTAAAGGATTACGATTTCTTTTACAAAAATTAAAAAAATCTTCAATTTTGTTTCTAACAACATTCCTACCAGCACCATCAACGAAATTCCAAATTCCCCAACCTGTCATAGTAAAACCACCAACGTATGCTGCACCTACTAAAATTGCTGCCAGTGCAAATTCGTTTAATAATGTTTTATTTGATGCCGAATTTTCAATGTTTTCATTTAAATTATCAGATGGATTATAACCCATCAATAATTTTTGTCTTAACAAAACATCTATTTTTTTATCTATATTTTCCATAATTTTTAATTTAAAGGATTTGCTTTTCCCCTAGTTAAACCTGATTCCCATTTTGATTTGCTATCAATAGGGTTTGCTTTTCCTCTGGCTGCGCCTGAATCCCATTTTGATTTGCTATCAACGGGGTTTGCTTTGCCTCTGGCTACACCTGAGTCCCATTTACTTGCAGGAGTTCCACCACCATTTGAGGGGCTTGTAGAAGCGGCTGCGTCTTCTTGTTCACCAAATTGTTTTTTAGATTTCATATTTAATAGTTTTGCGTTTTTGGTAATTGATCTGGGTTTATAGTGAAGTATTCTGTTAAAAAATTTATAAGTTCATTTTTATCCACCTCATTCTCATCAAATTCTTCCATATCTAAATCATTTTCATTATCTGGAAAATATAAATAAGAATTTGTTAATGAATAACCATATTCTTCGGCTAAATCATAATCAATTTGGCATTGTCTAATTGTATCATCCAAATCGTCTATTAATCTAAAAGTCACATCTAAAATATTTACCTCTTTATCAACAAAAAATGTAATAAGTTCTTTAATTTCCATTATAATGGTTTTTAATAAGCATTAATTTTAATCATAAAACTCTTAATACTATCTAATTCTTCATTTAAACGATTAGATTTTATTGTTTTATTTACTTTTTTATTAACTGTTGGGGTTTCATAAATTAAATTCATTTCACTAGCAATTCTAATAAACGATTCCATTACTGGGGTGTATTCTTTATTATCATCAATATTTAATTCATATTGATACTCTTCACTTTCAATAAAATCCATAGAATTATCTAAATTTAAATCCTCTGTATCCCAATTTTCGTTCATAGCACCACATTCAGGACATTCTTTTTCGTTCATCTTACTACCACATTGTTCGCACATATTTTCTTTGACTTCCTTTATAATATCACTACTTTTTAAAGTCAAACCATTTTTATCGCTAATATCATCATACACACTTAATTGCTGGGGGCTTTCTTTTTTTTGCATAGAAACATAGCCATTATACAATTCTTTATGTTTGCTTAGAATATTTGTTTTCTCTTCATCTGTTATTTTAAAAAAATAAGAATTCATAGTTTTAATTTTATTATAAATATTACCAACTATTCAAAATTTTTGTATATTTGCAAAAAAAAAACTATGAACATATTCTTATTGGATAAAAACCTTGAAAAGTGTGCGCAATACCATGTAAATCGCCACGTAGTAAAAATGATACTAGAATCGGCACAATTACTATGTTCTGTCCATCATATATGTGGAGAACTCGAACCCCCATATAAGTTAGCACATAAAAATCATCCATGTTCTATCTGGTGCAGAACATCTTTAACAAATTATTTATATTTGTGTGAATTGGGGTTGGAATTATCAAAAGAATATACATATAGATACAACAAACACCACAAATCAACTGATGTGATTCAATGGTGTTTGAATAATTTGCCAAATATTCCAGATATTGGATTTACTCCACCAGCTTTGGCAATGCCAGACCAGTATAAAGTTGATGATTTTGTGCAATCATATAGAAACTACTATATTGGTGAAAAAAAAAGTTTTGCAACTTGGAAAAATAGAGAAATTCCTTATTGGTTTATTTAAATTCTGCCAGTTGTAAATTTACTACAAACTTGTAATATTTTTTTACTGAAATCAATAACGGCATTTAATTTGTCCATATTAAAATTATAAGTTAACATAAATCGGTCTCCCCCACCTAATATTTCTTTTGAAATATCTGGGTAAGTATTTAAAATAGCTCTAAGTTCTTTAGATATAGTTGTTGTCGATGGTGAAACAGCTAATTCTATTGTAATAAAATTATTTGCGCCTTCAAAAGTAAAAGAAATATTATAACGCCAAGGATATGTCATATTTGCATTAGTATATCCCCAATTTATTGATTTAGAAAATCTATTAATACTATTTGGTTTTATTGTTATTGATTTTTCTATAGTATCTAACATTTGGTCGAATGACTGGTCATCTTGTTCATATATAATTCTTCTTATTATTCTATTTAAATCGGTTTCTGTTAATCTTATTGTTCTCATAATTAGTTTAATTGAATTAATTATTTATACTTTTCTTCCAACTCCTCAACGGATAATGACGTTTCAAACTCTTGGGTGAAAAATATAGAATCGTAATCAGGCTCTAAGTCCAATTCACCAACAACTCTTCCATTAGGGAGAGATTTTATGAATTTTTTCATATCTTCATGTATTTCTGTTATTTCAGATAATTTAATATTACCACCATCTACACCTGAAGAAATCACTTTTTTACCTTTGTAAGTTTCAAACTGCGTACCCTTTGGTAATGATTGTTCTGAAATAACTTTACGAACCAATCTTTTTAATTCTGTTTCTGTTAATCTTAATGTTTTCATAATTTTTTTATTTTTTTCTATAAATATATCATTGTTTCCATTTTTTTTGTATCTTTGCATCACATTAAAACCAACACAGTATGATACCACAGATTGACCATAAAAACTACCCCAAGAAACTAAAATCCCTTGATATTAATGCTTTACATTATATAATTAAAGATTGTCAAGAGGCCATAAACGCAAATCCAGATAACCCCAAGAATGGTTATTATGCTGATGAAATAAATTACGTAACAATGGAATTATCCAACAGAAAAAACAAAAGAAAATGAAGTTAAAAATTAAAAAAGAAAGACAAATTTGGATTTTTAGTGATCCTCACTACAACCACAATAACATATGTAGGGGAACAACCAATTGGAGAACCAAAGATGGTCAAGTCCCAACAGAGAACACAAGGGATTTTGAATCAATTGAGAAAATGAATGCCGCTATTGTTAACAACATAAATGCAGTTGTAAACCAAGATGACATATTAATATGCTTGGGCGACTGGTCATTTGGTGGGTTTGATAGCATAGCAGAATTTCACAATCGACTAGTTTGCAAGAATATCCACCTTGTTCTTGGAAATCACGATGACCACATTGAGAAAAACAAAGATAACATCCAGAGATTATTTATGAGCGTTAACTCCTATGTTGAACTTGAGTTTGATAATAATAAATTTGTCCTTTGCCACTACCCCATAGCATCCTGGAATGGCTTAAACAAGGGGGTTATACACCTGCACGGACACTGCCACCTTCCAACCAATAAAAGGCTCGGAAAAGGCAAAAGAATGGACGTGGGGATGGATGGACACCCAGAGTTTAGGCCATATAATTTTAAAGAGGTTCTTTCTATTTTAAATAAACAACCAATTGCGTCAGATATGGGCTTTGACCACCACACAGAAGAATTGGTAAATGTTGTAGGATGATATTGATTTAATTGTAAATTATGATATACTTAACCAATAGACAATATGTCTTATAAAATTTAAAAACAAAACAATGCAAACATTACTATTTAACACAACAGAAAAAACTGTTAGAGTTTTTGAAGGTCAAAAAGCTGAAGGTACCCTCATCTGTAAATTTAATTCTGTACCAACAGTCAAAATTTATGATGGTTATTATGAAGTTAAACAAAAGGATGAAGATGAAAAGACTTATCCAGTCGCCAGATTTCCAGTAAGCCAAACAAATATGTTTATTGAAAAATAACCATTTTTATGTGGAAAAGTTTGCTTATTAGCAGGCTTTTTCATATATTTTAGCATTGGTAATATTTATTTAGAAAAACAAATGAGAGATTTAATAGACAAATTTAATAAGTTATTGAATGAAACTGACTATTCACATTTAAATAACAAACCAAAAGTTCCAGAAATCCTAACTGAATCATCTATGAGTAGGGTATTAAGTCTTACTAAAAAGTATGATTGTGCAATCATAACAGCATTTAGGGATGAATTAGTTAATTGTTTATATGATACAGAAGATTTAACAAAAATAAATATATCTGACAACAAAGGAAGAAATAAGGCACTTAAAGCCTTTTTGTTAAATAACAAGTATGCCATAACAAATGTTAAAGGTAATTATATTGAAAATTATATTAGTGATAAACAAAAAGAATTGGATGCAGAATCAGGAGAAGTTATTGTAAGAGCAGAACCTAAAGAAAAAAAAGAAGATTCTTTGTTTGTTGTAAATCTTAATGAAGACCCCAAGTTTATTGATAACATTATAAAATTAGGAAAACTATTTTGCCAAGATGCTGTAATGATTTTTGAAAAGGATAGTGGAAGTAAATATTTATATGGAACAAATAATACATCATATCCTGGATTAGATGACACAGATACATTTTCACATTATAACTTTGGAGATGAAGCCCAATTTATGACTAAAGTTAAAGGTAGACCATTTCACGCATATAATCCAAAGGATGATGAATTAGAGACCATAAGCACCCTCAATAAAGATTTTACAAAGGGATATAAAAACCCAGAAGGTATTACAAGATTTGACTTTAAAAAAGATATGGTTTTACCAAAAGATGAATTTAATGAAGATTACTTGCGTTTTGACCATTTTAGATATTTTCAAAATAGTTCAAAATATCTTATTAGCGAATTAGCAGAAAAAATAAGTAGATTACTTTAATAAAAAACCCCCAAGCATAATTTGTCTGGGGGTTTTTCATTTAGGATTCCTCAATGTCAGTATTATCCAAAAATAAGTCTAATTTATAATTAAACATAGTATTATATAATTCATCAATAGGCATATTTCCAGTATATTCATTTTTTGTTTTCTTATCAATCAAGATTATTTTAACAGTTGAATCATCAAAATCAATTTGTGGATTTAAATATATCTTTACAAGTGACCCATTAAAAATTTGTGGATAATCATTATATTTCCAATTATATTCAGTATTTTCATTAAAATATTTTTCAAGTATTTCTACCAATTTAATTCTAATTTTTACAATTTCTGCATTTGGTTCATCCACGGATCCAAATTCTTCCATAATGAAATCTTCTAATACATCTGCAATAATTGGGTGCATATCTTCATCTGATGGATATATAGTATTATAATCAACATAATATTCATCAGTTACAATATCAGAATCATCAATATAACTCTCAAAAAGTTGGCAGAAATCAGTTATTTGTTTAATTCTTTGTTTATTAACATATTGGATAAACTCATAAGAATTCACACTCAAAACTTGTGTACGCGAATAATATCCTGATTCACTTATAAATGCATATTTTTTTATAGAATCTAATTCATTTTCTATAGCACCATTATAACCTGATATGGTTGCATCATATGTTTTATCTGAATATTTTTCAAATATTTTATCAAAATATTTTGACTTTTTATTATTTATAATAGTTAAAAAATATCTTTTAAAGGCATCTAATGTTGTAAAATTATAATTCATATACTTTATATCAGAACTATTTTTTTCAAAATAATAACTCACATAGTTTTCTAGTGTTTCAGCAAAATCATATCTATCATTATATATGCTATCAGTTAAATCATTATCTCTTTTTTGACCTTCTAGGTGTGAAATACGTTCTTTTAAAGAACCAATTGAAGAATAATTTCCAACCTTCCCCGAACATGGAGTTCTAAGTTCAAAATCAATGTTTGACCCATCATATGTGATATCATCAATATTGCTATCAGG
>Ga0209191_1001132_pt1 | contig 18150 bp, 18 predicted proteins | sample S_130626_EF_Meta_FD_187320 | JGI IMG/M metagenome (GOLD analysis project Ga0209191, IMG submission 187320) | Freshwater microbial communities from Lake Simoncouche, Canada to study carbon cycling - S_130626_EF_MetaG (SPAdes) (version 2) | ecosystem: Environmental > Aquatic > Freshwater > Lake ...
CCAGTTACAACAGTCCTTGTTCAACGTGGAACTCTAAGAATTGGTGATGCAATTGTTGCCGGTGGTGCTTTTGGTCGCGTCCGTGCGATGTTGGATGAGAATGGTGATGCAGTTGAAACAGCTGGTCCATCACGTCCAGTCCAGGTTCTTGGTTTCACATCTGTTCCAAGTGCGGGAGATACATTCTTAGTTGCCGATGAAGATCGCACAGCTCGTCAGATCGCTGAAAAGCGCCAAGCTGCAGAGCGAAATGCACAACTTGCTAAGGCCCGTAAGAAGGTCTCACTTGAAGACTTTATGGAGCAGTCCAAGATCACAACTCTTAATCTGATTCTTAAGGGTGACGTAAGTGGATCTGTGGAAGCTCTAGAAGAGGCCTTGATACAGCTAGATGTTGGCGCAGAAGTTGATCTTCGCGTTATTCACCGCGGTGTTGGTGCAATCACTAAGAGTGATATCACGTTGGCATCTGCATCTACTGCAGTAGTGATTGGCTTTAACGTTAAGCCAGAACCACAGACTGCAATCTTTGCTGATCAAGAAGGCGTTGAAGTTCGCTTCTACTCAGTTATCTATCAAGCAATTGAAGAGATTGAGCTCTCCCTTAAGGGTCTGCTCAAGCCAATCTATGAAGAAGTCATTGTTGGTAACGCTGAAGTTCGTGAGATCTTCAAATCTTCTAAGGCTGGAAACATTGCTGGTTCTCTTGTTAAGGATGGCTCTATCCGACGTAATGCAAAGGCACGTATTTTGCGTGGTGAAACCCTGATCCTTGATGACCTCACAATCGATTCACTCAAGCGCTTTAAAGATGACGCAAATGAGGTCAAAGAAGGCTTCGAATGCGGAATTGGTCTTGGCAATATGAAAGATCTTCAAATTGGCGACACCATTCAAGTCTTTGAGATGCGCGAGAAAAAGCGGGTATAACAATGTCACCATCACATCGCAGCCAAAAAGTTGCAGACCGTGTCAAAGTAATAGTGGCCCAGCTGCTTGAGACAAAGATCAAAGATCCACGTCTTGGCTTTGTCACCGTTACAGATGCACGCGTAACGGGAGATCTACAACAAGCCTCAATTTTCTATACCGTGCTGGGAGATATCGACCAACGTGCAGCAACAATTGCGGCGTTAGAGAGCGCTAACGGCGCAATCAGATCAGCGTTGGGGCGTGAACTGGGTTTGCGTATCACGCCAACACTTGCCTTCTTTGAAGATGGTTTGCCAGAGAGTGCTAAAGCACTTGATTCATTGCTTTCAAAAGTACATGAGTTAGATGCTGAAGTTGCTGCTCTTCGCGCTAATGCAACATATGCCGGGGGAGAAGATCCATATAAAGCCCCTCGTGTTATTGACGAGGACTAATCATCGAGCACGGATTTCTGGTTATAGATAAAGAACCAGGTATGACAAGCCACGATGTTGTGGCTATTGCACGGCGCGCACTTGGTACACGCAAAGTTGGCCATGCCGGAACCCTTGATCCAATGGCCACGGGTATTTTAGTTTTAGGTTTTAATAACGGCACACGTTTGCTTCAATACATCACCAATGGCGACAAAAGCTATCAAGCCACAGTGGTTCTAGGTGCTGCAACAGTTACAGATGATGTTGAAGGTGAAGTTATTTCACGTGGTGATGTTTCAGCAATTATTGATTCCCAAATCGAAGCAGAGCTAGTAAAAATGTGCGGAACGATTATGCAACGTCCAAGTTCAGTATCGGCTGTGAAAGTTGATGGTGAACGTGCCTATGATCGAGTTAGGGCTGGGGAGGCTGTTGAACTTGCTGCCCGTGAAGTTAGGATTTCACAGTTAGATATCACCGCAATACGCCGTCTTGAAAACGCTATTGAAGTTGATATTGAAGTGACGTGTTCTGCTGGAACATTTATCCGTGCTATTGCCCGAGATTGTGGTGATGCACTTGCAGTAGGCGGGCACCTCAATGCATTGCGCCGCACAAGAGTTGCCGGCTTTGGTTTAGACACGGCCATCTCGCTAACATCGCTTAAGGCGGGGGAGTTTGTAGCGTTGCCGTTAGTTGATGTTGCGCGAAGCACATTTAGCGCACGTGAGCTTGCACTTGAGGAAGTCAATGAACTTTCCTTTGGACGTCCATTGAGCGCAAATCCAGATAAAGCGATCTACGCAGCGATTTGCGGTGAAGAGCTCATTGCTTTGCTGTGTAACAAGGATGACCTAGCCAAACCAATCGCTGTATTCGCGGCCGCTAACTAGGTCTGAGACAATAGAAACATGAGCGTTATAGTCATTGGAGTCTTTGATGGTGTCCATAAGGGACATCAAGAAGTGCTCAATCAAGCCAAAAAGATTGCTGGCAATGAAAAGATTATTGCGCTGACTTTTGATCCACACCCAACAACTGTTTTTGCACCAGATCGCGCTCCAACTTTGCTCACAATTTTGACTGATCGAATTGAGCTACTCAAGATACATAACGCGGACCAAGTCGCTGTAATGAAATTTACGCCAGAGTTTGCGGCGATGAGCCCAGAGGATTTCGTCAATCGTGTTCTAGTTGACCAGCTTGGCGCAACAAAGGTTGTGGTGGGTAAGAACTTTACATATGGATCAAAGGCTTCGGGAAATGTCGATTCATTGAAGGCTCATTCTGGCTTTGAAACTATTGTGCTAGATCTTGAACCAACTGAGGGTGAAGTAGTTTCTTCCACGCGAATTCGTAAATTAATTGTTGAAGGCAACGTAGAACAAGCACGGGCGTTGTTGACTAGACCTCATCGCTTAGATGGCATCGTGGTACATGGCGAAAAGCGTGGTCGCGAGATCGGATATCCCACTGCAAATCTAGGAGATCTTGAAAATCAAACAATTCCAGCTGATGGTGTGTATGCAGGGTGGTTAACAGTTGGGATTGATAGATGGCCAGCTGCAATTTCGATTGGCACCAATCCCACTTTTGATGGTCATCGCGGCCGTCAAGTTGAGGCATATGCCATTGATCAAGTTGGACTTGAACTCTATTCACAACGGGCAACAATTGAATTTGGTTGGCGATTGCGTGAGACTTTAAAATTTGATGGTCTTCAACCCTTGCTTGATCAGATGGCGAAAGATTGCGCAAAAGCCCGTGAATTAACCGAGCTTTAGGCTCAGGATTTCACCTTATTCGCCCCCGCTGGTAATCTTGCCCAGTCCAACGAGAAAGCGAGCTTTCGTGAGGCAAACCGAAAGCCCTCGTGATCAGAAACCAAGGAGTACTAAAGAATGGCACTAACACCAGAAGTAACGAAGCAAATTGTCGCGCAGTTCGGATCTACTCCTACTGACACGGGAAGTCCTGAAGCTCAGGTCGCTTTGCTATCTAAGCGCATTGAAGAAATCACATTACATCTAAAAACCAACCCACATGATCACCACAACCGTCGTGGTCTGTTGTTGCTAGTTGGTCGTCGTCGTCGCATTCTTCAATATCTTGCTAAGACAGATATCAACCGTTACCGCGTGATTATCGAGAAGCTCGGTATTCGCCGCTAATTAAGTAATACCTACACCACTTGAGGGCAAATGGTCCTCGGTAGTGGTTTCCGCACAAAATAATGTGCGTGAACTTCGATCGAAGATTCATTCTCCTTTAAGTGGGTAGTAACCACGATGTGACTTGCAATGAGTCGCGTCCATAGTAATAAAGGAGGACCCATGGAGGGTCAAGAGGTTCAGTCAGCCGTTGCAGTTATTGATAACGGAAAATTTGGAAAACGAGAGATTCGTTTTGAAACAGGTCGCCTAGCGCGCCAAGCAGCAGGAGCTGCTGCAGTATTTCTAGATGATCAAACAATGATCTTCTCAGCTACAACTGCATCAAAGACTCCTAAAGATCAATTTGATTTCTTTCCTTTAACAGTTGATGTTGAAGAGAAGATGTATGCAGTTGGTCGTATCCCAGGATCATTCTTCCGTCGTGAAGGTCGTCCATCAGAAGATGCAATTCTTACCTGTCGTTTAATCGACCGTCCATTGCGTCCATCATTTGTTAAGGGACTTCGCAATGAAGTTCAGATCGTTGTGACAGTAATGGCACTTGATCCAGACCACATGTATGACGTGATTGCGATCAACGCAGCTTCAATGTCAACACAACTTGCAGGTCTGCCTTTCTCTGGCCCAATCGGTGGCGTTCGCGTTGCTTTGATTGATGGTCAGTGGGTTGCTTTCCCTAACCATTCACAGGTTGCTAACGCAGTCTTTGACATGGTTGTTGCTGGTCGCATTAGCGATGATGGCGATGTTGCAATCATGATGGTTGAAGCAGAAGCTACAACAAAGACAATTGAGCTCATCAAGGGTGGGGCACCAACTCCTAATGAAGAAGTTGTTGCACAAGGTCTAGATGCTGCAAAGCCATTTATTAAAATTCTCTGCCAAGCGCAGTCAAAGCTAGCAAAGGTGGCTGCAAAGCCAACTGCTGAGTTCCCTGTATTCCTTGATTACCAAGATGACGTATTTGCTGCTGTTGAAAAGGCAGCTGGGAAAGATCTTGCTAAGGCGCTAACAATTGCTGGAAAGCAAGAGCGCGAAACAACAATTGATGAGATTTCTGCATCAACTAAGGAATCAGTTTCAGCTGCCTTTGAAGGTCGCGAAAAGGAAGTTCCTGCAGCGTTTCGTTCATTAACTAAGAAGCTTGTTCGCCAGCGCGTATTGCGCGACAAGATCCGCATCGATGGACGTGGATTGCGCGATATCCGTGCACTATCTGCAGAGGTTGAAGTAATTCCTCGTGTTCACGGTTCAGCGATCTTCGAACGTGGTGAGACACAGATTCTTGGAATCACAACGCTTAATATGCTCAAGATGGAACAACAGCTAGATACGTTGAACCCTGAAAACCATAAGCGCTATATGCACAACTACAACTTCCCACCATATTCAACTGGTGAGACTGGTCGTGTTGGTACACCAAAGCGTCGCGAAATCGGCCACGGTGCTCTTGCAGAGCGTGCTTTGATTCCAGTACTTCCAACTCGCGAAGAGTTCCCTTACGCAATCCGTCAGGTCTCTGAAGCACTTGGTTCAAATGGATCAACATCTATGGGATCTGTTTGTGCATCAACTCTTGCGCTATATAACGCAGGCGTTCCACTACGTGCACCAGTTGCGGGTATTGCAATGGGTCTTATCTCTGACACTGTCGATGGCAAGGTCGAGTACGTAGCACTCACTGACATTCTTGGTGCAGAAGATGCATTTGGCGATATGGACTTTAAAGTCGCCGGAACAAAGGATTTCGTTACAGCGCTGCAGCTAGATACAAAGCTAGATGGAATTCCTGCTTCAGTATTAGCTGGTGCATTGCACCAAGCTAAGGAAGCGCGTCTTGCGATTTTAGATGTAATGAATGAAGCAATTGATGGCCCAGATGAGATGAGCCCATTTGCTCCACGCATTATCTCTGTGAAGATTCCAGTAGATCAGATCGGTGCAGTAATCGGGCCTAAGGGCAAGATTATTAACCAGATTCAAGATGAAACTGGCGCAGATATCTCAATTGAAGATGACGGCACAATTTATATCGGCGCAGTTGATGGTCCATCAGCTGAAGCTGCACGTGCTCAAATTAATGCAATTGCTAACCCACAGATGCCAGAAGTTGGAGAGCGCTACCTCGGTACCGTTGTAAAGCTTGCAGCATTTGGTGCTTTCATCTCATTGATGCCAGGTAAAGATGGCTTGCTCCACGTATCTCAGATTCGCAAGATGCATGGTGGAAAGCGCATTGAAAACTTGGAAGAAGTTATGAAGGTTGGTGACAAGATTCAGGTTGAAATCGGCGAGATTGATCCAAAGGGCAAACTCTCTTTGGTTCCAGTTCTTGAAGATGGAACTACTGGTTCTGCAGAATAAATGAGCGTACGTCGTTCAGTTTTACCTAGCGGTCTGCGCATCGTCACTGAAGAAGTTTCTTCGGTGCGCAGTGCCGCAATTGGTATCTGGGTAAATGTTGGATCTCGTGATGAATCCCTGGCAACTGCTGGGGCTTCTCACTTTCTAGAGCATTTACTCTTTAAAGGAACTGCCCGACGCAACGCACTTGAAATCTCATCATCGATTGAATCAGTCGGTGGCGAGATGAATGCTTTTACGTCTAAGGAATACACCTGCTTCTATGCACGTGTCATTGATATCGATTTGCCTATGGCAATCGATGTGATTTCAGATTTGATCACATCATCTGTTGTTTCAGCTCTCGATGTTGATGCTGAGCGCAAGGTTGTTTTAGAGGAAATCGCTATGCGCGATGATGATCCAAGTGATTTAGTCCATGATTTATATGCCGAGACTTACTACGGTGACACTCCCTTAGGGCGTCCGATTTTAGGAACCGTTACCTCTATTAAAGGTATGTCTCGCGCTACCGTCAATAACTATTACAAGAAGCGTTATTTACCCCAAGATCTTGTTGTGGCAGTTGCGGGAAACATTAAGCACAAAAAGGTTGTTGCTATGGTTGAAGCAGCTCTTTCTGTTGATGGCTTCCTAGATGTCATGGGCGCTCCAGTCATTCGCTCAAATGCACAGGATAAAAAAGCTAAACAGCAAAGCGTTGGTTTAATCTCGCGCAAGACCGAGCAAGCTCATATGTTTTATGGCATGGAGGGCGTTGCCCGTCATGATGAACGCCGTTTTGCAATGAGTGTTCTAGCTTCGGCTCTAGGTGGTGGAATGTCATCTCGTTTGTTCCAAGAGATCCGTGAAAAGCGTGGTCTTGCATACTCTGTCTATGCCTATGCCCAGCAATATGCAGGCAGTGGCCAGATTGGTTTTTATGCAGGATGTAATCCAGCAAAGGCTGTTGAAGTTGTGGAGATTATCCGCGAAGTCCTAGCCGATGTTGTTGATAATGGAATGACGCATGAAGAGATTGAGCGGGCTAAAGGCGCCGTTCGTGGCTCACTTGTTTTGAGCCAAGAGGACTCAGGCTCGCGCATGTTTAGAATTGGTAAGAATGAGATTGTTTATGGCCAAGTCACGGGCTTTGACGATATTTTGAAATCAATCTCACGCGTAAATGAGCAGGACATCCAGGAAATTGCTAGCGGCTTTTTGACTAAAACGCCTACGCTTGCACTTGTGGGTCCATTTAAAAATACGTCGAAATTTGAAAAGGTATTGAAATGATTAACGTTGCAGTCCTAGGTGCAAAAGGTCGCATGGGTTCAGAGGTCGTAAAGGCCGTTGAATCCACTGAAGGCTTGAGCCTTGTTGCAGCGCTAGATCTTGGTGATGCACTTGAACAGTTAAAGGATTCTGGCGCAACGGTAGTTGTTGATTTCACTACACCAGATAGCGTTATGGCAAACCTTGAATTTCTTATTAATAATGGAATAAACGTTGTGGTTGGAACTACCGGCTTTGATGATGCCAAGCTTGCAAAAGTTAAAGGGTGGTTGGCTGCAAATCCATCTGTTGGAGTTCTCATTGCCCCTAACTTTGCAATTGGCGCAGTCTTAATGATGGAGTTTGCTGAAAAAGCTGCACGCTATTTTGAATCTGCGGAAATTATTGAATTACATCATCCACTTAAAGTAGATGCGCCAAGCGGCACTGCATCTCGCACAGCAGAACTCATGAGCAAAGCCCGCAAAGAGGCCGGCCTTGGGCCCCAACCTGACGCAACGACGACTGCACTTGATGGTGCTCGCGGTTCAAAAGTGGGAGATATTCCAGTGCACTCAGTACGCGCACGAGGATTAGTCGCACACCAAGAAGTAATTCTTGGTGGACTAGGGGAGACCTTAACGATTCGTCACGACTCACTTGATCGCGCAGGATTTATGCCAGGAGTTATCCTTGGTATTAGAAATGTTGTTTCACATCCAGGCCTCACATATGGCCTAGATAAGTTCATGTAAAGGGAAATCCACATGTCAAAAGATCAAATCACAATGTATAGCGCCGACTGGTGCGGAGATTGCCGACGTTCAAAGCGCGTATTTGAAGAGCTCAACGTTGAATACACGCTCATTGATGTTGATGCAGATTTAAGTGCTGCAGAAAAGGTTAAAGAGATTAACGGTGGAGCGCAGTCGATTCCTGTGATTGTTTTCTCTGACGGCACTCACTTAACAGAGCCATCAGATAATGACTTGAAGGCAAAGCTTCAAGCGCTAAAAATTATCTAGAACCAGTTATAGATAGCAGCCGATGTTAAGGCTGCACTGAGTACAACAACTGGAAATGGTGCCTTAAGTAATAGCGCCACAACGGCGGCAGATAAACCTGCTAAACGGTGATCAATCATCAGCTGAGATTTTTCGGTAAAGGTTTGTACGGCAACTAAGGCGCTAAGTAGTGCAATAGGAATCAGCGCGTTAATGGATTGCACTTTAGGGTGGGCAAAAATTCGCTCTGGAACGTTGTGTCCGGCGTATTTAAGTGCAAAAGCAATCACGCTAGTGCCAATTGTTGCTATCCAGAATGCGCTCATTTTCGTATCCCAACTGCAATTGCAATCAATGCAGTTGCAATGATCGGAAGTCCTGCGGGCAAAATAGGTGTCATGGCTAGCGCAAAGAGCATGCAACCAACGGCTAGTGCTCGATCACGATTAGTTTTTAGGCGTGGCCACACAAGACCTAGGAACGCGGCTGGCACCGCAGAATCAAGACCCCATGCACGAATGTCTCCCATGGCTTGCGCGCCAAGGGCTCCGGCTAATGTGAATAGATTCCAGAATAGAAATACACCAAAGCCGGTGAGCCAAAAACCTTGGCGCATGGCTTTTTCGCCGCGAACTTCTTGACCTAGCGCAACTGCAGTTGATTCATCAATTGTTATTTGGGCGGCAATGATTCGCTTGAATCCTTTTACTTTTAATCTTGGCGCCATGATTACGCCATACACACCATTTCGAATTCCAAGTAGGGACGCAGTTGCAATTCCACTTAATGCACCGCCACCAGCACCGAGAACTCCGATAACTGCGAACTGTGATGCACCAGAAAATGTTAGAAGTGATAACAAGCACGTTTGTAGAAGTGAAAAGCCATTTGCAACCGCCGCAGCTCCGAAAGCAGTTCCATAGGCCCCAACCGTGATGGAAACGCTCAGAGAATCGCGAAATGTGGTGGATTCAATTCTGGACACGCAGACATTCTGCCGTAGATATCCAAAGACTCAAACCCAGCCCCTTATAGGGTGAGGCCATGCCTGAGGAAATCATATTTAGAGACGATGTAACCGTTGAATTAGTAAAAGCCAGTGCAAGTGATGCCGATGTAATCTGGGCAGCACGTGTTTCAACTGCTGGTGAACAGTCAATGGAAGAGATTGGTGAAGACCCAGCTCGCTCTGCCGGATTAATTAACTACCTTGCACGTGAGCGCCATGGATCTCCCTTTGAGCATACCTCAATGACTTTCTTCATCTCAGCTCCGATATTTGTTTTCCGTGAATTCATGCGCCATCGTATCGCTTCATACAATGAAGAGAGTGGTCGTTACCGCGAATTAAAACCTGTTTTCTATATTCCATCTAAGGAGCGCAAACTCATTCAAGTTGGTAAGACTGGTGCATATACATTTGAAGATGGAACTACTGAGCAATTTGAAATTACTATTAACTCAATGAAGGCTGCTTACATAGTTGCATACGATAGTTATCAAAAGATGTTAGATGCAGGAGTTGCACGCGAAGTTGCGCGAGCGGTATTGCCTGTGGCCACATATTCATCCATGTATGTTTCTATGAATGCCCGTGCACTTATGAACTTTTTATCCCTTCGTACAGCCCGCGAAGGCTCACACTTTCCAAGCTATCCTCAACGCGAAATTGAGATGGTGGCCGAGAAAATGGAAGCCGAATTTGCACAATTAATGCCGCTTACATACGGGGCCTTCGAAAAGTCTGGTCGCATCGCCCCATAAAGCGGGTAGAGTTACAGGATGAGTACGCCAGCGCCTTTTGGCCGCATGTTGACCGCAATGGTTACGCCATTTAAAAAAGATGGCTCCATTGATTGGGATGGCATTGAAAAAATCGCTGAACATCTTGTCAAAAATGGCCATGATGGCATCGTTGTAAATGGCACAACAGGTGAAGCTCCTACGACTAAATCCTCTGAAAAAGAGGAGATCATTAAGGTTGTTAAGCGTGTAGTTGGAGCAAATATTAAGGTTGTTTCTGGTGCTGGCGATAATGAAACTGATTACTCAATCAACCAGGCCAAGCGCAGCGAAGCAGCTGGTGCTGATGGAATTTTGGTAGTTACTCCTTATTACAACAAGCCACCGCAAGCAGGAATCAAGGCTCACTTCTTGGCTATGGCCAATGCAACTGGTTTACCAATGATGCTCTATGACATTCCTGGTCGCACAGGTGTTGAAATTGAGTCAGACACAATCGTTGAACTCTTTGAACACCCTTCAATTGTTGCGCTCAAGGATGCTAAAGGAAATGTTGCAGCAACCTCATGGGTAATCAAGCGTTGCGGAATTCCCGTGTATTCAGGTGATGACATACTCAATTTACCGCTTCTATCAGTGGGAGCAGTTGGCTTTGTTTCAGTGTGTGGTCACACAGTTGGATCAGAGCTCAAAGAAATGCTTAATTCTTGGTTTGCGGGCAATCCTGCGCGCGCCTTAGAAATTCATCAGCAATTACTTCCAGTATTTACCGGAACATTCCGTACACAAGGTGCCATCATGACTAAAGCCGCACTGACATTAATGGGTCTACCTGGTGGATATACCCGTCTTCCTCTAGTCGATGCAACAGATGCGCAAGTTGCGCAGTTGCTTGACGACCTACGCGCAGGTGGCGTAGCAATTAAATAATGAATCATCCTCACCCAGATCTCGGATTACCCTCAGCGCTAGTTAAAGGGGGATTGCGCATTGTCGCTTTAGGCGGCTTAGGTGAAATCGGTCGAAACATGACTGTATTTGAAACTAAAGGAAAGCTATTAATCGTTGACTGCGGTGTTCTATTTCCTGAAGATACGCAGCCAGGAATTGATTTAATCCTTCCGGATTTCTCATATATCCGTGATCGCCTAGATGATGTTGTTGGAGTGTTTTTAACACATGGTCATGAGGACCATATCGGCGCAGTTCCTTATTTACTGCGCGAACGTGGAGATATTGCAATCTATGGATCAGCACTGACTTTGGCCCTTGTTACAGCAAAGCTGAAGGAGCATCGCATCACTCCTCTCACACGCGAAGTTCGTGAAGGTGGACATGAGGATGTTGGACCCTTTGAACTCGAGTTTGTTGCCGTCAACCACTCGATTCCTGATGCGTTAGCAGTTGTTATCAACACTGATGCTGGCCGAGTTTTGGCAACGGGTGATTTTAAGATGGATCAACTTCCACTTGATGGTCGAATTACAGATCTGCGCACCTTTGCTCGTTTGGGTGAAGAAGGCGTAGATCTATTTATGGTGGATTCAACGAATGCAGATATCCCTGGTTTCACTCCATCAGAGCGCGAAATTATGCCCGCGCTCAATCGCGTTATCGGTTCAACCAAGCGCCGTGTAATTGTTGCTTCATTTTCATCCCACGTGCACCGTGTTCAGCAAATAATTGACACAGCGGGAATGCACAATAGAAAAGTAATCTTTATTGGACGCTCCATGGTTCGTAATATGAAGATTGCACAAGATATGGGTTACCTAACTATTCCACCTGGAATCGTTATGGATGCAAAGGATCTTGACTCTTTTGATGACAATGTAGTTTTGATTTGCACGGGCTCACAAGGTGAACCGATGGCAGCGCTATCGCGCATGGCAAATGGTGACCACCAGATTGGTGTGGGCGAAGGTGACACAGTTATCTTGGCGTCATCATTGATTCCTGGAAATGAGAACTCAGTCTTTAGAGTCATTAATGAACTCACCCGCTTTGGTGCCAAAGTTGTTCATAAAGCTAATGCCATGGTCCACGTATCAGGACATGCAGCAGCTGGTGAACTTCTCTATTGCTATAACATCGTCAAACCTCGCTATGTCATGCCTATTCATGGTGAATGGCGTCATATGAAGGCCAATGCAGAACTTGCTATTCAAGCCGGACTTCCACGATCAAATGCTTTGATCATTGAGAATGGTGTTGTGGTTGATTTAATTGATCATGAAGCATCAGTTGTTGGCGCTGTGCCATGTGGATTTGTTTATGTTGATGGACAAAGTATTGGTGACATTACTGAAGCATCACTGAAGGATCGTCGCATTCTTGGTGAAGAGGGATTCATTTCAGTCATTGTGGTGATTGATTCACAGAGTGGAAAAATCGTTGCTGGACCAGATATCCATGCACGTGGATTTAATGAAGATATGGCGCTCTTTGATGATGTGAAATTAAAGATTGAGAAGGCATTGGCTGCTGCAGTTGCCGAAGGAATTAATGGAACTCATCAGCTTTCACAGATTGTCCGAAAGACCGTTGGTGGATGGGTTGGGGGAGAACACCGTCGAAAGCCGATGATTGTCCCTGTTGTTATTGAAGTTTAAGAACGGCGCGCCTAGGCGCTAAGAAATTACTCATCCTTTACGATGAGGAGTGTGGCTAAGAAGAAATCTAAATCTAAAAGCGGTGCTGTAGGTGGCGCGCTCGGAAGAGGCTTAGCTGCAATCTGGCGATTCATCGCAAAAATTCTTGGTAACTCAGTTCGCTTCATAGCTCGCGGTGCTCGTGATTTAGATCCAGCGCATCAGCGCGATGGAATGGCATTTCTCATTCTCATCCTCGCACTCGTTGCCACAGCAGGAACATGGTTTCACGCCGACAACATTGTTGGCCGCGCGGTCTATGCCTTTGTTTATGGTGGCTTTGGTCGCATCGGGTTTGCTACACCCGTTGTTTTGATTTATTTTGCTTTTAAACTATTTAGAACCCCTGAGGACAAAGCGGCAATTGGGCGTGTAGTGGTTGGCACTTTGGCGCTACTACTTTCATCAACTGGTATTTCGCATTTGCTCAATGGCTCTATTGGTACAGGTGCCACCGCAATGCGCGAAGGTGGTGGCTGGATTGGTTATGCAGTAACCACACCGTTAGTTTCCCTGATGACTTCGGTACTGACCTATCCAGTCTTAGTACTTGTTTTCATCTTTGGCTTACTCGTTGTAACAGCAACACCGGTTTCACAACTTCTAGACCGCTTCGCATCTAGTGCTAGTTGGTTATGGTCAAAGCGTCCTGAAAGACCCACCAAGGTTGAAGATTTTGAAATCACTGACACCCCACCTTTTGAAACACCTATCGTTGCGGCCTGGAACGAACCGGTAGAAGATGATGAAGAGTTGGATGAAGGTAGTTTTGATGAAGAGTTCACGGTTCCGATTCCGATTTCTCCTGTTGTAACTGCAGAGAGTGTTACCAGGCGCCCTGAGCAACTCTTACTCACCCCTGATTCAACATATGAATTACCTCCTGCGGATTTACTGCGCACAGGCCCTGCGGCAAAAGCTAAGAGCAAAGCAAATGAATTAGTAGTTGCTGCGCTGACTGAAGTCTTTGCCCAGTTTGAAATTGATGCCGAAGTAACTGGCTTTATGCGTGGGCCAACGGTTACACGCTATGAAGTTGAGCTGGGAAATGCCGTCAAAGTTGAGCGTATTACCGCACTTGCTAAGAATATTTCTTATGCCGTTGCAAGTAGTGACGTGCGAATCCTTTCTCCTATTCCAGGAAAATCTGCAGTAGGAATTGAAATCCCCAATGCTGATCGTGAAATCGTTGCCTTAGGTGATGTTTTGCGCTCATCTGTTGCCGGCCAGGATCACCACCCCATGTTGGTGGCACTTGGAAAAGATGTTGAAGGCAACTTTGTGTGTGCAAACCTGGCCAAAATGCCTCACCTATTAGTTGCAGGTGCTACCGGTGCTGGTAAATCCTCAATGATTAACGCCATGATTACTTCGATTTTAGTGCGCGCAACACCCGATGAAGTTCGCTTAGTGCTGATTGATCCTAAGCGCGTTGAGTTAACTGCCTATGAAGGTATTCCGCATTTAATTACACCAATCATTACCAATCCAAAAAAGGCAGCAGATGCACTTACCTGGGTAGTGCGTGAGATGGATTTGCGCTATGAAGATCTCTCAACATTTGGCTTTAGACATATAGATGATTTCAATAAGGCCGTTCGCGCTGGCAAGGTAATCGTGCCGCCTGGAAGTGATCGCACCGTTGAGCCTTATCCATACTTACTTGTCATTATCGATGAGCTGGCAGATTTGATGATTGTTGCTGCAAGGGAAGTAGAAGAATCTGTTGTGCGCATTACTCAGCTAGCTAGATCTGCCGGTATTCACTTAGTCCTTGCAACTCAGCGACCATCTGTCGATGTTGTTACAGGTCTTATTAAAGCAAACGTGCCATCTAGACTTTCATTTGCTACTAGTTCTCTAGCCGATAGCCGCGTTATCTTAGATAGTCCAGGGGCTGAAAAACTTGTCGGACAAGGAGATGCTCTCTTTATCCCTATGGGAGCTAGCCGAGCAGTTCGTATTCAAGGTGCCTATGTGTCAGAGCGCGAGATTGAAGCGGTTACAACACATGTGAAGAAGCAGTTAAAACCGCGCTATCGTGAAGATGTAACCGCTGTTCAATCACATCCCAAGATGGTTGATAAAGAGATTGGCGATGATTTAGATATTTTGTTACAAGCCGTTGAATTAGTTGTTGGAACACAGTTTGGTTCAACATCTATGTTGCAAAGAAAACTTCGTGTTGGGTTTGCAAAAGCTGGACGTCTGATGGATCTGATGGAGTCCCGAGGAATTGTTGGACCATCTGAAGGCTCCAAGGCCCGAACAGTTTTGGTCAAGCCAGATGAACTCGATTCTGTAATAGCGACCTTGCGGGATTACTAACGCAACCTTTCCCGGGGGTTAACCCACATTTCACCCCCTGTTCTCACACCGCTCTCTAGCCACAGGGGATGCCCTAGTTCTAGGATTGGACTCTCATGGGCAGAAATAATTTCTCTTAAGGACCAGTAACCATGTCACTTGGATCTTTGATTGCTAAGGCGCGTAAAGACGCGGGCCTTTCACTTGAAGATTTGGCTGCCAAAACCAATATTCGCATGAATGTTTTGAGTGAGATTGAAAAAAATAACTTTGAGCATTGCGGTGGTGAAACTTATGCCCGTGGTCATGTTCGCAATATCGCCGCAATTTTAAAGGCAGATCAAAAAGAGTTCATCCGTCTCTATGAAGAAGAGCAGGGCAGTGAAACCCGTTCAATCAAAGATTTACTTATTGAAAATAGCGTTATGCGATTACCAGCCGAAGCTCGCAAAGTCTCGTGGAAAGTTCTTGTGTTGATTTCTGTGGTCTCACTATTTGTAGTTGGAATTGGGCAAGTAGTAATTTCAAACATCAATACAAATGATGTGGTCGGTGCGGCGCTTTCTGCAAGTGCATCACCAACAGCTGCTGAATCACCATCTGCAGAACCATCGGCAGAGAGTACTTTTTCAAGTGGTACTGGTGTTGAAGTAGTCATTAATGCAGTCCGTGCTAAATCCTGGCTCTTTGTCTCTGATGCTTCAGGAAGAACTCTCTTTAGTGGTCAAGTATCACGAGGGGCAGTTAAGGTATTTTCCTCAGATTCACAACTCAATCTCAAAGTTGGAAATGCTGGGGGAGTAGATCTCAAAGTGAATGGCAAGAAAGTTGAGGCCATTGGTGTGGATGGTGAGGTAGTTAGCGTGTCGTATGGAGTCGATTCATAACACGCTAAGATTTGCCAAATGAAGCGCACCGTAGCAGTTGTCACTTTAGGGTGCTCTCGAAATGAAGTTGATTCAGAGGAGTTGGCTGGTCGTTTAGCAGCCGATGGATGGACATTGGTTGATGATGTTGAATTAGCTGAAGTTGCTCTCGTAAATACATGTGGTTTTATTGAGTCAGCTAAAAAGGATTCAATTGATGCTCTCCTTGAGGCAAACTCACTCAAGGGACATGGCCAGACGCGCGCGGTAGTTGCGGTGGGTTGCATGGCTGAGCGTTATGGCAATGAATTAGCAGAAGCGCTGCCCGATACGGATGCAATCTTAAGTTTTGATGACTATCAAGATATTTCAGCACGGCTGCAATCAATCGTTGCCGGTAATTCACACACCCCACATATCCCACGTGATCGTCGCGCTCTCTTGCCGATTGCTCCAGCTGATCGCGCTGAGACCCGTGAGAGTGCAGAGTTTTCCCGTAAGCGCTTAGGCGATGCACCATGGGCGCCACTTAAAATCGCATCAGGCTGTGATCGTCGCTGTTCTTTCTGCGCCATTCCATATTTTAGAGGCTCCTTTATTTCACGCCGCCCTCATGAGATCTTGGATGAGGCGCGCTGGTTAGTTGCCAACGGTGTCACTGAACTCTTTTTGGTCAGCGAAAATACAACTTCCTATGGAAAAGATTTAGGTGATCTGCAGTTGATGGAGAAGATGCTGCCTGAGATTGCAGCTATCGAAGGAGTTGAACGGGTCCGACTTTCATACCTGCAGCCGGCAGAGATGCGACCAACTTTGATTCAGGCGATGATTGCAACGCCCAAGACGGTTCCGTATTTTGATCTATCTTTTCAGCACTCATCGCCATCAGTTCTGCGACGCATGCGCCGCTTTGGCGATAATGAAAAGTTCCTGCATTTAATCAATCAAATCCGAGTCTTATCACCAGAGGCAGGGATTCGCTCAAATTTTATTGTTGGTTTTCCAGGTGAGACGCAGGAAGATTTTGATGAGTTAGCAAGGTTTATCACGCAAGCCAAGTTAGATGCAGTGGGAATCTTTGGATATTCCGATGAAGATAACACCGAAGCGCTAAAGATTGATGGCAAGATTGATGAAGAAGTAATAGCCCAGCGTGTGGAAACACTTTCTTCATTGGCCGATGAAATGGTCTCATTGCGTGCGCAAGCTCGCATTGGTGAAACCGTTCGAGTGTTGATTGAAGATGCTGAACTCCAAGAAGGGCGCGCTGCCCACCAAGGTCCAGAAGTTGATGGAAGCACTACTTTTATTGGAACAGAATTTAAGGCGGGCCAGTATGTTGATGCTGTGGTCATTGATTCTATGGGCGCAGATTTGGTGGCAAAGCCGCTATGAAGTTGCCAGGATTTGTAACTCCTAACTTTATAACCGTTATGCGTTTGCTGTTTGTGCCAGTTGGCGCATATACACTTTTTAAAAATGGCGGCGATGATCCAACCTGGCAATACATCTCCTGGTGTGTGTTTTTCATCCTTGGATTGAGTGATGTTTTAGATGGCAATTTAGCCCGCAGCCGTAACACCATTACTGAGTTTGGAAAGTTTCTAGATCCGGTTGCAGATAAGGTAATGCTCGGCACTGCCATGATTTCCCTGTCAATTCTTGGGCGAATGCCATGGTGGATCACCGTTGTTATCTTGGTTCGAGAAATTGGAATCACGATTTTGCGCTTGATGATTATTAATCGAGGAGTGATTCCTGCCAATAAAGGTGGCAAGATCAAGGCCACCATGCAAAACTTTGGTGTTGGCTTCTATGTCTTGCCTTTGAGCTCCTCGCTCTACTGGTTCCGTGATGGATTTATGTATATAGCCATCACATTGACTATCGTTACCGGTGCTTACTATGTAAAATCTGCGTTCACTAAGGGTTAGGAAAGAAGAGCATGTCGTTACCTGTTGAAATCATCAGCCTTGCAGCGCAAGTAGTTGAAGACTTACGTGCTCGTGGTGAAACTATTAGTACAGCTGAGTCGTTAACTGCCGGAGCTGTTAGCTCTGTCATCGTTACGATCGCTGGGGCATCTGATGTTTTCGTTGGTGGCACAACTGCCTATCGTGATGAAATTAAGATTTCACATTTAGGAGTTGATCCAGCACTAATTGCAAAACACTCAGCGATCAGTGAAGAAGTTGCAGTTGCTATGGCGCAAGGTGCGTTGAAATCTTTTGGATCAACATGGGCAATTGGCACCACAGGAGTTGCTGGACCCAACCCAATAGATGGTCACCCCGTGGGTGCGGTGTGGGTGGCAATTGCCGGTCCAGTAAGTCAGAGCATCGAATTATCCTTATCTGGTGAGCGAGAATCTGTGCGAAACGCAGCTACAGCAAGCGCCATTGCCACCTTTGCGCGTATCCTTAGGACCCGAGCGTAAA
>Ga0209191_1001134_pt1 | contig 18119 bp, 20 predicted proteins | sample S_130626_EF_Meta_FD_187320 | JGI IMG/M metagenome (GOLD analysis project Ga0209191, IMG submission 187320) | Freshwater microbial communities from Lake Simoncouche, Canada to study carbon cycling - S_130626_EF_MetaG (SPAdes) (version 2) | ecosystem: Environmental > Aquatic > Freshwater > Lake ...
AGCCAGGTTTCGGCTACACACTCGGCAACTCAATGCGCCGTACTCTGCTCTCATCTATTCCAGGTGCAGCAGTGACAAGCATTCGCGTTGCTGGAGCTCTCCACGAGTTCACAACACTTGAAGGTGTAAAGGAAGACCTCACAGATATCGTCTTGAACATTAAGAACCTCGTTCTTTCAAGTGATAACGATGAGCCTTCTGTCATCTACATCCGCAAGTCAGGTGCAGGCGCTGTCACAGGTGCTGATATTGCTGTTCCAAGTGGCGTAGAAGTTCACAATCCTGAACTCCACATCGCAACACTGAACGGCAAGGCAAACCTTGAAATCGAACTTACAGTTGAGCGCGGTCGCGGTTACGTGACTGCAGTTCAGAACAAGCAAGCTGGAGCAGAGATTGGTCGCATTCCTGTTGACTCAATCTATTCACCAGTTTTGAAGGTTACATACAAGGTTGAAGCAACTCGCGTTGAACAGCGCACAGACTTCGATCGTCTTGTTGTTGATGTCGAGACAAAGCCATCAATGAAGCCACGCGATGCTGTTGCATCAGCTGGTAAGACACTTGTTGAACTCTTCGGTCTTGCACGCGAACTCAATCTTGATGCTGAAGGTATCGAGATGGGGCCATCTGTTATGGATGCTGCCCTTGCTGCAGATCTTGCTCTTCCCATCGAAGATCTCGATCTCACAGTTCGTTCATATAACTGCTTGAAGCGCGAAGGCATTCACACAGTGGGAGAGCTCGTCAACCGTTCAGAGGCTGACCTACTCGACATCCGTAACTTTGGATCTAAGTCAATCGACGAGATCAAGGCGAAGCTTGTATCGATGGGAATGTCTCTTAAGGACAGCCCAGCAGGTTTTGATCCATCACAACACCAGAACTACAACGTGTCAGATGAAGACTTCGCTGACGCAGATCAGGCATAAGGGAGAAGACAATGCCAAAGCCAACTAAAGGTCCTCGTCTGGGTTCAGGCCCATCACACGAGCGCTTGATTCTTCGTACTCTTGCTGAGCAGTTGTTCGAGCACGGAAAGATCACAACTACAGAGGCAAAGGCGAAGCGACTTCGTCCACTTGCTGAAAAGTTGATCACATTCGGTAAGAAGGGTGACCTTCCAGCTCGTCGCCAAGTGATGGCACGTATTGCTAACAAGAGCGTTGTTCACAACCTCTTTACAGTAATCGCTCCAACATTTGCTAACCGCGAAGGTGGATACACACGTATTACAAAGATCGGTCCACGTAAGGGCGATAACGCTCCTATGGCAGTGATCGAACTCGTAACAGAGAAGTAATCCGTACGTTCCAATAGCGTAATTCTTATGGCCAAACCCACTCTCCATCCCGAGAGTGGGTTTCGTCGTTTACGCATTGATATTGCATACGACGGCACCAACTTCTATGGGTGGGGCGCCCAACCTGACCGTCGCACGATTCAAGATCTTGTTGAAGAGGCAATCTCACGTATTTCGCGAGTAGATACAGAGTCCATCGTTGCAGGCCGCACAGATGCAGGAGTGCATGCAACAGGCCAAGTCATCCATGTTGATGTCCCTGATGCAATGTTCGATGGAGAGCTTAACTACATAGATTTTCGCTACAAACTCAATCGTATTCTGGATGAAGATGTGCGCATCATGTCTATTACTGATGCACCGAGTGGCTTTCATGCGCGCTTCTCAGCGCTGCGTCGCCACTATGTCTATAAATTAATCGATAACAATGAGGTGATTCCTCCTCTTACTCGAAACGATGTCGCATCCTGGTATCGACCACTAGATGTTGATCGTATGAATGAGGCAAGCAAGCTTGTACTTGGCCACCATGACTTTGCAGCGTTCTGTAAATTTCGAGAGGGCAGCACAACGATTCGCTCCCTTGAAAAGTATGAATGGAAGCGCACAGCAGATGGAGTGCTGGTGGCAGATATCGTCGCTGATGCATTTTGTTACTCGATGGTGCGCAATCTTGTGGGGGCAGTTGTCTGCGTGGCAGATGGCCGTAAAGAGCCAAACTGGATTGCAGAGTTATTGGCTAATAAAGAGCGAGTCTCTGATTCATTGGTATTTCCAGCCCGCGGTCTAACCCTCTATCAGGTGGATTATCCAAGTGATGATCAGCTCCTAGAACGGGCAAAAATCACTGTTTCTAAGCGTGGGCAAGGGCTGAGTGAGGCTGATTAGCCGATTTGGCTCGGGCCTAGCAGGGCAGGTAAAGTAGGACCCCTGCGCCAGCAAGGCGCGAAATATAGGTCCCTAAGCTCAAGTGAAGAAGAAGGTAATAAAGCATGCGTACATATAGTCCAAAGGCAGGCGACGCGGTCCGTAAGTGGCACGTCATCGATGCACAAGATGTTGTGCTCGGTCGTCTTGCAACTCACGCTGCAGTTCTTCTTCGCGGTAAGCACAAGGCGACATTCGCCCCACACATGGATATGGGTGACTTCGTCATCGTAATCAATGCAGAGAAGATCGCACTCTCTGGAACAAAGGCAACAACAAAGTTTGCACACCACCACTCAGGTTTCCCAGGCGGTCTTACATCAACTGTCTACGGAGAATTGATTGAGAAGCACCCAACACGCGCTGTTGAAAAGGCGATTAAGGGAATGCTTCCTAAGAACCGTCTTGGCGCACAGGTTGCATCAAAGCTCAAGGTCTACGCAGGTCCAGAGCATCCACATGCTGCACAAGCTCCAACACCATATGTATTCACTCAAGTTTCTCAAGTAGCGAAGTAAGGGATAAGTAAATAAATATGTCAGATACAACTTTGAACGAGATCGACGAGACAGAGACACCTACTTCTTACTCTTCATCAACACCGGCGGCTGCAACTAACCGCAAGGCAATCACAGCACCAGGTGCTGGAACAGGTCGCCGCAAGGAAGCAGTTGCTCGCGTTCGCCTCGTGCCAGGTACAGGTCGCTGGGTAGTTAACGGCAAGACTCTTGATGGTTACTTCCCAAATAAGGTTCACCAACAGCTCGTCTCTGAACCATTTCGCACAGTAGGTGCTGAAAATACATACGATGTATTTGCACGCATCAACGGTGGTGGAGTTTCAGGTCAGGCTGGCGCACTTCGTCTTGGTGTTGCTCGTTCATTGAATGAGATCGACACAGAGGCAAACCGTCCAGCTCTTAAGAAGGCTGGCTTCCTCAAGCGCGATGCTCGCGTCATCGAACGTAAGAAGTACGGTCTGAAGAAGGCGCGTAAGCGTTCACAGTACTCAAAGCGTTAATTCTTTTTATCTCGATATCCCGTTTGTTCCTGCAGTAAAGGAGTTGTTATGGCTCTCTTTGGAACAGACGGGATTCGTGGTTTAGCAAACGGGCAGACTCTCACAGCAGAGATAGCTGTCGATGTTGCAGTAGCTGCAGCACATATTCTTGTTGAATCATCTTCTAATAAGGGCAAGCGCCCACGTGCAATCGTTGGCCAAGATTCACGCGCATCAGGTGAATTCTTAGAAGCAGCAGTAGCTGCAGGTCTTGCAAGTGCTGGCGTTGATGTGTATCGCGTTGGTGTTCTTCCCACTCCAGCTATTGCTTATCTTGTGGGTGAATCAGGTGCTGATCTTGGCGTCATGATTTCAGCATCACATAACCCCATGCCAGATAATGGAATTAAGTTGTTCTCACGCGGTGGCGGAAAGCTCGATGATGCGATTGAAGCAGCGATTGAAAAGCGTATGGGGGAGCCTTGGACTCGTCCCACAGGGCGCGATGTTGGCCGCATTACCTTTGATGACACAGCACGTGATCGCTATGTAAGCCACCTGCTTGCATCTGTTTCAACTCCACTTACAGGCCTCAAGATTGTTATTGATTGCGCCAATGGCGCATCTTCAGTTGTGGGACCTCTTGCCTATGAGAAGGCAGGGGCAACAGTCATTGCCATTCATCACTCACCTGATGGCTGGAATATCAATGAGAATTGCGGATCTACTCACCTTGAAGATTTACAGGCACGCGTTGTTAAGGAAGGTGCTGACTTTGGTATTGCCCATGATGGCGATGCCGATCGTTGCCTTGCAGTAGATGCACAGGGAAAGGTGATTGATGGTGATGCGATCATGACAATTCTTGCTCGTGGATTCAAAGAACGCGGTGCGCTGAAGTCCAACACCATCGTTGGCACAGTGATGAGCAACCTTGGATTTATGCATGCGATGAAAGAAGCTGGCATTGATGTCATCACAACGGCAGTCGGCGATCGCTATGTTCTAGAGAAGATGCTGGAAGGTGATTTCTCATTGGGCGGTGAACAATCAGGCCACCTGATCATGCGCGAGTTTGCCAATACTGGAGATGGAATCCTGACAGCACTTCAATTAGCTCAAGAGGTAGTTCGCACTAAGAAGACTTTGGCAGATCTTGCTGCAACGATGAAGCGTTTTCCTCAAGTATTAATCAACGTTCCTAATGTTGCGAAAGACAAGCTTGCGACATCTGCGGCAATTACCGATGCTGTTGCGAAGGCTGAAGCAACTCTGGGCAGTGATGGTCGAGTATTACTTCGCGCATCAGGCACAGAACCTCTCATTAGAGTCATGGTCGAAGCCGCGAGTGATAACCTTGCACAAGAAATCGCAGCAGCACTTGCTGCAACCGTTAAGGCAGAACTGGGGAACTAATTCGTGTGCGGAATCGTGGGTTACACAGGACCACAATCTGCATTCACGCCCATCGTTGAAGGACTTCGCCGACTTGAATATCGCGGATATGACTCAGCAGGTATTGCACTCGGCACCGGCACATCTTTATTTGTAGAAAAGCGTGCAGGAAAGCTTGCCAATCTTGAAGGCGCTCTCCCTGCCAACCTTCCCACCGTTCACTCAGGTATTGGCCACACGCGTTGGGCAACCCACGGTGGTCCCACAGATCGCAATGCCCACCCTCACCTTGATAACGAAGGCAAGCTCGCCGTGATTCACAACGGCATTATCGAGAATTACTCAGAACTGAAAGCAGAACTTGAAAAGCGTGGCCATACCTTTGAATCAGAGACTGATACAGAATCTGTAGCTCACCTGCTCTCTGAACTTCGCAAAGAATATAAAGGTGACTTAACAGCTGCGATGCGAGCTGCTGTTAAGCGCCTTCGAGGTTCATTTACTCTTCTTGCAATCCATGCCGATGCGCCACAGACCATTGTCGGCGTGCGCCGCAATTCACCATTGGTTGCAGGTTTAGGCGATGGTGAGAACTTCTTGGCATCAGATGTTGCAGCTTTTATCGATTACACAAAGCGTGCTGTTGAACTTGGCCAAGATGAAGTAGTGACTATCACTCCTGATGGCATTGCTATCTGCGATCTCGATGGCAAGGCACTGCCCTTGAAAGAGTATGAAATTACATGGGATGCAGCTGCTGCGCAGAAGGGTGGCTTTGCCCACTTCATGCTTAAAGAGATCTTCGATCAACCGAAGGCGATTGCAGATACTTTGATTGGTCGCTTGAGCGATAACAATCAGATACAGCTTGATGAGCTACATATGAGTGATGATGAGATAAAGAAGATTAAGCGAATCTCAGTCATAGCTTGCGGAACTGCCTATCACGCTGGAATGGTTGCAAAGTATGCGATTGAAAAGTGGGCCAAGGTTCCTGTTGATGTGGAGATTGCATCTGAATATCGCTATCGCGACCCCATCGTTGATAAAGATTCACTAGTAATTGCTATTTCACAATCCGGTGAAACGATGGATCTCTTGATGGCTGTGCGCCATGCAAAGGCTGCAGGTGCTCGAGTATTGGCAGTATGTAATACAAACTCTTCAACAATTCCTCGTGAATCAGATGCTGTTCTCTATACACATGCTGGCCCTGAAATTGCTGTTGCTTCCACTAAGGCATTTCTGACGCAGATTGTTGCCGTCTATCTCATCGGACTTAAATTGGCACAGGTGCGCAACACGCTCACCGATGCACAGGTCAAGGGCCTCTACACAGAGATGCTGGAGCTGCCAGGACAGGTTGAACAGATTCTTGAAACCATTGAGCCGCTTCGCGAATTAACTCGTAAGTTTGTTAAGAACAACACTGTTCTCTTCTTGGGTCGTGGGATTGAATATCCAGTAGCTCTAGAAGGTGCGCTCAAGCTCAAAGAGCTTGCATATATCCATGCTGAAGGTTTTGCAGGTGGGGAACTGAAGCACGGCCCAATCGCACTGATTGAAGAAGGAACTGCAGTGATTGCAATTCTTCCAACGAAGGATGAGCACGCACTGGATGAGAAGATGCTGAGCAATATTCAAGAGGTAAAGGCGCGCGGAGCTCGTGTTGTTGTGATTGCACCAGAGGGTGCTGAGGTCATTGGCGCAGAACACATTATTCGCATTCCTGTTGCTTCACCTCTTTTCCAACCAGTTCTTGCAACCGTTCCTCTTCAAGTATTTGCTTATGAAATTGCAGTTGCACGTGGCACTGATGTTGATCAGCCACGTAACTTGGCAAAATCAGTCACCGTAGAATAAAGATGAGCACTTTCCCTGATCTTCGCAAAGCGCAGATGCGCCGTGCTCTCAACTGGTCTGCCTGGCTCTTTACAGGTTATCTCTTCACTACCTATATCGTTTTAACAGATGGCTTCTTAGTTCGCATCGATCGTGAGCTCAACAATTGGCATCACCCAAAGTTCCATGGATTCTCCTACTTTGTAGTGCGTCGCTTAGATGATCTTGGCCTTCGAAGCGTTTCTGGAATCGCACTCATCATTGTCGGTTCTTATATTGCGATTCGTTTTAAAACATGGAGACCTGTCAATCTAGGTTTGCTGGCATTCATCACTCTCAACGTTGTAGTGGGTGCATTTAAATATGCACTAGGTCGCACCAAACCTCGTATGGGGCTCGATATCTTGCATGCAGGTGGAATGTCATATCCCAGTGGACATGCCTCCAATGCAATTCTTATCTGGGGTGTTATTGCATATTTGATTTATCGCTATGCGCACGTGGATAGATATAACGGTCGTCTTGCTAGTGCTGCCGTTGGTGCACTAGCCCTTACCGTCTGCACCGTTTCTCTCATTCGCAATACACATTGGTTCTCTGACCTCTTTGGCGGCTTACTTTTAGGGTCAGCTCTCTTAGTTCTCATTATCGCTATCGATCGCTTCTTTCCATCTGATAGCCAACTTCACTAGGGGCTAATACACTCACTCCCATGATTGATGGAATCGGCATCGATGTCGTGGATATTGCCCGATTCCTCGAATCCCTAGAGCGCACGCCAGGTCTTCGCGAGAAGCTCTTCACTGAATCAGAGCGCACGCAATCTTCGCAATCACTTGCTGCACGCTTTGCTGCTAAAGAAGCTCTCTATAAAGCCTTAAGCCCAAGCCATGGATTGCATTGGCATGATGCCGAAGTTATTAACCAACCAAACGGTAAACCTGAATTTCTCTTCCGCGGTGAGATCGCAGATCTCATCGATGGAGCGAAGGTTCATCTCTCTCTTTCTCATGATGCTGGAATTGCATCTGCCATGGTGGTGGTTGAGCGATGAGAGCAGAGGCAATCGTTGATCTCAGTGCAATCAAGCACAATGTTGAGTTATTGAAGAAGAGTGCAGGAACTAAGTTGCTTGCAGTGGTGAAGGCAGATGCCTATGGGCATGGACTTATCCCTGTTGCGAAGGCAGCGCTATCTGCTGGAGCTGATTATTTGGGAGTAGCGCTGCTTGAAGAGGCAATTGCACTTCGCGAAGCAGGTATTGATGCACCTATCTTGGCATGGCTTGTTCAACCCGGTTCAGATTTTAAGAAGGCGATCGAACTTGATATTGAGTTAGCGGTTGCATCCCTTGCCGCCCTGAAAGAGATTTCTGATGCATCGAATGCAAAGAAAGCCAAGGTGCATTTAGAAGTTGATACAGGAATGTCGCGTGGGGGGTTCCTGAGTGAGTGGAACCTGCTTGAGGCATCACATCTTGTGAATGTGGAGATTGTTGGAATCTTCTCTCACTTTGCTCGCGCAGATGAACCAGATGAAAGACAGAATTTAGATCAGATGACCCGCTTTAATGAGATGGTTGCACGGGTGCACGAACTTGGATTTACCCATGTGATTCGCCATCTTTCTAACTCTGCAGCCACCTTGAAGAACCATGCAGCTGCATTCGACATGGTGCGCGCAGGTATTGCTATGTATGGACTATCACCAGATGTGAATACATTAGGTACTTCGCAGTCTTTGGGATTGCGGCCTGCGATGCAGTTACGAGCAGCTCTGTATTTAGTTAAGGATGTTCCTGCCAATACGCCAGTTGGCTATGGTGCAACAGAGAGCACGAGTGCCGACACCAAACTTGGTGTTGTTGCGATGGGTTATGCAGATGGCATTCCACGTGTTGCTCATGATGCAGGAGTGTGGTGTGCAGGAGAGAAAGCACCGATTATTGGACGAGTTTCTATGGATCAATTCGTCGTCGATTTGGGCGCTGCATCAAAGGCCAAGTCGGGGGATTGGGTTGTTGTATTTGGAAATAGTTCCCATGGTGAATACACAGCCGATGATTGGGGTGCTGCATCTGGCTCAATTAATTACGAGATAGTCACACGAATTGGTCCTCGTGTGCCTAGAATCTATTCAGCTCATGTCTACTAATACTCCACTTCTCCACGCCGAACGAGTCTCTGTCTCCTTCGGTGGCCTTCGCGCTCTCCATGATGTCTATCTGCAGCTCAATGAGAAGGAAGTTGTTGGCGTTATCGGACCCAATGGTGCTGGCAAGACAACTCTCTTTAATGCAATCTGTGGACTTGTTACTCCAGATTCTGGCACATTCTCATTTGAAGGAAAGCAACGTTCATGGCCACGCACTGATGAATTAGCTGATCTTGGTATCGCGCGCACCTTGCAAGGAGTTGGACTCTTTCCTGATCTCACGGTTCTTGAAAATGTGATGATTGGTGCACAGAAGTTTGCAAAGACAGGTTTGATATCTGCAAGCTTTGGTCGCAATACAAAAGATGAAGCAGAACTTGCAGAACGTTCTATGGCAGCACTTGAGCGCGTCTATGCAGGAGCACTAGCCCACCGCCGTGCGAATACTCTTTCATACCCTGACACAAAGCGTGTTGCTATAGCGCGAGCACTAGTGAGTGAACCAAAAGTTTTGATGCTTGATGAACCAGCAGGTGGATTAGGTCCTCAAGATATTGAGTGGATGAATGGCCTTATCCGCAATCTCACTTCACAGATGTCAGTTCTGATAGTTGAACACCATATGGATGTTGTGATGTCAGTCTGTGATCGACTCTATGTTCTTAACTTCGGTGAAGTGATTTCAAGTGGATCAGCCGACGTTGTTCGTCGCGATCCTGCAGTCATTGCTGCATACCTTGGAACGGGGGCATAAGTTGAGCCTCATTGTTAAAAATCTCACCGTTGATCACGGTGCTATCCGCGCCATTAGCGAAGTCTCATTCACTGTTGAAACGGGCAAACTTTCTGCTGTTATCGGTGCCAATGGCGCCGGTAAATCCACACTACTTCGCACGCTCTCAGGTCTTAATAAGGCAACTGAAGGAAGTGCGCATTGGGGCGAACACAATCTTTTGCATGGCAAACCTGAGTCACATGTGCGAAGCGGAGTCTCGCATGTCTCTGAAGGGAAATCTGTCGTTGCAGAACTTACCGTTGAAGAAAATCTTGATTTAGGAGCGCTCTGGCGTCGTAATAAGAAGGAAGCTGCAGAATCTAAGAAGCAGACTCTTGAACTCTTTCCACGCTTAGGTGAGCGCCTTGGCCAGCGCGCAGATACGTTATCTGGTGGTGAACGTCAGATGCTCGCCATTGGTCGCGCTCTGATGTCTAAGCCAAACCTTCTCCTTCTTGATGAACCATCTCTTGGCCTTGCACCCCTTGTCATTGAACAGATATTTCAGACTATTCGGGGCATCGTTGATTCCATGAACCTGACAGTTGTATTGGTTGAGCAGAATGCAATGGGAGCGCTCAAGATTGCAGATACTGCAGTGGTTCTAAATCTTGGACGAGTTGCAACATCTGGAAGCGCAGCAGATCTCATCGCCGACCCAGCAGTGCGCGCTGCTTACTTGGGGTACTGATGATTCAACTATTGAATACCATTCTTATAGGTGTGACATCAGGTGCAATTTATGCGCTAATGGCTATGGCAATTGTACTTGTGTGGCGCTCGACTCGTGTAATCAACTTCGCCCAAGCTGGGCTCGCTCTTGCATCTACCTACATTGGATATGAAGCTCTTCAGATAGTTGATAACTATTGGATTGCACTCATCTGTGCGATGTTTGCTGGAGCAGCAATTAGTGCATTTATTGAAATTACTTTTATGCGTATTTTGCTCAAGCACACTAGCTCTGGCCCTATTGCAAGCGTTGCACCCATTATTGCAACCCTTGGTCTACTGGGAATTATTAAGGCGCTCATCACAATGATCTGGGGCGGACAAGACGCAGTGATAAAGCCGCCACTAACCAATACAGGTTTCTCCATCGGCACTCACACCCTGGTTTTCTCACCAATGAAGTTAGCAATTATTGTCTCAGTTGCCCTACTCGTTTTTGTCTTCTCGCTTATCTTCCAGAAAACAAATATTGGCCTTGCACTTCGGGCATCTGCCTATGCACCAGAAATTGCGCGACTTGCTGGCGTTAAAGTAGATCTTGTCCGCACTCTTGGGTGGGCGCTTTCTGGCGCATCTGGAGCAGCTGCAGGGCTATTACTTACCTCAAATGGAAACGGTGCCTTCTCTCCTGAGTCCGCGGAATTCTCACTTCTGTTCATCTCGGGCTTTATTGCCGCTGTTGTTGGCGGCCTCGATAGTTTGGTGGGAGCTGTCATCGGTGGAATCTTCTTAGGTCTCATCACCGCTTTTGTTCTGATGTACATCAGCGGCTCGCTCTTCTTTATTGCACCATTTGTAGTCTTGCTCTTGGTTCTCTTTATTCGTCCACAAGGAATTATTGGAGTGAAGGCAGGGCGACGTGCATAAACCTTCCAATAAGAAACGTATTGCAATATTCCTGCTTCTAGGTGTTGCCATTTACTTCCTAAGCGGGGCAGTAGATGAACTTCGTGTATATCAAGGTGCATCAGTTGCAGTTTTTGTTGTCGGTATTGCATCCATCATTCTTCTCACCGGATATTCAGGTCAAGTATCACTCGGGCAAGGCGCACTCCTCGGTGTTGGTGGATATGCAGCAGCGCTCATGCGCATTCACTTCAACACACCCATCTGGATCTGTTTCGCAGTTGCAATTCTTGCCGCGGCCGTTGCAGGAGCACTTCTTGGATTGGCAGCTGCTCGTTTAAGTGGCCCCTACTTAGCAGGAACGACTCTTGCGTTTGCAGTTGGTCTGCCTTCAGTGGCAAATCAATTTCAATTATTAGGTGGCGAACAAGGACTTCTCTTTGATGTGGGATTTCCACCGCTAAGTTTTGGCGAGGATTTCACGCAATATAAGTGGTTCTTCTGGATTGCATCCCTTGCAACGTTGATTGCGATATTTTGGTTACAAAATGTTATGAGATCTCGTTATGGGCGTAGCTGGAAAGCGGTCCGAGGCAATGATGTTGCAGCAGAACTAGCTGGAATAAATCTCACTCGCAATAAGACTCTCGCATTTACCCTCAGCGCTGGGTTGGCCGGTCTTTCAGGGGCCTTATTAGCCATGACTATAGGCACCGTCTCACCCTCTGCCTTCCCCTTGGCCCTTTCATTTTCTTTGCTGACAGGCGCGGTTCTCGCTGGCGTAACTACCCTCGGAGGGGTAATGATTGGGGCAGTGACATTGGTTGCTATCCCTGACATCGCAGGGGCGGTCGCAAGCCGCTTCGGATCCTCAGAGGCGGTAACCAATAACCTGCCTGGTCTACTGGTGAGCGCGTTACTGATTTTGACAGTGTTGTTTGTCCCGAACGGACCTGTCGAACAGTTTCGTGCGCGTCGGGAACATCGGGTGAATAAATAACCATCTTAGGTACAACTACCTAAGGTCCCTCGATGGAAGGAAAGACATGACTCGAATGAATCGTCGCGCGCTGATTACAGCAAGCGCGGTGCTTGCAGTCGCAGCTCTCACAGCTACAACAATTCCTGCGCAAGCATCAGAAGTAGGAGTAAGCAATTCCGAAATCAAACTCGGAATGACGCTCCCAATGACAGGCACTGCTTCTCCTGGATATAACAAGATTCCAGGTGCAATGAAGGCTTACTTTGATTACGTCAACGCAAATGGTGGAGTAAATGGTCGCAAGATCACTATCAAGGTTGAAGATGATCGGTATGTTCCAACTGAAGCAGTTGCCAAGACAAATAAATTAATTTTGCAAGACAAGGTCATGGCACTTATCTCTCCATTGGGAACAGCAAATAACAAAGCTGTTGCAGCCTCAGTAAACCCAGCGCGTCGCGGAGTTCCAGTTCTGTTCGTCAATACGGGCTTCAGTGGATTTGCTGATACCAAGAAGTACCCAACAACCTACCCAATCTTGCCTTCCTACGTCATGGAAGCAAAGATCATGGCGGAATACATCAAGGATAACTTTGCAGGTAAGACCCTTGGACTTGTCTACCAAGATGACGACTTCGGAACAGATGCTCTTAAGGGATTCACGCAAGCAGGCGTCACATTTGCTGCAAAAGTTGCTTACGCATCAGGTTCACAAAGTGCTGCAACTGCAGCTGGATGGGTCACAAAGCTCTCAACAGCGAAGTGCGATGTCGTCGTTCTCTTTGGTGTATCAAGTGCGACAGCAGCTGGCCTCGGCACAGCAGCAGCTCTTAAGTACGCACCACAGTGGATCCTCGGATCTGTCGGTGGAGATGCGACAACTATTAAGGCATCCGGAGTACCAGCGGGCGTTCTCTATAACGCAGTCGGTGCTTCATTTGCGCCGGCAACAACTGATGCTGAAGATGAGTACGTCAAACTATTCTCAGATATCTACGCAAAGGCAGTTCCTGGTTCAGCGTTCGACAGCTATGTTCTTGGCGCAATGAATTCAGCATTTGTTGCGGCGCAGGCACTTAAAGCAGCTGGACCAGATCTCACTCGCAAGTCACTAATGGCTGCGATTGAATCAAAGGGTGCATCATTCGCATCAGCTGCACTATTGCCACTGAACTACTCAAAGACCAGCCACGTTGGATACAGCGGATACTGGTTCGGAAAGTACTCACCAACGGGAGATCTCAAGCCAGTTGATGGTAAGTATGTTCTCTACACAACCGATTCAGGTTCTGGCGCTGTTGTTAAATCAACATGGAAGCGTCCAGCAATGCCAGCGAAGGGATTACCTAACTAATGAAAATCACTTCAGTTAAATCACGCGCAATTGCGCTGCTTTCAACTACTGCGCTACTAGCAACAATTGTTGTTGCATCGCCAGCACAAGCTGCGGCTGTAGGGCCAACATGTGATGCTAAAACACCTATTCAGACATGTGTGGGTACAACATCAGATGATGCTGCATATGAGATTAGAGTGCCAAGTAACTTCAATGGCACTGTTGCTCTCTGGTCTCACGGACTAGGTGTCTCATGGCCAGTATCAGCTGGATTACTTCCTCCATTTCCAAATGGAATTCCAGTTGATCCACGTGCGAATGTGGCTCCATTTACAGTGATCGGTTCAACATCGTCAGCTCTTGCAAGCTCAATCCTTGCTGATGGAGTAGCTGTTATGGGATCTGGCTTCTCTGTACAGGGATGGAACTTGGATGAAGCAGTCAAGACAAATGTTGAGTTAATCGGTATTTTCAAGAAGGCTTTCCCAACAACTAAGAAGGTTGTTGCATGGGGCTATTCAGCTGGCGGTGGAATCACTCAGGCACTCGCCGAACAACACCCAGAACTCGTTGATGCAGTTGCCATCATTGACCCAGTAGCTCCAGCTCCTGCAATGCAGAAGCTCTTAATGGATGCTCTTTGGTTATTCAAGACTTACTTTGATCCATCAATGAAGTTGACAGGTTACTCAGCTGGAAAAGCTGGTGACTTGGAAGCGACTGCCGACATTGGCAAGATGTATTCAATCCTTGCATCCGTGGGGGCTAACGTCTCATCAGGTAAGTGGCCAGCAACAGCAGGTCCTTCAGGTAAGGCGCTAGAAGCAGCAGGAGTTCCATCTCGTTCTGCGATGTTGCTATGCGCTTTGTTGGTAGGAATGCCTGTTCAGAGCGCTTCTTACGACAATATCAATGGCCCTGATGGAGCGCTCAAGCTGACATTCCCTCTTGCAGTCAGCCCAGCGCTTGCTTCGCTTGAGAACTTCGGCGTTGCATTGACATCTGGATTAAGTATGGCACGTGAGTGGGATACAAAATTTGGTCCAAATTGGTATGACAATACCAAGACCAACTTTGCTACTCAGCTGAGCGAATCTGACAGAGACATCTACAACGCGGCACTCAGTGGAAACACAGTTATCGATGCACTCTTGGGTGTATTGAATCCTGCTAACCCTGCAGCGCCACGTATGGTTGGTGAAGCATCTGCTGTAGCTAAAGCTGCAGGGATGTACAGCACAACTGGCAAAATTACAGTCCCAACTATCATGATGACTGGCACGAACGATCCAGTGCCAGCAGCATCATGGATTCAACAAGTCTCAGATAAGTATGCAGTGCAGTTTGCTGCTGAGAAAGCCGCAGCTATCGCCGCAGCTAAGAAATCACGTAGCTACGTTGCTCCAAAGAACAAGCTCGGTGTCGTTTGGTTGAAACCACCAAAGAACTGGACAAAGTTTGATGCAACTGGCACACCAATTGCCCAGTCATATGTTGCCGGAAACGGACATGCCGCATTTACGCAGAAGCAATTTAAATTCATGATTGATGCTGCGATTAAGGCTGCTAACGCGGGATCTGTCTCAACGACAGGTACCTTCGTTTCCACGGCACGTAAGGCCGGGATGGTGAGAGATAAGTTCAGCTCTTACCCATACCTAAAGTATTACAACTAGTAATACAAGAGAGTAAAAGAGAGGGTCTGGGAAACCAGGCCCTCTCTTTCCTTTATCCTCAACCAGTGAAGATAACAACAGCCGCCGATATGCATGCGCTCGGCAAGCGCATAGGTGCGCAGTGCCTAGCTGGCGATCTCATTCTTCTCAATGGCCCACTGGGTGCAGGAAAGACTGTTCTTGTGCAAGGAATCGGTGAAGCACTGGGAATCAGCGATGTCACTTCCCCCACCTTTGTTATCTCTCGTATTCATAAGGCGCCACTTCCCTTAATTCATGTCGATGCTTATCGGTTATTGGAAGGCAGCAAAGCTGCCCTGTACTTAGATGATCTAGATTTAGATTCACCACGAGAAGGTGCTGTCACGGTCATTGAATGGGGCGGGGCAGAGTCGGCGCGATTAAGTGAAGAGCGCCTTGAGATAGTTATTGATCGCACTGAAGAAGTTCGTGACGTCACGATTACTCCTGTGGGAACACGCTGGCAGGGGTTAAAGCTATGACTCTAACGCTAGCTATTGATACCTCTACTTCGCGCACCATTGTGGGAATCATTGATGGAACTTCCGTTCTCTTTGAGAAGTTTCATGAAGGTGCAACGGATCATGGGCGAGCTTTGTCGCAGTTAGTGGCAGAGGCGCTGAAGGTCTCTGCTCCACCCAAGCAGGTTGTTGTTGGAATGGGACCTGGACCATTTACTGGACTTCGCGTTGGAATTTCTTTTGCTCACACCTTTGGACTTGCTCGCAACATTCCTGTGATTGGAGTGTGTTCACTGGACGCCATCGCAATCGAAGAGAGCGAATACACAGTCGCCATTGATGCGCGCCGCAAAGAGATTTATTGGGCTCGCTATAAAGATGGAGTGCGTATTGAAGGCCCTGCAGTGAGTAAGCCTGCAGAAGTTGATGGATTTATCATCGATCACTATCCAGATATGAAGAAGTTGGTTTCCCTTGCCACTTCACAGAACGTCACTGAGCCCATGTATTTACGTAGACCAGATGCTGTTCCAACGGCGGAGCGCACATGATTACCTACCGCCAACCGATTGCTCTGGATATCCCAGTTCTTGCATCCTATGAGAAGCAGCTATTTCCTTACTCACCATGGAATACATCTCAATTCAAGGAAGAGTTTGCTGGTATTCCAACCACTCGATTTATGTCTGTTGCTGAAAGCGATAACACCATCGTGGGTTACTGCGGTGTATTTGTGCCAGCCCCAGGGGTTGAAGCGGACATCCTCACCGTGGCAGTGCTACCTGAATATCGCAGACAGGGCATTGCTAAAGAGTTTATGCGACAGATTGAGCAGTGGTCGAGGCAGCGTGGTGCTAGCGCGATGATGCTTGAAGTTGAGCAATCGAATGAATCTGCCATCGAGCTCTATAAGGGCCTTGGCTATATGAAGATCTCAGTGCGTATGGATTACTACGGTCCTGGTAAAGATGCCTTTGTGATGCGAAAGGACTTTGCCTAATGCAACCCATAGTCCTTGGTATTGAAACATCGTGCGATGAAACCGCAATCGGCATTGTTCGTGGGCGCACGTTGCTCGCCAATGTCATCGCATCTAGCGTTGATGAACATGCACGTTTTGGGGGAGTTGTTCCTGAGATTGCATCGCGTGCTCACTTAGAAGCGATGTTGCCTAGTATCCAGCGCGCACTCAAAGATGCGAAGGTTTCACTTGCAGATATTGATGCGATTGCCGTCACTGCTGGCCCAGGATTAGTCGGTGCGCTCCTTGTCGGTGTTGCATCAGCAAGCGGATTGGCGCAAGGACTTGGTCGTCCGCTCTATGGAGTCAACCATTTAGCTGCTCACGTATCTGTTGATTACTTAACTCATGATCAACCAACAGATCCCACCATCGCACTTCTTGTCAGCGGTGGTCACTCATCCCTTCTGCAAGTTGATGACATCACGGGTTCGATTACAAAACTTGGGGCAACGATGGATGATGCTGCAGGTGAGGCATTCGATAAAATTGCACGCATTCTCGAATTAGGTTTTCCGGGTGGTCCTGCCATCGATCGCGAAGCGGTCAGCGGTTCTGCGAGCGCCATCGATTTCCCGCGAGGACTGACAACATCTAATGACTGGGCAACGCGCCCTTATGATTTCTCATTCTCAGGAGTTAAGACTGCAGTTGCTCGTTATCTTGAAAGCACTCCGCAATACATTCGTGCAGATGTTGCAGCCTCATTCCAAGAAGCGGTCGTTGATGTGTTGCTGCTCAAGGCACTTGCTGCCTGTAAATCAACAGGTATTGATTCACTTGTAATCGCAGGCGGTGTTGCTGCCAACTCTCGTCTTCGAGCCGTTGCCACAGAGCGCTGTGCGAAGGCTGGTATCCAGCTGCGCATTCCAGCGGCTGACCTCTGTACTGATAATGGGGCGATGGTGGCATCCCTCGGCAGCCTGATGCTCAGCGCCGGCAGACCGGCCACCCAGGGCGCCTTTGACGCTGATTCTGGCCTGAAGGTGGAGCAAGTCAGCCTCTAGCTCTCAATTTGCCCCTGGGAATAAGCGCCCATAGGCTTGGCGTTAGCACTCTAGGGTCGACACTGCTAAAGCAGGTGAGCCCCGAACAAAGTGGATATATAACGATTCTAAAAGGAGTACCACCATGGCAGTAGCCATTAAGCCGCTCGAAGATCGCATCGTTGTTAAGGCAAATGAAGCTGAGACAACAACTGCATCAGGTCTTGTCATCCCAGATACAGCGAAAGAGAAGCCACAGGAAGGCACAGTTGTTGCAGTCGGCCCAGGTCGCTTCGATGATGGCGCTCGCGTACCAATGGATGTAAAGGTCGGCGATGTCGTTCTCTACAGCAAGTACGGCGGAACAGAAGTCAAGTACAACAACGAGGATTACCTCGTCCTATCTGCTCGCGACATTCTCGCGATAATCGAGAAGTAGCCCATGGGCAAAATGTTGGAATTCGACGAGCATGCTCGTCGCGCAATGGAACGTGGAGTTAACCAACTCGCGGACACCGTCAAGGTAACGCTCGGACCTAAGGGCCGTAACGTCGTTATCGCTAAGTCATTTGGCGCACCCACTATCACTAACGATGGTGTGACAATTGCTAAAGAGATTGAACTCTCAGATCCTGTTGAGAACATGGGCGCACAGCTCGTAA
>Ga0209191_1001136_pt1 | contig 18107 bp, 14 predicted proteins | sample S_130626_EF_Meta_FD_187320 | JGI IMG/M metagenome (GOLD analysis project Ga0209191, IMG submission 187320) | Freshwater microbial communities from Lake Simoncouche, Canada to study carbon cycling - S_130626_EF_MetaG (SPAdes) (version 2) | ecosystem: Environmental > Aquatic > Freshwater > Lake ...
CACATCGGGTAGTTTTATGATGGCGTAAATTTCTGTATTCATTTTGTTAATAATTTCTGTTGGCGTATTTGGTGGTGCAAAGACACCTAACCAGTTACTCGCTTCGAAGCCATTCAAACCACTCGACGCAATGGTAGGTATTTTAGGTGCTAGTGGCGATGGTTTTAAACTTGAAACACCAATTGCTGTGAGCTTGCCAGATTCGAGAAAAGGCAGGACAGATGTTAATCCCATGAGCATGACTTGCACATTCCCACCAAGAAGATCATTAATCGCTGGCGCCGCACCCTTATAAGGAATCCGAGTAATTTGCACACCCGCTAAGCGATTAAATTGCTCCATCGATAAATGACTCGTACTCCCATTGCCAGAACTTGCGTAATTTAATTTTCCAGGGTTTTCTTTTGCATATTGAATGAGTTCATTGATACTTTTGATATTCATTGATGGGTTAACGACCATCACACTAGAGAGTGTCGAAGTCAGAATCACCGATGATAAATTTTTCAGAGGATCAAACGAGGAGTTACTAAAAATAGGATTTACGCTAATCGGACCAGACGTCGTGTATAAAAACGTATAGCCATCAGCAGGGGCTCTGGCAACGAATTCAGCGCCAATACTACCACCTGCACCAGGACGATTATCAATGAGGACAGGTTGTTTCCAGCGAGCACTCAATTTTTGACCAACAATTCGAGCTTGCACATCAGCTGGACCACCCGGGGGAAAAGGCACAATGAATTGAATCTGTTTATTCGGGTAGTTCGCTTGAGTTTGAGATTGCACACTTGGACTAAAAAGCAGAGCCATACCTTGTGTAGCAAATATAGCCAATACAAGTAATTTTTTATGAATGCCAAAAAGAAATCGATCTGATATCAATGTAAAGTCTCCAAGATATGAATGAGTATTTGATCAATTATCGCAAATTAATACGAATCTGCCTTAAAAGATTTCGACCGTGAGTTGGATAATTTTCAATACTAAAGCTCAATGATCTTCCCTAAAACGATCTAGGTATTTTCCATCCAGATGAAAGCAATCATGTTCATGGCGATCAGATACCTAGACATTGGTTAATTGATAGATTTCTCACTAGGTGTAATAAAATAGATGGAAACATCAAGATCATTTTCTATTCGAGACCATCCCCATGCTGAAAAAATCCTCCAGCCACTTGTTTTGGACATTGTTATTACTAGCAGTTTTATCCCCAAGTCTGGTGAGTGCTGATAGTGCGTACCCCAACCGTGCAGTTCGATTAGTGATTCCCTTTGCTACTGGAGGAAGTAATGATATTGTGGGTCGCTTTATTGCTGATCAATTACAAAAACGCTTAGGTGAGCCCTTTGTGGTGGATAACCGTGGTGGAGCTGGCGGTACATTGGGTACCGACCTTGTTGCCAAGTCTAAGCCTGATGGTTACACCCTGTTATTGATTTCTACACCGCACACGGCAAATGCTTCCTTGTATAAAAAATTAGCCTATCACCCGATGAAAGATTTTTCTCCGATTGCCAGATTAGGTAGTGCTCCGCAGGTCATTAGCGTGTATCCCGGATTACCCGTTAAAACCCTCCCTGAACTGATTGCCTATGTCAAAGCCAGACCAGGCCAGGTCAATTTTGTTTCCTCAGGCGTTGGTAGTTCTCAGCATTTAGTCAGCGAAATGTTTGCCAGTCAAGCTGGTTTGCAATTGGTGCACGTCCCTTATAAAGGTGCAGGTGCAGCGCTTGCTGATGTGGTTGCTGGCCATGCCCAAATCTCAGTTGGGACCATTTTGCAAGGCTTGTCATTGATAAAATCCGATCGACTACGGCCTCTTGCAGTGAGTGGTAATAAACGTCAGCCTGTACTTCCTGATGTTCCGACGGCATCTGAAGTTGGCCTTAAAGGCTATGATGCGGATAATTGGTGGGGTATTTTGGCGCCAGCAGGAACGCCTCTTGACGTCATACAAAAGTTGTCTACGACGATTGCAGATATTTTATCCAAACCAGAAACAATTAAAAAATTAGCTGACGAAAGTGCCACAGTCTCCTATTTAGGCCCTGATGAGTTTAGCAAGTTTATGGAATCAGAATCGCAAAAATGGGCGCAACTGATTAAAAACTTAAAGATACAACCTGAGTAATTCGATTGAAGCGAACGATGAGTAAACAAATGACCTTGATGAATGCAAAAATAACGCGGATTGAAACAATCCCTTTAAAAATCAAAATGGAGAAAGTTGCGACAGGCTCGACCCTGAAACTTACTCATCGCTGTACGATTTTGACCCGTATCCATACAGATGTTGGGGTGGTTGGTGAATGTTTTAATGGCAATGATGATGCCTTACAAGTAGCTGTGATCCAAATGATTCAGCAAGAAATGGCGCCAATGCTAATTGGCCATGAAGTGGCAGCTATTGAGGATGCTTGGTTATTAACGCGCAAAGCTACCGAGCCATTTTTACGTGATCGCCGCATTGCACTTCGAGCGCAGTCGTGTATTGATAGTGCTTTGCATGACGCCATCGGTAAGCTCGTCAATCTTCCCATCAATCTTCTATGGGGTGGTGCACAAAAAAAAGTACGGGTATTTGCCATTGGTGGTTATTACCGCGAAAAAGATGATTTAGTGGGACTGCAACAAGAAGTCGAAGAACTCAAAGCATTTGGGATACATGGGCTTAAATTGAAGATGGGTGGGAAGAGTCCGAGAGAAGATGCCTTGCGTGCCCAAGCAGTTCGCAAAGCCGGTGGTGATGATTTTATTTTAGGTTGTGATGCCAATCAAGCTTGGAGTCTTGCAGAAGCACTTGAATTTGCCAAAATCACAAAAGACCTCAATCTCAATTGGGTGGAAGAGCCCTGTAAATGGGATAATGACCGAGTAGAAATGGCCTTAGTTCGATCCATTGCAGGTGTTCCTATCGCTGCAGGTCAAAGTGAATTAACACGTTTTGGTTGCCGTGATTTAATGCAGGCTAATGCGATTGATATTTGTAATTTTGATGGTAGTTGGGGTGGTGGACCGACAGAATGGCGCCGAGTTGCAAATATCGCTCATGCATTTGGTGTCAAAGTGATGCAGCATCTTGAGCCCCAGTTTGGGTTGATGATGTCAGCAGGTGTGCCCAATGGTATTTATGGTGAAGTGATGCTTCCTTGGCGTGATCCTTTCTTTTATCGATTAATTGCGAATCAAGCCAAGCAACCCTTTAAAGATGGAATGTATACCTTACCTACAGAGCCAGGATGGGGGATGGTCATTGATGAAGATTATTTACAATCAGTCAGAATAGATTGACCTAGGTTAATTTACAGTTGGTCTTTACCGATAAAAGATGAGCTTACTGATTATTCTGCGAAGGTTAGAATTGAAATTATATGTAATGATGATATTGCAGAGATTCTGAAGGAGAAGATTGTTGGAGTTTGCCAGACTGGATTGATCGGTGATGGAGTTGTTTGGAGCACTGAAGTTTCTAAGGCTTACTTTATATCAAAAACTTCTTAAAGAGTTTGATAAAAAGTCACTAAATGGATCATTAGAACCTAAATAAAATTGAATTTTCTCAGGTGATCTGAATTCATTTTTACTGCGGGTCAGGACTTTAAGAAGATATGGTTTAATCTATCTATAGACCTCTTAAATGAGTTAACCCATTCTTTCCTAAGATTGTCCAACATGAATATTAATCGCAAAATTATCATTATAAGTATTTGTCTGATGGCTCTTATCGGGTGTAACAAAACAAAAGAGGATACTTCCGTAAAAGAAAATACTAAAAACCAAGTATTAAATAAACCAGACCCTACCTATCGCGTTCAAGAATTTTTTAAATCCCGTTACAAAAAATATAATGAGCAACATCAATGCTACGTAAGGGTATTTGGTGCTGGAACATACTGCGTTACCTTAAAAGTGATTGCGACAAATGATATTAACAATGGTGAATTAATGTATGTTGTCGAGTCAGGGTCTCCATTGGAAAAAGACGGTAGTTTGGCTAATTACCATATTAGTACCGGGTTGGTGACACTTTTTTTGATCGAAGACATTAACAACCAGATCAAAGTGATCGCTGAAAGTGAAGAAATTAATAATGGCTTTTTTGGCACTCCTAACCAAGTTAAAACGTATCGTGCTGGTAGTGATGGGCAATTGGGTTGGATCTTAGAAGATGCTTATGGCAACATGGGAAATATTGCTGGCGGCATCAGTCTATACCTGCAAAAAGATAATAAGATTACTGAAGTTGCTAGCCTGAGTACCTTTGCTGGAAATGCCGGTGCTTGTGGTGACGCAAAAGATCAGATCTGTGATTTATCAGATATTAATACCGTTGTTGAAGCTGTGTATGCGAAGAATAAAAAATACTTTGATCTGAAAGTTTCGACCAAAATGTTTACTAAAGAGATGGGTAAGGCGGCAGTAAATACAGATATAGTGAAAGTCATTCCATTTAATGATCAAAAATTTACCTATGATTTAGAGGAAGTAAATAAACCGTATCGTTCTCAATAATAATCAATCGCTTTCCAAGCGACGTATTGTTTATGAGGTAAACCAAGCACAGGGTTTGATTGCATGAAGAAATTGTTGATGGTTAGCGAACCTCATTCCAATTGAATTTTTGCCTTTTGAATCACCATTGACCATTGTTCAGTTTCCTTTGCTATTTGCGCAGCGTACTCTTCCGGGGTATTGACTTGTACTGTGGCACCTAGGCTTTGAATCCTTGCAGAAATTTCTGGCATAGCCACAATTTGATGAATATTTTTATTGAGTAAATTGATAATCTCACGTGGCGTGCCTGCTGGGGCAAAAAAGCCATACCATGAACCAGCATTAAAATTCGCAATACCCAATTCAGCAAAAGTTGGTACATCTGGTAAGTTCACTAAGCGTTTAGATGCAGCAACAGCGATTGGACGAATCTTTTTTGCCTGAATATTTGGGATTGAAGATAAACCACTGTCAAAGGTCATCGTAATATTACCAGCTAGTAAATCGCTCATACCAGGCGCACTTCCCTTGTAGGGGACGTGAATTAATTTCGTGCCAGTGAGAATCTGAAAATATTCCCCTGCCATATGAGAAGAACTACCGTTGCCAAAAGAGGCAAACGAAAGCTTTCCAGGATTGGCTTTCGCATAACTAATAAGTTCAGCTAAATTATTAGCTGGAACACTGGGGTGAACACTTAAGATGAATGGTGCATCAGCTACAATCGAAATCGGAATAAAATCACTGACTGCGTAAGAGAGTTTTTTATATACCAATGGATTTGTGACAAAGCTTCCCGTAGCCCCTAATAGTAATGAGTAACCATCTGGTGTTGACTTTGCCGCTAGTTCTGTGGCGATAATATTTGCTGCGCCTGGACGATTATCTACAATAAATGTCTGACCAAGATTTTTCGTTAATTCCTGTTGGATGAGTCTGCCGATCACATCCGCACCACCACCAGGTGAAGATGGGTTATAAACCCGCACTGGTTTTGTGGGATAGTAGGGCGAAGACTGTGCTTGGCTAGGGAAATTAACAAAAGTAAAAATGCAGCAGATGAAAACGTGAATGATGTTCTTCAATGTCATATCTCCCTATTGATGGTCTGATTGTTAACTTAATATTACCTGTTTATTTTCAAATATCTCAAAAAGTATTCTCATTTGGATAGATGGATCATATTAAACCTACCTTAAGGGAAAATATTATCTTCGCTAAGTTGACCTATAGAAATGGTTTTGCGACTATCAACTGCCGCTCCATACACACGGATGCCTTCATCATGCCGATAATACAATAGCCACATTGACCAAAGCCACAGCCAAATTTAGGTCTTTTGAAAATTTAGTTCATCACGAAGTGCATGTAGCAATGGGATATCATCATTCGCTTTTAAGGGACAATTTTGTGCCGTTCACTTGTAAGCTTATTTCAGCATGACTTCTTTTCAAGTATTAAAAGTAATAGGAATACGATATTGGAAATTATTTATTGAGTGCATTGATATCAGGGAAAACGCTAATATTTGAGTTAATGTATCAAAAAGTGCATGACTCACGAGAAACAGATATATCATGTTTTATGGATTAATTTTTACACATCCATACGATATTGGAGCAATGATGAAATCACGTATTTTATTTGTAGTTAGTGTTTTTTTTACCTTACTTATCCTGCAGCAAAACAGCTTCGCTGCAGATATTGTCGGCAATCCATATCCTGCTCGACCCATTAAAATCATTGTGCCGTATGGCCCAGGCGGTGGTTCTGACATCATCATTCGGGCGATGCAAAATAAGCTTACTGAAAACTTAGGTCAAGCTATCATTATTGAGAACAAGCCAGGCGCTAGTACGATTGTAGGAACTGATTTTGTTGCTAAAAGTACACCTGATGGTTATACCGTGCTCATTGTAGATATGGCCTTCTTGGTCAATCCTAGTTTATTTACTAAACTCCCTTACGATAGTCAAAAGGATTTTATTCCTGTGATCGAATTAGTTTCGACACCTTCCATCATGTTGGCCTCAAGTAAGATGCCCTTCAAAAATCTCAAAGAATTTATCCAACTTGCGAAAACCTCTCCGAATAAGTTAAGTTATGCCTCTGCGGGATTTGGTACCGGAGGACATATGGCCAGTGAGATGCTCAAAGTAGTGGCTGGGGTTGATTTAGTTCATGTTCCTTATAAGGGCGCTGGACCTGCAATGACAGATGCCTTAGGTGGACATGTCAGTATCCTGTTCACAACTGTAGGTGCCGCCAAACCGTATGTTGAATCTGGACAAATTATTGGTTTAGGCATTACGAGTGAGAAGCGTACCGATGCTTTACCTCAAGTACCGACCTTTGCTGAGCTGGGTTATCCCGGAGTCAATGCCAATATTGTCTGGGGCATCTTTTTACCTGCGGGCGTACCAAAAGAAATTGTCCAAAAAATCAATACTGCATTTAATGCAAGTTTGCAATCTCCCGAAATGAAGCAGCGTCTCACTGAGTTGGGGTTTAACCCGGCTGGCGGTAGTTCTGCACAATGGACAACTGAGGTTGGTAAATTAACCAGTAATTGGTCGAAAATCGTGAAGCAAGCTAACATCAAGCCAGAACAGTAATCACCCGCAATACATTACTCGTCCGCGTTTGGGTCAGGGAGAATTCATTGAACTGGCAGACTATAGGTTTTGTTCACCTAAGAGTTTAAAATCAATGACGCCTTTTTCACCATGCTCAGCAACTAAAGCTTGCACGCGAGCCATAATATTCTCTTCGGTGTCGTTAAAGTCAAGACCTTGTAAAAATCCTTGACGGGCTTTGAGACCCGTTGGCCAATATACTTCGCAAATATTTTCATCAGGATCTTTAAAGTAGCAACTTACGGCATTACCGTGGGTAACGGTATAAATGACAGTGACATTGTTCGCAACAAAACGCTTCCAGTATTCAATCACATCACGAAGTGAATAGACTCTAAAGGAGATTTGTTGTAGGAGACGCACGTCATTGGGCACATTTCTGCCAGCAGCGAGTAACACTTCATGGTGTTCTTCTTCCGGGTGTGAAGACATAAAAATAAGGCCTGCCGGACGATCTTCATCACTAATTTGTAGACCCAACATATCACGATAAAAGGCAATAGATGTTTCTAAATCTTGTACATGGATACCGACATGCGCTAGGCGTTCAATGGCTGGTGTATGCATCTGTGTCTCCTGAATAATATGTTGGAAAGATGAAATGATTATCTTACATTTTTCCAACGAGTTAAACAATTACTTACGATACATTCCAGCCTAGTGCCCGGTTAAGTACTTCTAGAGCTTGATCATCTTCATTGCCACGCCAAGCAATGATTTGATCAGGCCGAATCAGAACAAGTTTTGCCTGGTAAAGACTAACGAGCTCCGGGTAGGGGTGGTGTACCACTTGCAAATTGATCCCACGCCGACTTGCTTCTTGGATAAAAGCATTATGCTCGCTTGCTTGCTCACCAAGACATAAGAGAGTCCAGTTCATTCCAAAAGTATCAAATAAAGACAATTCATCACTGATCCATAGGTGAGGGGGACGACCACCAGGTTTAGCACAAGGCTCATAGATGTTTGCTTGATCAAGAGGTTCAGGTATCTCTTCCGATGCGATAATGGGTGAGTTGCTATAGCGGGTCCCAAAAGTGATGCCAGGTATATTAAATTCTTTTCGGGCATGATCATTAAAGTGTTGGCTTGCAAGTTCACGATCCGCAATGCCTTTGGGAGTGTCGAGTTCAAAATCTTCACTCACTTGGAATAAACCAACCGAATCCGCAAACCCTCTCGCGTAAGTCGTATTTCGTTTTGCAATGGGTGATCGCTCTAATGTATAGGTGTCCAATAATTGTTTTGGTGAATGACCATGAATCACGCTTGCCAGTTTCCAACCCAGATTGACGGCATCTTCAACGGCGGTGTTATAACCCAAACCACCCGTTGGCGTAAACAGATGAGCCGCATCACCCATTAGAAAGACAGGTCCATCCGACATTTTTTCGGTGTAAAGCGCATGTCCTGCAGTCCAGGTTAAATATGAAAGGATATCCACCTGAAGATCACAGCCTAAAGATTCGCTAATGACTTGATAGGCATTTTTGTGATCCCAATCACTAGCGGTTTCATCCTCATGCAAAGAGGCATGAAACGCAAATTCATCCACACCATTGACCGACATGAGGAGTGAGCGACGTTCATTATTGACAGTGACATACATCCAAGATCTAGGGTGCGGAATTTTTTTAAACAAATCAGGAGAACGAAAATAAATAGCAAACATGAGTCCCCCCATATAGCCACGTTTCATGCCGGTATCACCGGCATAAGAAATACCCAAGCTTTGGCGAATCTGACTCCGAGGACCATCAGCACCAATTAGATATTGACAGCGTACGAGTATTTCGGCTAATGATTCATCCACTGGTTGGATCCACGCATCGATGTGGTTTGGATGGCGCTCATAGCGCGTCATTTTCCAGGCAAAACGAATATCGTTACTTGGCCATTTTTCTGCATGTTTGCGCAGTACCGGCTCAATATATTTTTGTGAGATACGGTGTGGTAATTCAGCAGCGCTCCAAGAGCCACCCATTTTACCCACATTCAAACTCGCTTGTGCGGAAGTGGGTAACGATAAACGTGCAAGTTCATACTTGCTATAGCGGGTGAAATAAGCAATATCAGTAGGGTGGTCTGGGGGTAATCCGGATTGACGAATTTCATTCGCAAAACCATGACGGCGGTAATACTCCATCGTCCGCGCTTGGGTTGCATTTGCTTGCGGATTAAATGCTGTCGATGGCTTTGCATCGACGAGCAGAGTAGGGATCTTGCGAGCCCCTAATTCATTTGCAAGCATTAAACCACTGGGGCCACCACCTACAATTAAAACTGGAATTTCGATCATGTATATATTTCAATGTTATTGCATCATCCAAGCACATCCGCTTGGTAAAACAGCAGAAGTGGTGTTCTCAATCGTTTCTCAGTTTACCACTTCGTAACATGTGAAGTTGTATGAGATTTTCCCTGTTCTTTCAGTAACAATTTTTTAAATCAATACCTTTAGTCAACCGAAAATATCCCTCAGAATGATACTTTTTAAAATGAATCGTGACACTACATTCACATAAAAATGTATTTATAGTAATGACAAACTGAACCTTCAAACCCCATCTGTCTATATGAGATCAGCTTTTTTGAATCAATGAACCGAAGTTCGTTGACAGTGGTTTAGGCAATTCAATGTGTAAATCCGATTATTGTTGGAGTAAATTATTCAGATTTAATATTGGACTGTTTAGCAACGCCGCTCCATTTTTTAAATTCGGATTTCAATATTTGATCAAACTCCTCTGGAGAGCTGTTGACCATATCGATGCCTAACTTATTCATTTTTTCACGGATATCTGGTGCGTTCATTGCAACTTTAATATCAGTTTGTATTTGAGTAATGATGGCTTTAGGAGTTTGAGACGGTGCAAGAACTCCGGCCCACAAAGAAGTTTGGAAGCCAGGTACGCCAGATTCCGCAATCGTAGGTACTTGAGGTAAAAGTGTCGAGCGTTTTGCTCCCGTATAGGCCAGAGGCTTTAATTTGCCAGATTCAATTTGTTGCAACGCTTGAGAAGGACTACCTAAATTTAAATCGACGACACCGGACATAGCATCCATCATCGCAGGTGCACCCCCAATATATGGCACGTGGATCATCTTAATGCCAAGGTTCCCACTAAGCAACTCCGTTGATAAATGATGCACAGTTCCTTCTCCAGGAGTTGAGTAAGTAATTGTCCCTGGCTTAGACTTCGCTAGAGCCGTAAGTTCATTTAGATTATTCGCTGGGAACTTCGGATTTGCCATGATCAGTAGAGGTGAATCACCTACAAAAGTAACGGGTGCAAAATCTTTTAAAACATCAAAAGGTAATTTAGGTTTAATCGCAGCAAGAATCACATGGTTGGTTAATACGACTAAGATAGTGTGTCCATCTGCTGGTGCTTTGACCAAAAGGTCTGCTGCGATGGTGCCTGCTGCGCCTGGCCGGTTGTCCACAATAACAGATTGTTTCCATTGCACCGCAAGTCTTTCAGAAAGAGCACGAGCAACGATGTCTGCCATGCCCCCTGGAGGAAAACCAACTAAAATTCTTACGGGTTTATTGGGAAAAGTATCTGCGTGTACGTGATGTACAAATAGACAAGACAGAAATAATGTAATTTTAATAATTATTGAGTTCATAAAACAGTCTCCTGACGATGGATTAACATAGTTGATGCAAGTTCTAGATTCGGCAAAACTCCGATACCTGATGTTGAATTGAGTTCAATCTTACCTGAAACTACTGTTGGTAATGGTGTTGCTAAAATGTTTCTTAGAGGGTTATCGTTCACATCCATTTCGAGTAAGCCATCACCACCAAGAGCACACAGAAGGTGAGCAGAAGCCATCAGCCCTATACCACTCCCTAACCAATGAGGACAGTAGGTTTTGCCAGATTCGATAGCCTGTTTGGCAATTGCATAATTTGCACTGATACCGCCCCATTTACCCACATCAGGTTGAATGACATCCAACCACGGCGCGTGGGTATCAAATTCGTGATCGCGTAAATTTTCGCCACCTGCTATCGGCTTGTTTAAAAGTTCACGACATAATTGCCATTCCTGTGAGCTACGATCGACTTGCAGAGGTTCTTCAATCCAATGCAAGGGAAAAGGATGAAGTAGTGGTGATATCTCTCGTATTTTTTCTAAGTTCCAACCTTGATTAATATCTACCATAAGGTATTCCGACGTGGTTAATGTAAGGCAAATTTTTTCCAATATAGGGATGTCGATATGAGGTCCAAAACCAATTTTTTGTTTAAATGCTCGAAAGCCATTTGCCCTTGATTGCTCGACCACTTCAGGACCATCGGCAGGATTGAGGCCACTGGCATAGACTGGAAGAGGATGTAATTTTCCACCCAAACATTCAGCAAGCGGAAGGTTTTGTTTTCTCGAATATAAATCCCAAAAAGCACAATCAAGGCCTGCAATTGCCGCTGAGAATGGACCAAATTCACCTGTTTGAAGTTGTAGTGTATGCGTTTTGCTTTGAAGCCAATACCAACATTCGCTGGGTGTTCGAAATGATTGACTGTGTAATAAATTACTCAGGCTTTGATGTACTATATTTGCTCGGTGAGGCGCACTAAAAGATGGCATAGTTGCATAAATCTCCCCCCAACCAAAAGCGCCGTCTTGATCTTCAATTCTAATTAATAAAGCAGAACGTACGTTCAGAGTTGCCAAGGTAGACACGACCGGTTTAGAAACCTTGGCTTGATAAATAAAAGTTTCGATACGACGAATCTGGATAGGGTCAAGAAGATGCGAAGGGGTTGCTAATTGATGCAAGTCAATCATTTATGGGACTCTAAACTGTTCGATAATATCAAGGTCGGGATCATAACCAAGGCCAGGACCTGTAGGGATTTCCAGCAAACCGTTCTTCAGCAAAATAGCATCACCTAAAGGGTTGAATTCCATCTCTGCAAAAGAATATTCAATCATCGTACGTTGTGCAAAACAGGAAGTCATATGAAGCGTAGCTAAAAACCCTGGACCAAAATAAGGGGAATGAGGCATCACCGGAATTGAGTAGTTATTACACATGTGAATGATTTTCATCATTTCTGTAATACCACCTATTTTGGTCACACTGGGTTGAGCAAAATCGACAGCACCTTGACGTAACATTTCAGAAAAATGATGCGTACTAATATTGTTTTCACCTGCTGCAATTGGAGTTTTTTTCAATTTACGCAACGCTGATAGGCTTGAAAAATCCTCGGGAGGCCAGATGGGCTCCTCTAGCCAAAATAATTGAAATGATTCTAATTGGTCGAGCATGTGTCGCGTTTGTTCGAGTGACCAGGGACAATTCACATCCATCATCAGTGGGATATCCATTCCCATGACCTGTCGCGCCGCTTGAACATGTTCAACACCTAATTCATGTAACTTAATTGCTGAAAATCCTTGAGAAAGTGCGCGTTCAGTATTGCGTTGAACTAAGTCTGTAGTGCCATAGCGCATTAAACTTGCATAGGCGGGTAATGCTGTATGACGCGGACCACCAAGTAATTCGCTAACAGATTGTTGAGATGCTTTGCCTGCAAGATCCCATAAAGCAATATCCAACCCAGAGAGTGCATAAGTTACCGCACCTGAACGACCTAAAATATGTAGTTGTTTGTGTAAATTAAGCATTAAGCTGTCAATATCTTTCTCATCTTTACCGAGAATAAGTGGCGCAACTACAGACTCAAATGCTTGTCTTGTGGCAGGCCAAATAGATAAACCGAATGCCTCTCCCCAACCAACTAGACCACAATCGGTTTCGATTCGAATGAGCAGAATATCCATCATGCGAGGAATCCCAGCAAACGTTGGCTTAGGACCACCTATTTCGAATGGCAGTCGAATCGGGATTGCTTGTGCTTGCACAATGGTCATACTTGTCTCTTAGTTGTTTGACTTTGGGTCATCTTTTATATAAATAAAGTATACCTGAGGCTTTTAATAAATTTTTATTGAAATAATTGGTTTCAAATCAATTCAAGTTAGAATCAGTCATACAAAAAAATATAACTGGAGACATCATGAGGGTGAAGCATTTTTTTCGCATTTTCATGGCGCTTGCTTGTTTTGGGATGATGCAGCCAACAAGTTTTGCGCAACAAGTAACAGATTATCCTAATCGACCCATACGCATTATTGTGGCATTTCCGCCTGGTGGATCACCTGACTTTACTGCAAGGGTTATTGGGCAGCAAATAGGGGCTATTTTAAAAACAAGTGTGGTTGTAGAAAATAAACCTGGCTCAGGCGGTAACTTAGGTACGCAGTTTGTGGCATCTAGTAAACCTGACGGATATACCCTTTTAGTTAATTCTTCAGCATTTACTGTGAACCCTAGTTTATATGGTGCCAAAGCAGGTTATAGTCCAGAAAAAGACTTTGCCAATATTGTGGTGGTTTCCAAACAAGCCAATGTAGTATCCGTCAATGAAAAAATTCCAGTTAAGAGCCTGAAAGATTTAAAAACATTTTCTATTACAGAAAAATTAGCGTTTTCAACTCCTGGAAGTGGTACAACACCCCATTTAACATGTGCAAATCTATTCCATGGTATTTGGAAGCAAGATATTATTCATATTCCTTACAAAGGTGCAGGCCCAGCTTCTCTGGCTGTTGCCAGTGGCGAAACTCCTATTGGTTGTACAGCCGCCTTTGGCGTGTTGCAATTTGCCAAACAAGGTAAAGTTCGTATTTTGGCGATTTCGAGTGACAAACGTATTCCGCAATTACCCGATGTGCCAACATTTATAGAACTAGGTTATCCACAGATCAATGACTACACATTAAGTGGTTTTTACGCTCCTAAAGGAACGCCTCCAGACATACTTGAAAAACTTAACCAAGCCATTAATCAAGCATTAGAAGTGCAAGATGTCAAAGATAAATTTGAAACCGCAGGACTAATAACCGTAGGTGGGACGATTATGCAGACCAATCAAACCATCAGCTCAGAACTTAAGCATTGGGAGCAAATCGTTAAAATCACACGAGCAACTGCCGATTAAGCTAGCTTAGGTTGTGGCATAGGATTTTGTGAGCGCAATTGCCACTCCAATATTGCTTAGATTTGCTGGAATCATTTGTTGTTCAATTTGTCTCATTACCTCGACGATGGCACGGTTTGCAGGAGTTGGTATTTTTAGAGTCATGCCATGCTGAACGACTAGTCCATTGAGGTATGGCGTTTCCGTACGGCGTTTTTTGATGACATCTTGAGTGACAGCGTTTTGAGATTTTTTGCCTATATGTCCAAGTAGGGTTGTAACTAATTTTTCCGCAATGACAGGAGCTTCTTGCTCCATTTCACTATCTGACAATCCAAAGATACCTTCTAGTTGATGCCCTAAAGCTTGTCCTACAGCAATGGCCTCAATACCAATTTGTAAAACAAGTTCACGCATATGAGGCAATTGCAAAGCTTCATAGGACTCGGCCTTGAGCATGGCAAAAGGTGCCAAGACCATCGCGTTTGTTACGAGTTTAGTCCACTTCGCACCTTCAATATTTGTCGTGATATCCACCGTTGCAACATGGTGCAACAAGTTTTTTATTTCCTCTAATCGTGGTGTTCGTTGCCCATTGAGTTCGCCGAGCCCCATCCAAGTTCGTGCAGGCGGAGTTTTTCTTTTGATGACACCAGCCTGAAAACTCTCTGCAGATAATTCTAAAACACAGCCAATCGTTCGCTCTGCACCCACAATTTTTGCAACATCTTGATTCATCATGCCGTTCATGAGAACCACCACCATACTCTGGGGATGAAGATAAGGAAGTATAAATTCGGATAACCACTTCGCTTCACCCGCTTTAGAGGCCAAGAAAACAATATCAAAATAATCGATTGGAATACCCGCCAATTCATGAAGATGGATTGCTTGCAGGGGGCCTGAGCGGAAATCACCATCAGAACTTGTAATATGAAGCCCCTGTTTTTTCATCACATCAATGACATCAGGCCATGGATCAATAATCCAATGCTCAATACCTGCTTGCGAAAAATTAGCGCAAACACAACCCCCAATGGCACCAGCTCCAAGAATTATGATTTTTTTCTTCATTTCATTGTTTCTATGATCAATTATTAAATCACTCTACCAAAGCGCGAAAAACTAATCCCACATCCTAGTGCAATCAGGAGCAAACCTAGACTCATGACAGGGCCAGTAATTTCGGTTAAATGTTGCCGCTCAAAACGAATCGTTAAACCTAAAGAATCATAAATATTTTTTAGATCCTCCGGTTTTGTTGCTAAGTAGTATTCACCGAGCGTACCATTTGCAATTTTTTTCAGACTTGTTTCATCTAAACGAACGCGCATGGACATCCCTTGAGATTGAATCACGCTGCCCTCAGTAGTTCCTACGCCAACCGTATGGATTTTGACACCGTGATTTGCCGCAAGTTCCGCCATTTTAAGAACATCGGGCCCCATATTACTTTGACCATCCGTGATTAACATGATTGCCATGGATTGATTAGAACCTGGTTCCAGGTTGACTTGATTCGTCTCTTTGGGGGGGGTAGGAGAAGGTTTGGCTGACGGTCCTTGTTCTGATTCTGTAATGATTTTTTCTGCATCAATCCCTGAACCAGGTAACAAATTAGCCAGAGCAATCACAATCCCACTGCCTAAGGCAGAACCAGGTTGTAGTGGAATATTATCTAAGGCTTGCATCAAGGTAATACGATCACTCGTTGGGGCTTGTCGAAGTGCCGCAGTACTTGCGATTGTCACGATCCCAATACGCAGTTGTGGAGGTTGATTTTCGATAAATTGCTTCACCGCAGTGATTGTGGCATCAAATCGATTGGGCTTGATATCATCCGCACGCATACTACCAGATGTATCAATCGCAATCATGATGGTATCTAAACGACTCGGAACATATAGCACAGCTCTTGGTCTAGACATTGCAAGCAGTATGGCGCATAGACCTAGTAATACAAACAAGGCACTGACCAATTGCCAGCGTTTGGCATGACGCAGTTGTGTTGTTTTGCCACTTTGCTGTTGAAGACGAAAACTGACTGAAGAAACTGGTGATTTAGAACGCCAGTACAGGAACATGAACAAAGGCACCAAAGCCAATAGATAAAGAGCAAAAGGCCATTGAATTGAAAGGGTGTCGAAGGTAAACATCTCTGATCCTAGGTTGCCACACTCATTTGATGAACCTTTGTGGGCTTACGTTTACGCAGTTGCATAAAGCGCAATAAAGCATCCTCCATCGGTTCATTGGTATTTAGTTCTAAACAATCGGTACCAGTTTGAGCAAAGCTTGCAATTAAACGATCTGTATGTTCCTGAGCAATGCGGCGATATTTTTCCTGAAAGCTTGGATCATTGACATCCACAAATAGTTGTTCACCCGTTTCAAGATCTTCTAATATGCATAAACCCAAAGGTTCTAGGACGGCTTCGATTGGGTCACAGAGACGCACCGCAATCATATCGTGAGATTTACTCAATTCTCCAAGGGCCCGTTCCCAATGCGGTTCACTAATAAAATCAGAAATGATAAAAATAGTAGACCGTTGCGGAATGAGCGCTTTGGCGGTGTTTAACAACACCTTCAGATCAGTCGCTTGTGCTCTGGCATCCGTATGCGTATTTAATAACAGACTGAGTAATTGCACCAAATGAGCTTTGCCAGTTCTCGACGGCAGGATGTTATCCACTCGACTACTTGTGCCGGTCATCAGCATAGCTCCAATACGATTACCACGTCTACCAAGTAACTTAGCCATCGTGCCCACAAAACGAGTGGCGAGCATCCGTTTCGTTTGACTTTGTGAGCCGAACTCGTTGGAACGTGAGAGGTCGACTAAAAACCAAGCACTCATTTCACGGTCCTCTTGATGTTCACGCACATAAGGAACTTGCATTCTGGCAGTTACATTCCAATCGATGTGGCGCACATCATCATGCGCTTGATATTCACGTAGATCTGCTAATTCTAGTCCACTCCCTTTAAACCAAGTGCGATAATCACCTTGTAATTGGCCATCAAGTCGTTTAAGAGTCGTCCACTCCAGTTGCTTGAGAAATTGTTCCGGATCGATGTGAGACCTCTCCAGCGCAATAGGCGCGTTTGATTTTTTTGGCAGCGACTTTAAAAAATTAAACATCTAATGGCAATGCTTGAGATGGCACAGGGATTACTTTGAGGATATGACGTAACAAATCATCAGCAGTTTTACCCTGCGCAATCGCCTCATAGGAGAGGACGACGCGATGACGTAAAACATCTAAAACAAGATCTTGAATATCTTGCGGAAGAACATAGGAACGTCCCCTTAAAAAAGCCAATGCCCGCGCGCCTTCGATTAGACTAATAGTTCCCCTTGGACTTGCCCCAAAGCTGATCAGCGGAGTTAATTCTTCGAGAGAGAAATGCTCTGGGTGTCGTGTTGCCGCCACAATTTTGACAGCATACTGAATCAAGGCGGGATCGACATAACCCGTTTTACAGGTTTGTTGGAGTTGTGCCAACTCATCAGTAGACGCCATACTAGTCAGTTCAATAGCGCGACCAATTTGGCGTTGCACAATCACAAACTCTTCTGTCTCGGTTGGATAACCCACAATGACTTTCATCATAAAGCGGTCCACTTGCGCTTCTGGCAAAGGGTAAGTTCCCTCTGTTTCAATCGGGTTTTGGGTAGCGAGAACGATAAAAGGCATAGGTACGCGGTGGGTTTGACCTGCGATCGTCACTTGTCGTTCCTGCATCACTTCTAATAAGGCACTTTGCACTTTGGCAGGCGCGCGGTTGATTTCATCAGCTAAAAGCAGATTCGCAAAGACAGGACCTAATACAGTACCAAATTCACTAGTTTTTTGGTTATAGATTCTGGTGCCGATTAAATCAGCAGGTAGAAGGTCCGGCGTAAACTGTATTCGAGAAAACTTACCCTGTACAACTTTGGCAAGTGAGTTAACAGTTAATGT
>Ga0209191_1001139_pt1 | contig 18081 bp, 14 predicted proteins | sample S_130626_EF_Meta_FD_187320 | JGI IMG/M metagenome (GOLD analysis project Ga0209191, IMG submission 187320) | Freshwater microbial communities from Lake Simoncouche, Canada to study carbon cycling - S_130626_EF_MetaG (SPAdes) (version 2) | ecosystem: Environmental > Aquatic > Freshwater > Lake ...
ATAGGCGAAAGTCCATTTCGCCTATTTACTGTTGTTTTCCTATGCTTCCTTACCTTTGGAGGCTGGATAATCTACAGCGAAAAAGATAACTTTATGGCCAGTTATCGTGCCCAACAAGCACTGCCAAAAATGAACGGTAAGTACGAAGAAGCCGCAAACTTTATACTGAAAAACACAGAAGCAGAACTAGTAGCATTGTTTGAAGTTAATACTCTTCTCAACACTAGAAGATTAACTTACTTGACTAGTAGAAGTGGCGGCCACGATAAAACACATGATGGTGCAGACGTTGGTTTACTTACAAAAAATCTAAACAACAACGAAGATGTTATTGGCTTGATGTCGGGTAAGATTCCATGTTCGGATTATAATAGACCGCAAAGTTATATTGGATTTACTTATAAGGCATCTGGTGTGAACTATATGTGTCGTATAAGTGTTCCTGCAGAACCCGGGTTATTCATTGGGCAGATTAGCGTGGGTTGGAAAGAAAAGCCAACCGACGTTGAACTAGCACAAACTGTGATGGTAGTGGCATCCAGTTTACTATACAATAAAAAATGAAACGTTTAGGTATATTTGGTGGGATGGGTCCTGCCGCTTCTGCCGAGTTTGTCAACAGACTCGTAGCGCAAACTCCTGCTAGTTGCGATCAAGAACATATACCTTTTGTCTTATGGAACAATCCCCAAATTCCAGATCGTAGCACAAGTCTGCGCAATCAAGACGATCGTCCTTTACCTTTTCTACTAGAAGGCATACAGATATTAAAAGCAGCAAGATGTGACCTAATTGTCATTCCCTGTAATACTGCACACTTCTGGTATGACGATATGACCAAGTTGAAAGTTCCTATTGTGCATATTGTTGATAGCGTATCTGACGCATTAACAGATGCTGGAGTAGCTGCCGGAACTATAGGTGTTATGGGTACACATGCTACTGTGGAACTAGGCCTATATCAATACAAGTTAAACAAGGCAGGTTGGACATGTATTGTGCCTAGTAAAGAAGAAATGGATACCCTAGTACAGCCTGCTATAGATTTAGTCAAAGCAGGTGATATGATTAAATCACACGCAATGTTAATGTCAGTAGTAGATAGTCTAATTGCTCGTGGAGCAACCGCAGTTGTACTAGGATGTACAGAAATACCGCTAGCAGTAAGAGAATCTCAGCAGGGAAATATCCCATTAATAAATAGCATTGATAGTTTGGTTAAGTCTGCTATCAAAAAATTCAAAAGGAGTTAACATGACAAGAACATTATACACCGTTATCCTAGCAGTATTTGCTTACGGTTGTGCAACAGGAATTACTGCGTCGGAAAGAGAAGTTAGTGCAAGAGAAGATGCTAGAGAAACAGCCTTATGGCAACTGCTAACAACAGATAAGAAGTAATGTAATCGTATTGTAATCGATTGGGCGGTAAATATGATATATGAAGACATACCGCTCAATCTTTGTTAGTGATGTGCATCTTGGAACAAAAGACAGTCAAGCGGATAAGTTAAACAATTTTCTCAAACATAACTCCTGTGATACATTGTATCTAGTAGGCGATATAATAGACGCATGGCGTATACAACAGAACAAATGGCGTTGGAAACAAAGTCATACCAATGTAGTACGCAGAGTACTAGGCCATGCTAAACGCGGCACCCGAGTTGTCTATGTAGCAGGCAATCACGATGAATTCCTGCGTCCAATGATACCTTATGGGTTCAGTTTTGGTCTAGTGGAAATACACAATCAAATAGAACACATAGGTGCTGACGGTAAGCATTATCTAGTTACACACGGTGACCTGTTTGACGGTATTACTAGACTAGCGCCTTGGATAGCATTTTTAGGAGATAAGGCATATGATGTCATTCTATCAATCAATAGTAAATTTAATTGGATACGCCATCGTTTTGGTTTTGGGTACTTTAGTCTTAGTAAGTATCTTAAGCACCGAGTAAAAAAAGCAGTAGATTTTATTTTTAAGTTTGAAGAAAATCTAGCGGCTTACTGTAAGAAACGAGGATTTGATGGTGTTATCTGCGGACACATACACCATGCAGAAATAAAAATAATAGATGGTGTTGTTTATATGAACGACGGAGACTGGGTTGAATCATGCACTGCACTTGTAGAACACTGGGACGGTCGTTGGGAAATAATTACATGGACTAAGGAGAAGGATAATGTGGTTATTGATACTAGTAGCAGTTCACATAAACAATCCTCAGGATCAACCAGGAAGAATAGAACTAACATTCAAAGATCAACTAAGTTGTGAAGTAGCTTTAGCTTCAATGAAGTGGAAACTAAAGTTTAATGATTTTAAGGTAGAAGGCCAATGCAAGAAACAATGATATTCAGTGATAAGATTACTATCGTAATTCCCTGCAAGAATGAGGAAAACTATATTCCTTATCTATTGTTGCACCTACGCAATCAGATGGTTGGTAGCACTAGGATCATTATTGCAGACTGTTCAACAGATAATACTAGAGAAGTTATACAAGCTACCAAAGGTAATTTGAATGTAGAAATTATTGATGGAGGTCCTGTTAGTATTGCTAAGAACAATGGAGCACGATTAGTTACCACTCCGTATATATTGTTCATTGATGCTGATGTACGTTTCTTTAAGGATACAGTTATCCGCGACGCTGTTAGATTAATTGAACGTAAAAATTTAGATCTTATTGGATTAAACATCAAGTGTTACGATAAAGATATGAGAGCAAAGATTGGATTTACTGCATTTAACTTAATCAATCACACACTAAAATTCTTCTCTCCATTTGCGGTTGGGGCATTTATGTTAACACGCAGAGATCGTTTTGAAGAATTTGGCGGGTTTCCTGAGAACTTGTTAACAAGTGAAGATTACTTCTTGTCTAAAAAATATAGTCCTAGAAAGTTTAAGATTATCAGACATCATTTTGGACAAGACAGTCGTAGGTTTAAAAAGATGGGATACCTTGGCATGGGCAAATATCTTGTTAAGAATTTTATCAATCGTAATAACAAGGCCTACTGGGACAGTTTATATCATAACCGATATTGGAGTTAACTTGTAATATTGCTGTAATCGGTTATCTTTTAAATAATAGTGTACTACAATGGTACACACTCATAACATAAGGAGCATTCCATGAGATTTGAAGATTTAGCCGCAAGATTAGTAGCCGTAGAAGCCAAATTAGCCAACCTAACAGGCACAACAGTTAATACAGACAGTGCCACAAGCATTGAAGAATTAGACGCAAGATTGACTCTAGTTGAAGTACAAGTTGATCAATTGATCGCTGTTAAGACTCAACAACATGTTGACGCTATTGTTGCTGCCGCAGCACAGGCAGTTGAAAGCATTCAAAGTGCAGTTGAAGCAGTTGTTGCACTTTCACCAAGTGCAGAAGTACCAGCAGCCGCTGACATCGTTGCTGATGTTGTTACCGCACAAGTTGAAGCAGCCCCAGTTGCTAACGAAGAAGTTGCTGATATCGTTTCAGCAGCAGTTCAAGCAGTTATTGCCGCAGAGCCAGAAGTTGTTACAGATCCAGTTGCTATCACAGCCGCTATCATGGAAGCAGTTGCTGACATGCCAACTCCGTCTCCAGAAGTTGCACAACAAGTATATGATGCAGTTGCTGAAGTTATTGCAGCCGCAACAGGTGTTGCAGAAGTTGCTCCTGAAGTACAACAACAAGTTGCAGAAGCAGTTGCTACTCCAGCAGATCCAGTATTAGATGCTTTCGAAGCACGTTTAAATGCTGCCGAAGCTAAAGTTGATACTCTATTAGGAAAATAAGAAAGTATTTTTAAATCGGACACAAAATAGCGTGTCGCTGGATTTGCGTAACCAGCAATAGGAACCAAGGTTCCTATTTTTACGGCTAAATAATGTACACACTTAATGTGTTATAAGAATGAAAAAAACTATCGCCTTGTTTTTGTACGACCCGAAATGCTCGATACAATCGGGCAATGGTATTATCCGAGCTCTCAGAAACGATTACAATTTTAAAATCTTTGGCATCAATGAGTTGGAAGACAACTTCTTTGATGATGTAGATATTGTGGCTGTTCCCGGAGGCTTTGGCGATGCCAGTAGCTTTGATCGTGCGTTCAAGTATAATGGCGTTCGTATTAAGCAGTTCATAGCTGACGGCGGCTACTACATTGGCATATGCATGGGTGCCTATTGGGCAGGTAAGAATTACTTTGATATACTAGAAGGTGTAGACGCAGTACAGTATCTCGGCCAACCTAATACTGATACCCGCAGACCACACGCAAAGAATATTCAAATAGAATGGCTAGGCGAGCCAATGTCTATGTTCTGGTATGACGGCTGTGCCTTTACAGGCGCAGGCTACTACGATACTATCGCCAAATACGCTAACGATGATCCAATGGCTATTATACAAAACCGTATAGGTTTAATAGGAGCTCATCCAGAAAGTGAACAGTTTTGGTATGACGGTTATTCATGGATGCGGGGCAAGTATCACAACGGACAGCATCATCGCCTACTGTTAGATTTTGTTCAGCTTTTGACAAAACGATAACTTGACACGCTAAATACAATGCGCTATAATAAGCGTAATAGTTGTAATCCCTTCGACAAGGATGTGTTCAAGACGCCGGTTCGAATCCGGCCAGGTCCACCTAAGTGGTTTTGGGTATATCGTCCAAGTAGGACATATGGGCCCCGAACCTATAAAATACGAGGTCGATTCTCGTTATATCCACCATTTGGTGCGAAACTACTTAGTTGGGCCTGCTCTGGTAATCGATTGGGCAAATAGTTAGAGACGGCAACTGAGTAGGCGATGACTCTAAATCAAGCAAATCAAGTAAATGCAACAGCAAATACATTTGAGTATTTCCAAGTTGACTTCGACGTTACAGCAATGAACGACGAGCAATTTGCAATCGCAGCCTAAGAAACTGCAACTCCGGGGTAGGACTTACCTTGTAAAATAAACAACCATAGGACCTTCGGGTCCTATTATTTTGGCTATATATCCAATATTTCTTATCGAACATGTGCGTACACGCACATGTTTTGCCGGCAAATTCGTGTATACTCTTAGTATAAACCACTAATTAGTTTATATGTTATTAAAAGGAAAATTATGACAACAACAATTACAATTAAAGATAAAGCAGTAAACACAACTTACCAAAATGTCACAGGCTTAACAGGCGGAACTGGAACAGGTGCAACCTTTGATGTTACTAAAACAGACGGAGTATACTCTGTTATATTAGACTCGGTGGCCGCAAGTGCAGGCGCAGGTTATGTTGCAGGAGATACTATCACTCTTGCTGGTACAGCTTTAGGTGGCACTGCTGCCAACAATTTGATCGTTACAGTTGCTACAGTTGGTACTGCCGGCAAAGTTGCTACATTTGGTGTAGTGGGTACAGGTCGTGTAGGTGATGGCATTGTTGATATCACTGTTGATGTTACTGGCACTACTGGTATTGATACATATTCAATGGGTGGTAAGAGTACAGAGTTTACAGTTACTAAAACTGCTGACAATGTAAAGTTAGCCAGCACATTAGTTACCAACATGGAATTTAACCTTGCTAATCACGAGCGTGTGGTGTTTACGGACAAGGCTGTTGCCTATGATGCTGCTGGCCGGGCTGGCGATGTATATGCATTGTTAGCAGCCGCACTGGGTACAGCTGATGTTACCAAAGCCTATACGGGTATCGGTATCAATCTTGCTGATAAAGGTTGGACTAACAAGCAATTGGCAGAAGCATTGCTAGCTACTGATGTTTATAAGACAGACGCTGGTGGTGTTAGCAACGAAACATTCATCAAGCATGTTTACAAAAATGTCTACGGCACAGATGCTACATTGACACAGGTTACAGACTACACAGCATGGATGACCAACAGCAAGTTGTCACAAGCTGATGTTCTAGTTGCCGCTAGCGAGTTAGCAGCGTTCGAAACAACTATTGGCCTAGTTGGTTTAGCCACAACTGGCATTGAATACACTCCAGTTGTTTAATACAATACACTAAAGCAAGGGCTCTTCGGAGCCTTTTCTTTTGAGTAACCAATCAAAAAGAATGACCAAAATTGGCTAAGAGTGTATAATAGCTTATTAAAGGCACACAGGCTCCAGGCAAATCAGCGTGACAAAAGGCGTAGCAGCGCCAGTAGATTATCTGCCGGGCAAGGTTCTGATGTGTGACCCACTACCCCGCCGCTTCGCGCCGGCATCTTCTAAGAACTACCCGAAAGGATGCTTAAATGTCTCACCACTGTGAGCAACATTTTCTTAGTCGTAACAGTTGCAGATTTCCAATGCGCTCATACTAACACCGGCACCGAAGTTAGTTTAAAAATCGTAGAGAGTGGGGTAAGGTACAGAGCCCAGAAGCGCGGACAATTAAATACTCTCAGCCAAAGTGTGTACGAGCAACTCAACAAACATGATTACGGCGCTCATTAATTGGGTGCCGTATGACTTCACAATCTAACAAAACTTAAAAAGAAAGAAATTGTTCGAGCGCAAGCGATGAACAGGTCTTATTAAAGACCTTATTAAATCTCTCTTATGCTTGCGCTTCACCCCAACGTAAGATAACGTTAGTAGGAGTTGCTGATCCTGATACTTTATACACATTAATGGCTAGCACATCTGGTCCGTTAGGGAATGTGCCACGGCCACCAATTGCAGTGCTAGTTAATTCTTTTAGTTCAGTTAAGTCTAGCACATCGGTTGATCCTGGATTGGTAATAAAGGAGAATACCTGTTCACCTGGTAATGCATATTGCGCTCCAAACGCAAACTTTAAGGTAGCAGTTGAACTTACGCTAGTGTTTAACGATTGTGTAAATGAAGCACGATATACAGTAGTAGCACCAAATGTTCTAGTTGATAATCCGTTAACAGATGTGCCAGCTGGAAATTGAGTTTGATCTGACGCGACTCGTGTACCAATAGTAGCTCCCGACGATGCCCAACTTGCGCTAGTAAAGAATATAATACTACCAGAATATGTACTTGCACTACCTGATGCGGTAACTAAGGTAGAAATGTCATTGCCAGCACCTGTAGTACTTGTTGCATTAGCAACAGCACTCATAACAATACGTGTATATGTACTTGCACCAATAATAATATAGCTAGGGGTAATTGTTTGAATAGTTTGTCCGCCTGTAACATAAGTTGCAATAGATAACGTATCGCCGACTGCAAGTCCAGTAGTAGTACCATTAGCTACTAAAAAGTCAGTACGTGATGTATTAAATGCAGACCCATATCTTGCAGTTGCTGCTGAAGTATTAGTTACAGTAATATTATTACCTGTTGCTGCTACGCTAGTTTGATTAGCAGCGCCACTCATAACAATACGTGTATAAGTAGTTCCTGCAATTCTACAGTAGCTAGTAGCAATACTTGAAATAGTTTGTCCACCTGTAATATACGTAGCAGCAGATAATACATCAGTTGCTGTAATACTTCCAATAGTTCCGTTTACAACTAAGAAGTCAGTACGTGCTGTGCTTAGTGCGCTGGCATATACGGTATTTAAATAGTTAGTAACGGTAACGTTCTGATTACCAGTACCAACTACACTTTGCACTGGAAAGTTGTTAAATTGTATTTGTGTATATGACGTAGCTGATACATTTCGTGTAACCAAAGTAATAACAGTACTTGGAGCAAAGTACGGACTAGCAGTTAATGCATCATTAGCCTGCATTGAATTTGTAAGAACGTATGCATCATAATCTGAAGTTAAAACTATAATATCTTTACGTACTGTTGAGATAGCTGAAGCATAGTTTGCACCAAACACTGCCGCTAAGTTTCCTCGGGCAGTTATTGTTGCAGTAGCAGCTCCTGCAGTAAATGATATTGCTGATAATGATGTTGTTATCGGCGCAAAAGACTTAGCTGTAATAGTAGTAGTGAATGCCCCTTGTATAGTTGCGGTTGCAGTTGATGCACCACCACCCCAAGTTACAGAACCACCAGACGCAATTTGTGCAAAACTAGGCTGTCCCCCAGTCGCCTGGCTGGTTAATCCAGTCCACGTAATCTTTGTCGGATCGTCTGGATAGTTACTCGGATTTAAAATTCCCTCAATAACAATGGCTCCGGCATTATTTGGAGTAGCGCCAGCCCATGTTAAGTTAACCCCGTATGTGCCGCTTGCGCCAGTACCCGAAGTAAATGTCGGTGCTGTTGAGCTAAATGTACCTGTGCTAGTTGCCTGATACCAGTTTTTAATACCAGATGCTATATTGCTGTAATATAATCCGGTAGTGGCTGTGCCGCCACTAGACCAAGTATTACCAATAAACGGATCATTAGATGATACTGCATCAGAAACTACAGAAATTTGACTTAATAACAATTGAGCTCGGTTTAATAATTCCTTCTCTCCAAGATCTCCTACTTGAGCATTTGACACACTAGGTGCCAATCTAATTAAGAAAGAAGTGTTCTTATCAACACTAGCACTAACTCCAGTAGCAGCATAGTTAAACAAGTAGCCACGATCACTGTCAAACTGACCGTCAATCATGAAAGCTGATCCCCAGTGACTAATAATAGGAGTAATGGTATTTGATACTAATACAACTCCTGTTTCATTATTATGAGCAGCAGCTATTCCCCCAGTAAATGTTCGTTGCGCACCTGCAACAAACTGTGTTAAATTTGCACCTCGAGTACATCCCGTTAATGATGTTCCTAAATTACCAGTGTATCGAATAAGTTCACTGTCAATTAGTACAGTTCCAGCAGTTGGGAAAAATCTTCCATCTTCAATTGGAATTGTAGTTTGTATATCATCTAACGCTGTTGTTAATCTAGTTTTTCCGCCTTCGTTAATAACTTCATAACGAACTGGTTGGTTACCAGTACGCATGTATGCTTCAGTATTAACGTTACTATTACGGAATCGATGACAGAATACATAATTTCCATCTGGACCTCGCAGCATAAAATCAATAAATCCAGCGCCGTACCATGTATGCTGGATACCAATCATCTGCATCTTGCTAATGTCTAAGTTATATCCACTTGGTCCAGACCCGTTACATTGATCTAAATTCCAGTCTTCTTGGGGGACAATAATATCAACTGTTTTGCAAATTTTAACGCTAGCGATGTCTGCAACACCTCTAAAGTCAGGAGCAACAGTCATTGTTGTATCGTTTGAAATACTAGTTACTACATGAGTCATTCCACGAATAACAATTTTGTCACCAGCAGTTAATTGCTGTGTAAATCTAGTGTTAGTGCCAGTTATTGCATTTGAGTTAGTAGCAATTGTAATAACTCCAGCTAGTTGGAATGTACTAGAGCGTCTAACAACAGAAAGTTTTCGCCCATCATATTGATAAAACATTCCGTTTTGATCATCAAATATACCTGCACGAACAGTAGCGCCATGCCATGTGCGAATACTCATTAAACATGGGCTATTTAAAATAACGGTTGTTGACTCTAAAGTTTGATAGGCAATTACACTAAATGTTCTCTCATCGCTAATATCGCTAACTGTATAGATTCCGTTATATCCGCCTGTACGCACACCGCTAATAGTAACCTGTGCTCCTACTTGGCATCCGTGGTCTGTATCATCTGTAGCAATAGTAATAACGCTACCAATCGCAGTACCTGTACTAGTAATTGATCTAATGTCGTAGCTAGGAGCAAAAAGAGCACCCGTATTGTACATAACGCCTTTACCAGATTGATAACGAATATATTTCTTACTCATACGAATCGCACTAGCACCGTGCGCTGATCCGCCTGTTCCTAACTGTACACCACCGTCAAACGGTCTGTGAACAAAGTAACTGTCAGGTCGCGCATATACAATACCAGTTAGGGTATTATCAATTGATCCAACGGCCCTTGAGGTGTATCTTAAAGTTGTTGCTGAAGGCACTTGTTCAACAAAGTATGCTCCAGCCGCCAACTGGGCGCCTGTTCCTAGGCTGGTAATTTGAACCGTAATTGTGTTGCCCGGTACAAATCCGTGAGCAGTTAAGAATGTAACTTCGATAGTGGAAATAGCACCATAGCTAATGCCGGTGTTGCCGCTGGCAATTTGACTAGTAGTTACTGCATTCATTGTAAACGCACTTATGAAGTTTTTAGTCGGAGCAGTAATTGGTGTACCAGCAGTGCTTACGCTTTGTATAATTCCACCTAGTTGAACACTGCTAATATCAACAGTAGCTTGTTGTGAAACTGTATCTATTCTAACAGATGCGTTACTATTACCGGTAGTAATAACAATGATATCGTTAGCTGAATACCCTTGTCCGGCTTGATTAATTGTAACAGAGAGTACTCCTCCATTTGACGCACTACTAATATCAAGTACAGCACCAGTACCTCCGTTAATATTGACTTTATCGCCTACTAAGTAACCAGTACCACCACTAATAACAGTAGCAGTTTGTACTCCACCAGCGCCGTTGTCAGTAATAGATACTGTTAGTCCAGTTCCTGTAACACCTGCTTGTCCCGTAGTAGTTTTAATACCTGCAGAATATCCCGAGCCTGCACTTACTAAGAATGCTTGACTAACCACACCGATAGTATCTGCTGTAATATTTACGGTTAGCCCAGTTCCTGCACCACTATTAGTTGTAGCAATTCCATTGCCGGTAGTGTATCCGCTACCGGGGCTTGTTATAAAGCCTAACGCTAATGTTCGACCCAATACTTGTGTAATTGAAACAGCAGTATTCTGTAGGTAATTAGCACCAGGTTGATTAATTGCAACGTTAGTAATAATACCATTAACATCGGCTTCAATGTCAACAGTTAGCCCAGTACCACCTATACCACTCGATGTTGCTACTCCTGTACTAGTTACATAGCCACGGCCGCCTTGTAAAGAAGCAAGATTTAACGATGTAACTGAATTTTTAGGACTTGCTGATAATACAGTAATTGTAGCATTATTAGTTGGTGTAGTACCTCCAATATTTGCCCCGGCAATTGTAATAGTGTTACTGGCAACATAACCGTTGCCTGGATCATCAACGGCTGTTAAGTAAGTAGCGCCGGAGCGTGATACTGTAAATAATGCTCCGCTACCAGTACCACTAGTAGATGTCTGTGATAAATTAGTATAAGATGCATTAGTACCAATAATAGCACTTGTTAGTGAATCACTAAGACTTACAGTATTTCCAATAACATCAGTTACTGATGTTGCTACACCATCGCCTCGGTCAAATACTAGACCCGCACTAATTCCTGCGGTGTTGTTAACAATGATACTAGTGGCACCAATATTAGCATTAGCAGTAAGAGTTGTAGAAGCATATACTCCACCAGATCCAGTAACCGCAGTTACCTGGGTACCACTGGTAATTCCAGTGCCAGTTAGCGGAGCACCAATCGGTGGCGCGGCGCCAGTAAAGCCAATAATATCTTTGCCTGATGCTGTTATCAAGCTGGTAGTAATAGAACCGCTAGAGCCTGCACTGAATACATTAAAGCTAGGATTACCTACAGATGCTCCTGTGTAAAATCCTGCTCTTCTAAGCTGTGTATACGTAGAGCTCAGTACTTGCCCATTAGTTGATCCAACTTTTGATTTAGCATAATAAGTAAATGTTGTGGGCAGTGGAACTGTAGCAACTAAAAAGCTACCTTCAGCACGGCTAAATCCTAACACTGAATTAGCAAGAGCTTTAATGGTAAACGGAGAACCCACAGTTAGACCATGCGCACTTAATGTGGTTACTGTAAGTAAACTCGAACCAGAATTACTTGATCCTGTACTTGCATCAGTTGTTACACTAATAACTTGAAGATCACTTCCTGGAATTTCATAAACTGATGGGTAGTTACGCATCAAACCAATAGCCTGCCACTTGGTTGGTTGTAGTCCGTATTCAAAGTCAGCATCAAGCATACTTTGTGGAATTCCAACTTTCTGACGTTCCATTGCATCAGTAGCAATGCTGTTAAATCTAACAATTTGTTCTTTGCCCTCAACAAAAATTTGAATGGCATCAGTAACCATCATAGCACTTGTATCAATATCAAATGTTAATGTTGTTATTTTTTCGTTGCCGTACAGTGCGCCCGGAAAATCAGTATCATAATCTTCACTGTAGGTTAAGTCTGCAGCAATAGTTGGATCTGCAAAGTTATACATGATAATATTACGGGTAGCATTAGTAATTAACAGTATATCTTTTAACTTAAAAAACCCAGGAAATTTAATATATCCTCTATTTGATACTACAGCTGGCAAATAATCTAATCCATTTGTAATAACATCTATAATAATAGTATTAAGATCAGAAAGTTTAGTCTTTCCACCCGCTTCTGCAACTATACTAAGATCAATAATTTGACTAACTATAACCTGTTTAGGAGTGTAAGCAACATTATCAAGAATAAAGTTTTGTACTAACCCTTTAATAAATGTATGAGCAGCAGTTTCTGGACTACGATCTCCGTCTACCTGTGGAATTCCGTTTTCAAAATATTTTGATGCATTGTTTACTGTTTGTTTGTTGCCACCATGACGTAGATCGCTAATATATCCTTCTAATACATAGCTAATGTCTCTACGACATTTTTCTGCGTTATATGTATAATAGATAAATGGTACTAGATTATTGTCTACATTATATTGTATGTAGGCAATAGTTTCTTCTTGAATGAATTTCTTATTTGCTTCTAATAACGCATATGTATTAGGGTATAAATTTGTATCAGGTACTACAATGCCCGGGACGAATTTATAATTTTGTATCTGCTTCTTTGCCATTTATTATTTCCTTGTTTATCCCAATGCTATAGACATTGCAATTGCTTTGCTATCAACATAACGCTTGTTAGTAGCATGTGTATTTGAAGTTGGAGCAGTAGCAATAGCAACGTTACTATTTGCTGTAACTGTTCCGCTTACTGTTAAATTTGTTAATGTTCCTACAGTAGTTATGTTTGAACTACCGGCCCATGTAGATATTGCAGTATCTTCTACGTTTGTTAGGCCTATCATATCTTTAGTAATGCCGTTAACTATGCCAGTAAATGTTGGGTTTGACGCATCAGCTTTTAAATTTAAACCTGTATCTACATATGTCTTAACGGCTGCTTCGGTAGGAACAGCAGAGTCACTATTACCGGCTAGTGTTTCGTCTGTGCTAAATTCATCTATGGTTGACCCCACGTTAAGCGTTATATCTACAAAATTTGTTATTGATCCGGTGCTAGTACCATCTAATGTCCCATCAACTGATAACAATGTTGTAACAGTTGCATTTAAAATTTGAAGGGTGTCAGTACCAGTATCATAGCTAAAAGCTTCATTACCGCTAAAAGCTGTGCCACTGTTAAACTGTACACTGCCAACAATACCGCCAGGAGTGCCACCCCCGCCACCCCCGCCACCCCCGGATATAGATGCCCATGATAATGTGCCTAATCCGTTGGTGATTAGTGCTTGACCGCTAGATCCGTCTGTGCCCGGCAGTTGATATGTAACGTCCGCAGTAAGATTTGCTGGTGACTTTAATCCAACAAAGTTAGTATTGTCAGTGTCGTATAATCTTAATCTGTTGTTGCCTTTAATTGCAACTGGTCCTGTGTTTACTGTAAGCCCAGTTGTAGCAGTAAGCGATCCTGTAACTGTGCTGTTACCGGTAATACTGGCGCCGCCAGTAGTAATAGATAAGCTGTTACCGTAAATGGCACCGCCTACATGAATTGTGCCCCCAATGCCAGCACCTCCAGATATTATAAGAGCACCAGTACCTGTAGTTGTACTAGCTGTACTGTTTACAATGCTTAACGGATTTGAAATACTGCCGCCGTTGAAGTTTCCAGTTAATGAAAATGCCTTCCATTTTGCCTCAACTCCATTATAATATAGAAGCTGTCCATCAGTAGCACCTGTTACTTCTACATTACCTAAATCATTTAAATTGTGATTTGAAATATCGCTAATTGTTCCGATAAAGCCGGCAGACTCAACAGTCCTTGTACCAAAATCTACATTCGTGCTACCACCTGCAATATTGCTTAGATCTGCTTTTAATAGTGCGTGACCGCCCTTTACAAAAGAATCAAATACTCTTATGGTTGTGTCATTAGGATCAAAGAAAATCTCACCTCTGTTGCCCGTTATTTTATCAAGCTCGGCGCCAGATTTTGGAAGTAATCTTAATGAACGAATAGGTGTTGACATATTTTTTGGCTCTCTATTGTATATTTAGCTGTAGCTGTAAAACAAAAAAGTAACTACAGGGTTATTAACATTTCCTATTGATACCATTAAAAAATATTAGGAAAAAACTATTAAACCTCTTGATCTATAGTGTAAATAATAGTATACTATAATTTTACAGGAGACACACATGTCAGCTACAATTAAAAACTTAGAAAGCGCATTAGCAGGCGAAAGCCAAGCGCATATTAAGTATCGTTACTTTGCTCGTATTGCCCGTGCAGAAGGGTTTGAAGAAGTTGCTAAACACTTTGAACACACAGCAGATCAAGAACTGCTACATGCATGGGGCCATCTAGAATTGCTTATCGGCAAACCTAGCACTAAAGAGTGTTTGGAAAAAGCCATCGAAGGTGAAACATATGAGTACACTCAAATGTATCCTCAGTTCGAAGCAATTGCTACTAGAGAAGGAGAACTAGAAGCTGCTAAAGAAGCACAGCATCAGATTGCTGAAAGTAAAGAACACGCAGAGCAGTTTGCCGCAGTATTAAGCAAAGCTGAGAAACGCTTTTCCGCACTCGCAAAAGTGGAACGACGTCATGCGGCAGCATATCAACAAGTATTGGAGACACTATAATGGAACACGTATGTGTAATTTGTGGACATGTCCACGATGAAGACTTAGAAGGTAAGTGGGATGATCTTCCTGAAGATTTTCCCTGCCCAGAGTGTGGTGGATTCAAAGAAGATTATGTAGAAATTTAATTAATATAGGACTCACTGAGTCCTATATTATGAATGCTTTAGTCGAGATAACACTTTTAATACATTGAGCCATGTTTTACGCACATTAACAACTACCATTGTAGAATTAGGGTGCCACGATGACAGGCGATGTAGTTTTCTAGTATCAACATAATAGACTGTGTTTGGAAGAAATTGTCGTATTTGACCAGACACTTCCCATTCCATGCTATCTTGTGCATCCCCAAGAAATGCAATAAGTCTAAAAGTATCTCTATTCAGTAAGATATGATCTCTATGTTTGGGGTAAAATCCGCCAGCATTTAATCGTACTAAGAATGATCTGCCTAACGGCCCAAAGTAATCAAAAATTTCATCACAGCAAGTTAACAGTTTAGCAGCATCTGTAGGGTAACAAAGATCGCTTTCTTTAGGTTTATATCCTAACTTTTTCTTATACTGTGCTAGCCCGGTAGGTGAAACTGGAGTATCACCTAGCATGCCATAAAGTAAAATTGAATCTCTATCATTCAAAATACCTTCCTTAGGTTGAAACGGTCTCCACAGGTCAACCAGTTCTTTTTGATCATTGCGCCATTTAGTAGGATCTATTTGAAAGTTAAGCGGCTCCCAAGGTCCAATTGCATCTAGTTGTAGCTCACACTGCAAGTCTTCAGTACTAATTTTTAAGTCAACAAGGTTCGTATAATCCGCAGTGGTTTCTGCTGCGGCAAATGAATATTCTCTACCGTCTTTATCGTGAGAAAAATAATTATTAGGCATTATATATTTAATAAATATTTTTCTATGCAATTAATAATTGGCCCAGACCACCTTAGTAGATCGTTTGACTTTACAATTCCATCAGTGGAAAATGTTGGAATTTTTATGTCAGGTGGTATTGACTCGGCTGCATTATTGTGTTTGATCATAAATGAATTAAAACACACAGGTCGATTAGATACTGTTCGAATAATTGCATTTACAGTTCAAAAGCCCACACTAGAGCCTATATATGCTAGTAAGATGATTGAATTAATTTCTAAGCATTTCAATGTTAGCATAGAACACAATAATCATTTGCAAAATAAAGAACCTTATCTTTCTCTAGGCCGCATGGACCCAGGACAAGTGGATAAGGTTAAAGAACAATATAAAGATAAAATTGCCATATACATGGGCGTTAACAATATGGCACCGGCAAGTGTAAAACAATTTGAAGGTAGCTTGGGTTTTGTCTACAAAGAAACTGCTTCAAGTTTTATGCCGTTTATAAATTTATATAAACCTCAACTGATTGATATACTATACAAACTCAATGTTGAATTTCTAATACCCTATGCACACTCATGCAGTGTTCAACCAGTTAGTCGATGTGGCAAGTGTTACTCATGCCAAGAACGAGCATGGGGATTTGAAGAGCTTGGTTTAGAAAATCCGTCAGAAGATTAATTGTGGTAAAAACGCCACATATCAACATAGTTCTTGACAAGAGATATAAATACTCTTATAATAGAGAGACTGTTAAGAAGTGCCTGTGAAAAATTTGTTTGCCAGATTTGCAAATAAAGGTTGACACAGAGACTAATTAGTAGTACAATAGAAACAAGTTAGCAAGCAAGGTGTTCAACAATGTTGTAAAAATACAACAAAAAAGAATTCCAAAAGTTGTTGACAAGGGTGCTGAAAGGCACTATAATACATACAAGTTAGCAGGCAATGGTGCTTACTAACAAATTTTTAAAGAGATTTTAAGAGAAACAAAATGCAATCATTTAACAGACATCAGTTTAATACGATGCCCAAACAGGTAGGCGCAATAGCCTGCTCTTGGTTATCGATTAATAGCCTGTCAAGTTATGATCGCACACCAGAGATTTGCCAGGGGTCCCGGAGGACCGTAGTGTAACCAAATACACAACAACACTCCAAGGACCCTAGGATTAAAAACCCTGGGGTTTTTTGTTTTCGAAATAAAGGTTATGATAGAGACAGATAAGAAAAAGCAACAAGAGGCAGACTTTATACAAAAGTACACTATGACTCCGCAAGATTTCAAAAGGATGATTGCAGAGAAAGTAGAGCGTAATAGAGTATACAGTAATGTCGTTAGAAAGCGCGAGATTGCTCACGAGTGATTGTAGACCGCAAAGTGTGAACATACAGGAAACGAGGTCCTGGCTCTGCACTTAAAACACGGAGCAAACGGGCGGCGACTAGGATGGAATCCCTCTTCTGGGACTAAAAATTAGATCGTATTAAAGTGTTCTTCATTCACCCTTTGACGGTGTCTAAACGCATAGCGGTAGAGCATTTTAATACACACATTCTTAATGAGCGGACATAGTCTGCTTATGGACTAGGATTTCCTGGTCGTGAGTGTGTTTTGGAGGATGTTCCCTGTTGCCGGCTGTAACCCGGTAGACACATTAAGCAGGGTGGCTGTCAAGTGGTTCGATTCCATCATCCTCCACCAAAAATTTATTGTCCGAGAGCAAGCATGGTGTAGGCGCTTCGCTGTTAACGAAGAATGAGCTAGGTTCGATCCCTAGTCGGACAGCCAATCAATTGGGGGCAGTAGTGGGCTACGGACATCCCTTGCAAGGATGTTGTCTAGAAGGGTTCGATTCCCTCGGCCTCCACCAATTTTATACTCCGGTCGTCTAGTGGCTAGGACGCCAGCCTTTCAAGTTGGAGAAGCGGGATCGAAACCCGTTCGGAGTACCAACTATGCTACCCCTGCCTCATAGAGGCGGGATGTGTAGACTTATATGCCGTAGTAGCTCTCTGGGAGGGTGACTCGTTGTCTGCGAGACTTAGGTGGGTTCGATTCCCATCTACGGCGCCAAGTTTAGGATGCGAACAGCAAATTTAAAAAATTCAACTTTTAATTGAAAAATAAGCATCCTGTTTTTAAAAATGTTCATAAGGAGAACAACATGAAACGTGCTAAACGTTAGTGTCATCCTAGACCCCCGTATGGTCCTGGATGGCACGTAAAAGAAAATCAATTACGATCCATCCACAGCTGGCGTTAATGGTAGCGTACTCGGCTCTTAACCGATGAGGTGTCAGTTCGAATCTGACGCTGTGGACCATATGGGGGTATAACTTAACGGCAAAGTAGTAGGCTTTTAA
>Ga0209191_1001140_pt1 | contig 18071 bp, 11 predicted proteins | sample S_130626_EF_Meta_FD_187320 | JGI IMG/M metagenome (GOLD analysis project Ga0209191, IMG submission 187320) | Freshwater microbial communities from Lake Simoncouche, Canada to study carbon cycling - S_130626_EF_MetaG (SPAdes) (version 2) | ecosystem: Environmental > Aquatic > Freshwater > Lake ...
GTTTTAATCCTGAATTACCTAATGTTAAACCAAAATAACCTTTCCATATAGTTGTAATATACAACTCAGTTATTGGTCTTTTTTGATTGTCCCTTAGTGGATTAACATCAATATCTTTATTAAAAGATAAACTATATGATTGTGCCCCTTCTTTAATTGAAACTCTTTTATTGTTATTTGGGGTATAAACAGGACTTTCAAATTTCTTTCTTGCACCAAAAATATTTTGTTCAAACCCCGCATTAACCATTACCGCGTCATTAACATTTGTTAATAATTTATGTTGTAACACATAATATTTTGATGTTGTATCACCAGGATTTTCATAATTAATTATTCTCTTAAATGTCCCATTATACCCTGAAACAAATCTCCCTGATGGATATCCAATGTCATAAATGTTAAAAATATATTCTTCGGTTCCCGGCATACCGTCACCTAACTCAAAAATTTGAAATGTATCATTAGTAGTTATTGGTACACCCACTATTTTAATTTTAGCAAACTCACTAACTGACAATCCGTGTTTAACCGGACACACAAATCTTATCACTTTATTACCATTAATGAATGTATTAGTTGAATTAACAACAAACGGAATTCCGTCCGAAATAACCCACTGTTTTGCTGTTGAATGAACTCCGTCATAATACTCTAAAACTTTACTATATGAATTTTTATAAGGGTAACTTACAAAAAAATTCCAATTGTATGTTGACGCACTTCTTGACACAAAATTTATATGATTACTTGGTGGTTGAGTATAACCACTAACATTATAATCACTACGAACAAAATCAAACTCGTGATATTGTGGAAAACCTTGCCAACTGATTGCCCCCGCACTAGCGTTACATTGTTGTAACAATGAAATGTTTTCATTAATATAATATAAATTATTCTCTAATGGAGGATAATTTGTTGACCCTGTATACGCATTTTCATATAGTAATTGAAATTTACAAACAGGTCTAAATGTCGTTGATTTTTGTCTTTCATTATCAAATACTTGAGCTAAATTAACATCAATACTTCTATCAAATTCTTGTAAATTTTTTGAATTCTGAACTAACGGTGTTGGTATCGATAAATTTGTATCGGTCGATGTTTTAAATCGTAACGAACCTAAAACAATTCTAATATCATCCATCTTAATTTACTACATTACTTGTGTTTATCCATTTCTGTCTAAATCTATCAAAAGCCGACGAACCTCGTCTTAAACCAAAATAAAAATGGAATGGTGCTCCAACCGTCACTAATTGATTACTTGCCGCTGGAGTAGCATTTGGGTCCCAATCCAATGGAGACGCACTTAACTGAACACTGATAACCCCCGTAGAGGCAGTAACTGTTTTAACAGCATATATGTATCCTTTCTGATATTGTGTTTGACTACTACCATCAGTTCTGAAATATCTTGATGATTGTTGTAATCTATCTAATGATTGATATCTATTTGAATGTATAGAACTACCATTAACAGTAAAATCCCAATTATTGAATTGTCTTCCAAATATAGAATCGTTACCACTAAAACTACTTGGATTTGTTTCAATTTTCCACTGAGATAATGGAACTACTTGTGAATAAACCGGGAAATTATTAAACGTACAACTGCCTACTGTTGTTCCTGAAGGATTAATGATGGTTCTTTTTGGTGTTATATAATCTCTTAATTGAGTATCAGACGAAAAGAAAATACCTAAAACATTAGAACAATCAAAGAAAATTGGACTTTGTTGACCGGGAGGATTATCAGGGTAATTTGATGATAAAAATGGGGCAACACCTAATTCTGAATTAATTGATATTAACTGAGCGTAATCAGCATCAATCATTAACTTAGTACCACCAACACCTCTACTTGGTCTACTGTTTGAGAAATACGCCAAAATATTAAGAGAACCTAATAAATTTGTTAGAAAATTATTATCCATAAATCGACTAACAATAAATAAGTTAAGAATATCGTCAACTGTACCAAAAGAAGACGAATCTAATCTATTTGTAACATAACCATCATATTCATCTGACATAACCAATTCTTGAAGATAATCAGCTCTTGGACCCAAATCCATTATTGTTGTTGGAAATCCCATATTACCATTAGAAATCTGTTCAAATTGTCCTGTGTTTGGATTATAAGGTGTAGCTCTATAATAAAAGTTTTTTGTTTGACTATAATATTTTAAAGTTGCTCCACACCATTTAGGTATTGGTTGATTCGGATTTGGGGCCGATGGTGAAGTATAACCTACAATCTCATTTTTAAATGGAAATGCGTATAACACACCGTTAACCCAATTATTTGTAAATCTGTGTGAAAACACATTTCTACAAGCACCGAGCATCACCATATTTCTAGCAACCCACTCAAACATTAACTCCCAATCCCTCGCTAACGAAAAAAATATTGTTGATACAAATCTATAACAACCAAATTCAAAAATTGTTTCACCTAAATACTCTTGACAAGGATTTCCTCTTGGTCTTATTAATATAGTACTATTTTGACAACTATAACATTGTAAATTAACGGAACCGTTACAAGTAAATGATTCAAATACTTTAGTAATTCCTGTTGATGCTTGTAAATCCTGATAAGTATAATCTAAATCTCCTGACCCTGCACTTCCTGTTGAACTTTCACTACTACTCACCTCTAAAACACCTTCTTCAGGTATTAAATACATTTGAAAGTTAGTGTTTTTGTGTAATACCATACCATTACAACAATATTCTTCAACATTTGTTGATGTTGGTAACCTATCACCTCTCATAACAATTTGGTTATTATTAGAACCTAAAGTAAAATTTAAAGTATTACCTGTTGTGTTGTATAACCTTGAGAAATAATTTGACGAAATGTAAAACGGAGTACTATCATTATTAGCATCAGTTAAATCAAGAACAAATTTAAACCCATAACTATAATCTGAATTACCAAAATTTAGACCTGGTCCGTGCGGTTGTGGGTCTGGCCAAAGAGCCACACGAATATTTGTATACATAACGGGCCCACCCTCAACAATCTCATTTGGGAAATAACCTTCATTAACTCCGGTATTAGCAGAATAAGTACGAGTATTATTTAAATAATTATTAGGGCTCCCAAGCACGTTTCGTTGGTAAATTAACCAACTAAACCTATTTGAGGTACTAACTGACAACCCAAATGTCGGTGGCGCGGTAGCAACATTACCATTAATTGTAGTTATATTTTGAACAATTGCTTTTTCACCACATCTAGCTCTCCACCCAATAGCTGTTTTATCCATATGTGAATAATAACTAATTAAATTAGAATTAAATCCTGAGTAACCTGAGTTTGTAACACCAGTATATGTAAAAGCTTGACCTGCAGTAAAACCCGTTAATTGTGATTTAATAGTTAATACTTGTGGTTGATAAGAAAATGAATTAAAATATAATCTTTGATTGGTATTACTATACGAATCCACCCCAACATTACTACCCGCAGTTATTAGTGTTGAACCCGCACCTGTAATTGTTATTGATGGGTAATTACTACTTAAATGACCAATATTTAGAAATCTACCCTGAATTGGTATATTCATATGGTAAAGTCCTGTTACTGTTCTATCCGATGGAAGATTACGACCAAATAATCGACCTAAACCATATGATATCGGTACTTTGGGGGTATAAGGGTCAACACCTCTATTTAAGATTAACACGCAAACATTTAAGTGGTCATCAATAAGTTGAATAGGCGTAAAATTAATGTTATCAGAAGGGTTGGCGTTACCAATATAACTAGATTGAGCCATTAACATTGTATTAGTCAAATATCTACGATTTAACGAATCAAAACCCAATTGGGTACTACACTGTCCTGTATATTGACCATATGTCATTCCCGTAATTACTTGAAAGTACTCAACATCTGTTGGGAATTTATGGAAATTGTTAGCAGTATCCGCTGTGATATTGACTTGATAGGTTACCGGTGTTGTAACATTACCTGTACCATTTAATTGAGCGTAATAAATTTGAATTGTAGTTAAACCTGTTGATGTTATACCGGTAATAGCATTATTACCATATTCATTAGTAATACCACCTGTAAGATTAATATCCTTGGCTTTTGTTGGGTCTTGAAACGATATTAATTGTCCCGGTATTAAATTTTGAAGAGCGGCCTTATCACACAGAATAACCATTGTATTGTCATAATGAAAATTAGATGTTTGACCAGGTTGAAAATTAACTGTAATTCTATTGACACTACCTCCCGGATTAGTTGTGCCACTATTAAAGTATTTAGCTTTAACATTAAATAAATTAATCATATCAGACATAGGTAAACTAGTGGTATAAATCCACCTATCATTAGCACCCTCATTATCAAGGGTAGTAAAAGCCATATACGGTGCACCAATATTATTAGAAGCATATTGATAATCGTATATAAGTCCCGTTAAATTTTGATTATAAACTGATGCTCTAGCAGCGGGGTATCCTGTTGGATTATCAGGATTACGCGTAGGTACTCTAAAACTTTGTGGACCGAATAACGGATACATACCAGGAGTTAAGGTTATGGACGTAAGATTAGTGTTAGAAACAATTGCCGGACACGGTGCAACTTTATTAGTATCAGTATTTTGTGCAGCACCTGCATCATCACCAATGTCCTCATTAGTACTAGAATCAGGACTACAAGAACATAATTCACAATCAGGATAAGTTAAAATAGGTACTTTAACTCCTGATAAATCAAGTTTGAATAACTGTATCACCACTAATGCAATAAAAATTGATAGAGCGATATAAAGAAGTCCCGATAAAAATACACCAATACTAAATGTAGCTCCAAATCCAACAGCAAAAGCCCCAATACACATTTGAACACCAATAGCAAAGTAATAAATTGCCAATGCGGGTAAATAATATACTCTTAAAATCCAAACAACAAAATATAAAATGTGCATTACTAATATTAATGCAAAAAATACCGGTGTCAGTATAATACTAAAAAACATAAAAATGATATACAATATATCAAATCTAAAATTACCATCGTTTGTTGGGAATCTATTATTAAGACCTGAACAAGTTTCATCTAATATATTTTTAATTCCAATATATCGTTCAAAACCACCACCTTCTTTTCTACCTGAAATAAATTGAGACACAGTATAAACTTTATTATACTGCATTAAATAAAATTTATCTTCACAATCAATAGCTTCTTTAATTATCTTCTGAGATAAAATATTATCAGGATTACCCGCAGTTGTTCCCGTATACGCATAATCATTCCAATCAGTGCTAAACGCATATGATTCGTCCAAATTAGGTGAAGGATATTCTTTAATGTTTGGAACTAAAAAATAACCTCTTCTTGTTGTTTCACTTAAAGATGGCGATTGAGCCCATTTAATTTTAAATCGATATTTCCCTTTTGTTGGAATACCAACTTCAGGGTCATTAGATAATACTTGTTCACCAAATTCATTAGTTGTATAATAATCAAGGTTCATTGGAACATCTATCATCCAAGTCCCATTTTCATCAATAACTTTACCACCACTTTCTAAAGTAGAATTTTCTAATATTGGTAATCCATTTGAATCTTGTAAAATTGTTTGTCTAATTGCCAAGATATCCCCAGGTCCAACAGTTAAATTACATAAATGACCTGAATTATTAGTTGGTCTACATCCCGTAGATAAAGCACTACTATTTGGGCCGGATATTATTGACCCCATAAAAATAGAGGTTGGTCTAATATCAATTTTTGCCTCACTACTTAAATCAAAATCAGTTCTTGTAATACCTAAATTACAAATTTCAGGTTGCCCCCATAACGGTTCAACTTCAATAGATTTTGTTAGATTAATGATTTGTGGTAATTCACGTAAGTTGTTAGATGATTTAAAGTTAGTTCCCGCAACTTGAGCTTCAGTTGCTAACCCCATCCTAATTAAATCTTGTGGTGAAAGAGAGAATTCACCAATGTCTGATAAGTCAACATCCATTACAATAGTATGAGACCCCACAGGAACTCCAAATATCATAAAATCACCACTTTCGTTAGTTACCGCATTATACTTGTAATATTTATCGTAAACTTCAATTAGAGTAGGATTTGTTAAAACATCTTTTCTAGTAAAGAATGTTCCGGTAGGTACGTGAGCACTATATGATTTAACATAAGGTAATAGATTATATCGGTAACCATCATCATTATTATCTAATAGTGTTTTGTATGGATATAATTCTGATATAATTGGATTGGTTTGGTCTACACTATCTAATGGTAAAAATATTGAAACTTTGGCGTTTGGAATACCAAAACCATTATTAACACTAACACGTCCAACAATAACACCGTAATCGGAGCATTGTCGAGTGTAGATATCACTTTGTAAAATTTTTAGGGATAAAATTTCTAAATGTTCGAATTCTTGTTCGATTAACACCTTTAAAGAAGTGTCGACACCAACCTTCGTTCTTATTCTATATGACTTTGACATTTGTTATCTTTTTAAATAAATAGTTTATACACTATTTTTAAAAGATAATTCATTATATTTCAAAATAAATTATTACGAAAAATTAACTGTTTTTAAATTTTTAACCCTAATGTTAATATCTTTGTTCGGATATTTAATTTGATAAGTTTGATTTGGTTGCGCAAAAATTGTCTCATCAATCAATTCAATTTGTTTAGTTGTACTATCAAAATATCTTTGAGAAGTTTGTGAAGACGAATATTGACCACCAACTTGATTAAATACTTGAACATCAGATAATGAAATTACACCATTCTCACTTTGAATTAATCGTCTTAATTCTGATATATTAACATTTTCACCTAATTGTCTGTTTTCAGGGTTAAAATAATCAGAAACAATTGTAATAATTTGAGAAATAACCGTTCCTTGATTTTGAGTACTATCTAAAACAACATCAATATTAAAACTTAAATCAATAACGTTAGCACTTTGTATTGACACATAATCATTTATCATACGATAGTTTGATAAATAATTTGCAACATTATTCTTTAAAGTATTTGAAATTACCTCGGTTAATCTCCCTGTTTCGTCATAAGATAACATCTGAACAATTATTTTATTATTATTTTCTGTTATTGACACTTTTGCCGGTGCACCAAATTGTGATGGCATTGCTCTAATAATAGATTCATAATCATTAACTGTTACCGCTCTTTTTTGTGCTGAGAAATTGTAAGATACTAAATTTCTAACTTCTTCTGTTGTCGGGAAACTTGCTCCACCAATCGCCGCAGTTACATTTGTACATCTTAACGAATTTACAACAGTCGTATTTACACTATCAGAAGGTCCATTAACAAAAAATGAAACAGTACCTATCTGAGTAATTGCATTAACACCAATATTACTTGCAACACCACCACCAACTCTATATTGGATGAATAAGGTTGTGTTTGGTTTTAATGTACTACCTAAAGCTAAATTATTGGAGTATTTGTATAAATTTAATTGATATCCGTCTCTTGCAAATTCTCTTAATTGTTCGTCAGCAGATTGTGAACCACCACCAAACGTTACTTTTAAAAACCCTTCAGGTGTGAATTCAGTGATAAATTTATTACTTGTTTGAATATACTTACCAACCTTAATTCCCGGAGAATCCGATACTTTAGTTGGGTCTTCAACAAATACTCTATCCTCAGCTAACGCATCCACTTCATACCATCTATTATCTAAACCTAAAAATTCTTGGACTGAAGGTATATTAGTATATTGTGTACTATCTTTTAACAACACACTAGTCACACCCAACACATTTTTATCCGGTAAAAATAATTCATAAAAAGGTCTAACATCATTAGGTGTTATAACTTTTTTAAATACTTTTGTTGTTCCATTAACAACAGTTTCTCTTTTAGTGATTGTATAATTTAATAATTTATTATTTGAGTCAAAATTCGGTATTTTTAATCTATTGGGAAATCCTTCTCCATTTATTGGAGACGTAAAATCAATATCATAAACAGTTTCAAATACTTGTCCCGCACCATTTACCTGAGAACCTCTACGTAATATACCACAATATCTTAAATCTTCTTTATCTCCAAAAGCCGGTACTGTAATTGAAAAATCAACTAAAGCAACCGACGGTCTCATTCCCGGAACTTTTAATCCATAAGTTTTTGCAATATTAAATATTGAAGACCTTTGTTGTGCGTATTGAAGAACTGTCTCTTGGATACTTCTATCAATGTTAAATTGTAAATTATCCGTTACCGCAGCATTTAAATCTAATAATACCGAAAAAACTGACGCATCATTAAAGTTTTGAATAGTATCCGGATAATACGTTTTAGTGAAGTTGATTAACTCCGTTCTGATTGATTGGAAATCCCTTGTAGTATAGGAAATTTTCTTATTTGCCATAATTTTATATATTAATAATTACAAAGTCACTACTATTAAACACATCATCATTGATGGTATAATCGATTTTAACTTTTGCGGTATGCTCTTTATTTGACATATTTGGTACTCGAAATACTCTTTCATCATTATCATTAATATAACTACCTTTATCTTCTTCTCCATCAGAAGCTGCTGTAATACTAATGTTAGTAATTCTTATTCCCGGTAAATATACACCAGCGGCTTCTCTTATTTCTGAATCAATTTCAGAAAAAGTTGGCCCATCCAATGGTTCAAAAATGAACTCATATAATCTTGTTCCAAAATCCGGTAAATAATATCTACTACCTTTTCTTGATAATAAAAGGTGTATTAAATTAGACCTAATCTCTTGGTCATTATAATCTGATAAATCTAAATACTTCCCATCAAAAGATTCTCTAAAGGGGAAAGTTAAACCATATGTAATTCCATCTGCCATAACTATAAATATAGGGTCGTCATTATTTTTTATAAATACCCCTAAAATAAAAAATCACGACCTAAGCCGTGATTTATATTCTTATTAAGAACCACATCCGAAACACTCAAACTCGGTATCTGTCGGTTTTTGTGTTAAATCAACTTTTGGTTTCTCAATTGGTTTTGATTGACCTACTTTTGAAATGTCTACCGCCAAGTGTTTTGCTCCGGTTGATATTGCTTTTGTTCTAACATAATAACAAAGAGTTTTTAACCCTTTACCCCAAGAATGGAAGTGTGATGATGAAATCTTTGATAATGTTGGGTTAGACATATAGATATTCATTGATTGTGATTGGTCAATGAATGGTGCTCTGTCTGCCGCCATATCAATAAGTTCTCTTTGAGATATTTCCCAAATTGTTTTGTATTTTGGAATTAAATGTTCAATTCTTTTAACTTTCTTGTTGTAATTTTTATCTTCTTGGTCAAGATAATTATTAAAGTTAATATTTTGAATTGACCCTTCATTCATAATGATTTCATTTTTTAAATCTTCAGACCAAATACCAATTTTTTCAAAATCACTAATTAAATATTTGTTAACAATTAAAATTTCACCCCCAACTACACGACGATTAAATAATGCCGAGTGAGCCGGTTCAGTCATTTCAAATGAACCTGTAATCTTAGCTGAAGACGCAACTGGCATCTGAGCAGTGAATAACGAATTACAAACCCCGTGATTGGACACTTCTAACTTAAGTGAATCCCAATCCCACATTCTTCCTAATCCTTCGTAATCTAACCCCCACATATCAAATTGGAATATACCTTTTGACATTGGTGAACCTTTAAAGAATTTGTATGGTTTGTATTCACCTGATTTACATAATTCCATACTTTCGGTGATTGCCGCGAAGTAGATTGTTTCAAATATTTCTTTGTTTAATTGTTTTGCCTCTTCAGATGTGAAGATATAATCCATTAAGAAAAATACGTCAGCAAGACCTTGAGTTCCAATTGCAATTGCTCTTTGTTCTAAACCACCTTTTCTACCTTGTTCAGTCGAATAACTATTAATGTCAACAACTTTGTTAAGTGCTCTAACAACCTTTCTAACTTCACTATAAAGTAATTTGAAATCAAACTCGCCTTTAACAATAAAGTTTTTCAATACCATAGATGATAACGTACAGATAGCTGTAGTAGTTTCATCAGTATATTGGTAAATCTCATTACATAGGTTAGATTGTTTAATTACTCCAATGTTTTGATGATTCGTCTTTCTGTTCGCACTATCTTTAGAACATAAGTAAGGAACTCCGGTTTCAACCTGAGATTCAATAATTTTATTCCAAATTGTTTGAGCTTTCACTTTTTTACCAAGTCCAAGTTCAACCGCTTTATTGTAGTTTGATTCATACTCATCACCATACGCTTCTTGTAATGGTTTAATACCCGCCTTTTTAATATCATTAGGACAGAATAAGTACCAATCATCGTTGTTCTTAACCGCATTCATAAAGTTATCCGGTAACCAAATTGAGGTAAACAAATCTTTTGCTCTCAATTCCTCAGCACCCGTATTCTTTTTGATTTCAAGTAAGTCCATAATGTCTTTATGCCAAGGTTCAATGTAGATAGCCGCACTACCGGGTCTTCTACCTTGTTGGTTAAAGAATCTCAATCCTTCATTAACAATCTTTAGATACTTTAATAAACCACCCGCAAATCCTCCTGATGAGTTAATACGACTTTCTTTACTACGAATGTTAGACATACATAGACCAATACCGGCAGCGTCAGACGAATATGTTGAGATGTCGTTGAATGTTTGTAGTAAACCTTCTCTTGAGTCCCCGTGATTGTATTTCAATACACAAGACGCTAGTTGAGGTGTTTTAGTCCCCGCGTTAATCATAATTGGTGTTGCGGGAGATATAACTTGATTTGATAATGATTGATAATACTCAACCGCTTGTTCAAATGATTTAGTAACCCATAAAGCCACTCTCATATACATATGTTGAGGTCTTTCAATTACTCTACCTTCAGGATTTTTTAACAAATACATTTCTTGTAATGATTTCCACGCAAAATAATCAAAATTGTAATCATTCTCGTGATTAATTACAGAATCAATATTTTCAGGGCCATATTGTTCAATAGTTTCCATTAACTTATCGTTAATAATACCATCAACGTGTAAAGTGTGCATTGTATTACAGAAACTTTCATCAGTTTCTTTGTGGTATGCAGAAATAGCAACAGAAGATGCCAATCTTGAGTAATCGTGATGACTACCGGTATAAGCGGCAGCAATCTCATAAACCAATTTATCCAACTCTTTTGTTGTAATAACACCCTCAGTTGGAACAGAAGTAATAACTTTAATGAATACCTCATCAGCATTCACGTTTAATCCTTTTGCCGCTCGTTTAACTCTCTGATATATTTTTTGAGGGTTAAACGATACTTCGTCTCCCCCTCTTTTTTTTATCTTTAATGACATCATATTAAAAATCCTCCGTAAATGTTAATGATTCACCTAACTTGGCTTTTTGATACTCCATAGTTCTTGATTCAAAAAAGTTACCTTTTGTTTCAACAGCAATTTGTTCCATAAATTTAAATGGTTGTTCAACATTAAAATGTTTTTTACATCCAAACTTAACTAATAATCCGTCAGTTACAAATTCAAGATATTGTTTCATCAAGTTTGAATTCATACCAATTAATGATACTGGTAATGATTCTGTAATAAATTCTTTTTCAATATCTAACGCAGACAATAAGATTTCTTTAATCCTTTTCTCAGTTGGTTTGTTCTCAACGTGGTTGTTAATCAAATGAATTGCAAAATCACAATGTAAGTTCTCATCTTTAAAGATTAATGAATTAGCATTACATAACCCCTGCATAATTCCTCTTGATTTCATCCAAAAGATAGAACAGAATGACCCTGAGAAGAAAATACCTTCAACCGCTGCGAACGCAACTAATCTTTCTTGGAAAGAAGCATTCTCAATCCAATCAAGTGCCCATTTAGCTTTCTTTTGAACCGCTGGTAATCTATCAATTGCGTGGAAACATTCGTCTTTCTCTGTTTCATCAGAAACATAAGTGTCAATCAATAATGAATACATTAACGAGTGAATGTTCTCCATCATAATTTGAAATCCGTAGAAGAACTTCGCTTCAGCATATTGAACCTCTTTTAAGAAATTCTCCGCCAAGTTTTCATTTACAATACCATCAGACGCCGCAAAGAACGCTAATATATTTTTAAGGAAATATCTTTCATTATCAGATAGATTTTCCCAATCTCTAATATCGTTAGATAAATCTACCTCTTCCGCAGTCCAAAATGCTGCTTGATGTTGTTTGTAAAATTCCCATATATCATTATGTTCAATAGGGAAGATAACAAATCTGTCATTATTTGGTTCTAATATTTTTTCTTTCATTTTTATATTAATTTTGTGTTTGTTCTTTTTGTTTTCTTTTGTCTAACAAATCTTTTATTCTTTGTCTGTTTCTTTCTTCAGTTTGTTCTTCTAAACCTAAGAATGTTACTGAACTCTCAGTGTCAATCTCCAACATACCATTATCAAATTTACAATTCTCAAATACAACCCCATCATCACCAATACGTGATTTAGTAATTGCAATCGTCGCTAGTTTCATTTCTTTTTGTTGTAGAGATTTAGCCACGGAAATAATTACGTGTCCAACCTGTGCTTTTTTGATAGAACCACCCATTTGGTCGGTAGTTACAACATCGGACGATATTGAACTTCTATTACCTTGAGTTGCTGTCCATCCTACCAAATCAAGTTCGTGACACATAGATTCAAAACCTCTCATCACAGACCCTTCAGATTTCCATTCATCCCCCAAGTTTTTATCCGGAACCACACAATCAATGTAATCCAATAATACCATATCAATTTTAATTCCTTCTGAAATCATTTTTCTAATTTGGTTCTTGATTTGCATCATTGTTACAGTATCAGACGGAAGTTTTTTAAGTATCAATTCATTAGGCATTTTCTCCTTAATTTCTTGAACTTTAGTTATTACTTCATCTTTTCTTAAAGACAAATCGTCCGGGTGGATTTTTGTCCATAATGTGATGTGTTTACGTTGAATAATCTTCGGGTTATCCTCAAAGAATATTTGTAAAACATTGTATCCCAAATTAAATGCGTGATTTGAGATTTTTGTAAGTAAAGTTGATTTACCTACACCTGTTGGTGCTAAAATAACACCGATTTCACCCTTTGCTAAACCACCTTTTAACAACCTATCTATTCCCGGAATACCCATCGGTATCGGATGACGATAATCCTCGTTTAAAACATCATCTAAGTTACTAAAAACACTTTCCGTTCCCTTATCGTGTTCTCCTACTTGTAATGCCTTACTAACCATTTCCTCTAATGTGTCATAACTCTCAAATTCACCGGTGTCGATGATTTTTTGAGCTTTAACCATTACTTTCTGTAACTCCTGTTGTTTACAGAACTTCATTGATTTTTCTTGTACAAATTCAGCGCCTTCAAGCGTAGATTCCTTAACTTTATTAAGGGTATCAATAATTATTTTTGCCGCTAAAGGTTGTTGTATCTCAGATTTTGTGATTTGTTCTAAGGTGTCAAAGGTTGGTGTGTGTTCATATTTTGTATAATACTCTTTAATCATTTGAATGATTAATTTGAAATATTTATTCTCAAAATAATTTGTTTCAATCACATCTATAATAGACCTTGAGAAATCTTTATCGATAATGATTTGGTTTAATAATTGTATCTGAAAGGTACTACCTAGATACTCGAAATTTTTGTTTGACGCCATATATTTTTCTTTTAGTGTATTAATAAATACTATACACTTAGGTTAACCTCCATATATTTTTTTGTTAAATTTTTTGATGAAAAAATGTCAGTCAAGTTCATCAACAAGTTTTTTAGGTGTGGGCGTACATCCACAGTATATCTTACCTTTGGAGGGTATACTTTAGCATCCACTTGTCTATGACAAATTGTCACATCATTTTGCTTAATAAAGATATTAAAGTACTCAGGTCCATCAATATATGACGTATCCAAGATAGAAGGATTGTTAATAATTTCGTACATATTGTCCGTCATATACGTTACGGTTTTTAATGATAATTGTGATTGAATATCTTCTTTAAATTCACGAAGTAATTCATAAAGTTCTAATGAGTTTTTCCCCTCATTATTAAACTCTCTAACGTTAAAAAATCTCTGTACAATGATGTTATCATTTACCATCATTAAGAATTCTAATTTTACCGATTCCTGGTCTTTCATAGTTTTAATTAATTGTTTTTATAATTTCTTTTTTCTTTTCTTGTTAGTTTCATAAAGGGTCTAACAAAATTAACCCACGCGTCATCGCCCTTTGGTAGATACTTAAAAAAACCGTCTTCCATCATCATCTTAATAAGACCTCTATGACCCCTTCCATCAGGGTCTAATGTTTCTCTATAATACAATTCAACAAGTTCCTTAGCGTCGTCACTAATCAGTGGTGAGGACAAATTTATGATTTTTTCGTTGATAACAAAATATTCATCACCATAAACTCCGGTTTTTGTTTTACCGGATAATAAATTTTGTAATGTCTTATTATCCTTGTTTTCCTTAAGAAGGATTTCCGCCTTTTCTAAAATATCGGTAATTGAAACCGGTTTTTCAAGTAACTCAGGAAAAAACTTAATAAGTGTCTTTTCACCCAACCCATATATCCCATCAATATTATCCGATTTATCACCCGATAATATCTTATAAGTTCTAATGTTTTCGTGAGGAAATTCGTAAAAATCACATTTGATTTTACTTCCAAGAGAATATGTCTCTTTGGTTCTCGGATAATATACAGATACCTTATCGGAAATAAGTTGAGTAAGGTCTTTATCACCCGAATAGATGGTTTTTTGTTCGTTTTCCGAGATTTGGCAGTAGTAAGCAATCAAATCATCCGCTTCATTATTATCTACGTTAATTTGTCTTATATAACAGTCCTCCAAGTATTGTTTGATTCTTTCTTTCTGCTCAGTGAAAGAATCTAACTTATACTCGTTGTCTCTGTCTCTACGTTGTTCTTTATATTGGGGATAAATAAGTTTACGGGCAGAAGAGTTATCATCACCGTCCCACATAACAACAACCTTATCAAAGTTTTGTTCGTCTATGAATCGTCTAATGGTATTCACAAAGTGCCATAAGGCACCTATGTGTTTCCCATTGTGATAAAAATCTTTAACCCCGTGGAAACCAATTTTTACTAAATTGTTCCCGTCAACCAAAAGTGTTTTAGTCACTTATTTTTTTGTATTCGTTACTATAATATTTTGTTACTCTTTTTCAAATTATCCTCAACCCATAATGGTTGAAGATTTTCATAATGACACAACTTATAAAGTTCGTCTTCTGTTTTTGCCGATGATAATGGAATAATGTGGTCAATATGCCACTCACTCCTGTTATCCCAAGTCATACCATCAGTAAATTGGGTTTCTAAATGTTCTTTTAAAAATTGCGGGGAACAACCTACAATGTCAAAAGTTTTGTTAGTTTTGGTAATGTTTCGGGTTTTAAGAAACGATAAAAGTCTAGACCTCATTACACATTTTAATCTAAAAATAACATCATTTTTTAATCTTAAAGAATGATAAAGATTTCTTCTTACTTTAACTTTTTCCTTATTTTTTTCTGACCATTCTTTTTTATAAGTTAAAATATTTTCTTTATTCTTCTCATAATATATTTTATACCTGTTTGGGTCTTTTTGATATCTTTTTTTTGACCTATCATTATCTTTTATCCTAATAACATCAATATTTTCTTCTCGGTAATTTTTAACTTTTAATAATATTTTTTCCCGGTTATCAACATATTCTTTTCTTTTTTGGTCTTTTATTTTTTCATCGTTATTATCCCTATATTTTTTCCAAACAAGATAAGAACATTGTTTACATTCAGTTCTAAACCCATCTTTAGAATCTTTTCTTTTTCTAAAATTAGACAATTCTTTTTCAATATTACACTTACAACAAACTTTAGTTTCCATTTTTAATATATTCTTTTAATAATTTATTAACAAGGGAAGATAAATTTATAGATTTATCCTTAAAGTATTGTGGTAATTCGGGGTCAAGAGACACCGCCAATTTTACTTTCTTTTTTTCATCTTCAACTTTTCTTCTTCCCATATTATATAAATACCATCAAATAATTAAAAAGTATAATTATTTATATTTTTTTTAATTAAAATCTTCTTCTTCAGTTTCACCCAAAATAATCTCACCTGTCCCACTAAGAATCGCATTCCAATAACTAGAATATTCTTTTTTATATTTATCTAAAGCTTCTTTTGTATCAGATATATAACCGTGAGGAACCGCAATAATCTTACCATCCTTGTATGCAATCCCATTTACGTGATTTTTCAAAATAGAAATTTTAGTTCGTATAGCATAGGAAATTGTTCTTCCATTTTTTGTTGCCGTTATATGATTTACCCCAGCCTTTTTTTGATTACCAAATAGAAATACTAATGAAGACGCTAAATATAATGCCTCACCACCTTTGGGTTTAATTTCTGGTTGACCAAAAGGTCCATCAGGAAGGAGAACCCAAGGCTGATTACAAACAACCAAAGTATTATAATAAGGATAATCCTCTTTTTTAGATTTGGAAATTCTAGAATGAATCCCCATACCTATTTTATCCGCAAGCACTTTAGCGTTAAACATACCCCCACCTTTACCGTCAAAAGTCATCTGACACGGTATACTTCCAATTGAGTCCCATAAGAACAATAAACTATAAGGTATCTCACCCTTTTCTTGAGCATCTAAAACATTATTTATAAAATCAGTTGCTTGCTCAATAACATCAAAAGAATCATTAAAGATGAAATGACCATCCCATTCCCCATTTTCATTTTGTTCAGCTTGTAAACCTAACTCAACCGAGTGCTCCCAAGACCATTTTTTTTCAGTTATAATTAACACCGGTAAATGTCCTTTTTTTTGAGCATCAACCGCCGCTAATATCATAGCCGTTGTTTTTGAAGCATTACTATGTCCCAAGAACATATTAATACCCCCCATTACAGGTCCGGGTAAACCACAAGCATCCATAAAAGCTTCACCGCAGTTATAGAAACTTTCAGGTTTGTATTTTGTTTTTGTAGAGAATTTACCCTTTATATCCTCTAACGAGAATGTTTTCTTTTTAATTGCCATATGTCCAAGTTAATTTAATTTTTTTAGTTTGTTTAGACAAGTTGGACACCAAGTATGTCTTAGTGTCCAAGTTATATGTCCAAGTTTTTTTTGATTAGAACGGCATATCATCTTCCGGTTCATCACCTAATTGAGGGTCAATCGGAGCAGATGGTTTAGAACCACCAAAAGATACTTCACCCTCGTCAGAGTTACCATAGTCGTAACCACCTTTGTCAGTATTCCATTTTGGAGTTTCACCTCTTGCAATAGCTTCTAAGTACTCAACCGGTTTTTTAGAGTAAACATCTTCCCAAGTTAATTCATCGTTAATCCAACTGTCAGCAGTTGTTTTATTTTCGTGAATTGGTGCCGCATCATCATACATAACCGTTTGAATCACTGTATAAACCGCTCCTTTTGGAGTTTTAGCTTTAGTTAATTCTAAGATAAGGTCTCTACCTTTTTCAGGGTCAGCAATGTCTCCTTTGTTTCTGTAGATAGGAATGATTTTGTCATAGATACCTTCATTTTTGTAGTTAGATTTGAATCTCCAAAATTTAACACCATCTTCTTCGTTATCTCTGTCGATAACTTTAACAATGTAAAATTTACGCGCCAAGTAATTTGACGCCAATTTTTTGTCATTTTCATTTCCTGTTGAACGAAGTTCTTCGTAAACCTCAGTTAAAGGTGAACGTTCATTGTCATTTTTTCCCGGGTCATAAAACTTTTGGAATTTTCCATCAACTTGAATCTCGTGGTACCAAACTTCCTTAAATGGTGAAGAACCATCTGTTGTTGGTAAGATTCTTAATCTTCTTTGGCCTTGAGTTTCCTTATCTTGAAGGATTGCCGCGAAGTATTTTTTCATTCTTTCTTCTTGTGTAAATTTTGAGGTAGAAGAAGTACTACCTTGTTTAGCTTTCTCGTATTGAGCTAAAACT
>Ga0209191_1001141_pt1 | contig 18066 bp, 38 predicted proteins | sample S_130626_EF_Meta_FD_187320 | JGI IMG/M metagenome (GOLD analysis project Ga0209191, IMG submission 187320) | Freshwater microbial communities from Lake Simoncouche, Canada to study carbon cycling - S_130626_EF_MetaG (SPAdes) (version 2) | ecosystem: Environmental > Aquatic > Freshwater > Lake ...
CTTTTGCTGTCCATTGAGTGATGTTTATTTCTGTATCATCAATCAGAATGCAATCTGGTTCTGCATAGTTCTGTTTCAACCTTTTACCTGGTACTATAATAGGGTAAAACGTAATGCCGTGTTTTTCTAACCACAACATTTTTTGTTTGGAAATCTCATCGTGACGTTTTTCACTTGCTGATGAGGTAAGCATCTGAGTAAGCACATTAGCTTTTCTCAAATACTCCAAACCTTCTGCTGCGCCTGGCATTAAATCCAGGCTAGCAAACTGTTGTGTTGCAATAAACTCATCAAAGAACTTATCAAACTTTTTGTGTTTTTCTGCCTCTTTTGGTACCATGTGATAGAGTTCTTTGTATCGCTTTTCAAAATCAGCAATCACTCCATCCATGTCCAAATAGACGCATTTAATATTAGGCCTATTCATGTATCTTTTTCTTTAAAATATGTAAAAACTTTTCTTTATCGTATTGTATAAATGGTGTATATCTTTGTATTAATCGTTTATGTGTCGGCCAAATAATATCTTCAGTAATTTGTTTTTCCCATCTTGGCATACAACCCGCCAAATCAACCAATATACAAACTGATTCCAACGATACCTGATTGTTCATTAACTTTGTGATAATCATTGGCCATCCGCCATCTATGGGTTTTAATATATCATCACGGTTAACAAATTCAGCACCATCTACCAAATCAAACAAATACATTATATCATTCTCAAAGGTATAAGTCAAGCTTTGTTGCCGTTTTTGCCATTTGGCATAGTTCTCATCGCCATCTTGGAGTAATTCACCAACCCAATCACCTTTACCTTCTATGAAGTTTGCCACATAGAATTGTTTCAATTCTTCCAAATCATACTTACGAGATAACTTGTAGAATTGATATTTGGATTTATTTGTGGTAAATGATTGCTTTGATACATTGGTCTTGCCGCTGTATTTAAAGTAATTGTATGAATCGGAAGTAAAGTGAAGCTTCAAGGCATTCCATAATGCGTATGCTTCAAAACCGGTATTCTCGGTCATATTGGCAGCTTAGAAGTTTTCTTTAGTAGATTTAAATCTTGTGCTTCTAATTTAATTCTTGCTTTTAACGCAGCAGAGATTAATGTGGCAGACACTTCAATTTCTAATCCAGTTTCTTTACAATGATGGCATATAGCATCCATCAAAGTCAACTTTTCCGTTTTGGCAACTTGTTCAATTAAATCACTAAAATGTTTTATTTCATCTTTAGTAGGCATTATGTTATACTTTCAATTATTAGTTTCTCGCATAGAATACATGGTTACCTATTTTGGCCACTACTCGGTTCTTCCAACCAGGATTTACATATACCGCATGATAGAATTGTGCATTTGTGCTTGCTATTTTATCATGTAATACTGGTTCTGTCAAGGCCTTGCGTGCTACTATTTCCGATTCTTCCCAAGCATATTTGTTCCTTACTGCCAAATTCTTTAAACAAGTCCAAGAAAATTGGCAAGTGCCTAATGTTCTTTGGTATACCACACCACAAATGCTGGATGGGAATCTGGAATCATTAACACGATTAATTGTAACTTGTGCTACTGCCAGTTTACCTTCATATGATTCTGAAGCTGCCTCAAAGTAAATATTTTTAGTTAGGCAGTCTAATTGTTTGTTGAAGTCCTCATTGACTTCTTGTTTGATATTATTATCCTTAATTTCTTGTGAAATAGAAGGTATTGAAATTAGTAGTGAGGCGGTTAAAATTCCGACCAACACTTGTTTGGCGTGCTGAAACATTACATCTCCTTGTTAAGGTCGACCCGGCGAACCAGGTCGAACATCTCCAATTACGAATTAGTTTTCTTTGTAATTTTTACTTCAGTTTGTGGAGTAGTTTGAGAAACGAATTGATTGAGAGCTTCCGCTTTCTTTACAATTTCTTCTTCTGTGGGGAATGGCGGTAACGCCGGGAAATCAGGTGATGATGTGCCAGCAATTTTTGCCGCATCTACCTGTGTATGCCATTGCTGTTGTAGAGAATCATGTCTAGTGTGATAATCATCAGTTAGCATATCTTTGGCCATTTTTAAGAGTTCTAGCCGTATCTCATATGGTGTCATACTCATTTACTTCTCCTTTTGTGTGTGTTTAACTACTGTGTACCAGCGGTTTGTGTGTTGCTGGTGTTTTATTTATCCAGGTGATTCTGTTGCTAAGTTCACCTGGCGAAACTCCGCTTACCTATCAGGCAGCAAGTGCATAACTTTCGTCATTTGCATTTATAGTTTTTGCTTCTTCGACCGAGTGTCCCCAATCCTAACGTCTTTAGCTTTGACGATTCTCCATTGTTCTAATTATTGCCATGTCGAAACTGGTCACCCCCATCAGAAACACACGATACTACCAGAATAATCGGTTCGACCATGTGCTTCTGGTGGAGGTGATGGGAATCGCACCCATGTCCACAACAACTTTCAAACAACTTCTACGAATTATTTTACCGCTTCGGTATGTTTATGCTTAAGGCTTTTCTTTAACAATTTTAACCATAGTTTTTTAATCAATGGCGTATCATGTTTAATTTCAGCCTCATATAACTTTTTAATTAACTCTTTAACTTTCATTTTCCGACCCACCACTTATTTTAACGAAATAAGAAACTATTGTAACATAAAACTATTTAGATGTCAACCATCTTTGGCATCATTGCCGTTTTATTGGCACCAACTGGTCTTAGCCTCACCATAGTATTCCCGTGCATATCCTTGTTGGATCAACATGGATCGCAACGATTGACCATTCAGTAATACATCACCTAGGACACGACCACCATACTTGTCCCAATCCATTAATACCACTTGACGAGTGGTAGCACCATTAATCATACTTTTGGTGAATGCCGTTGCGGCTTGGCCACGAGCATCTTCTGAAGGACATTGTGCTCTAAATCCTTTTTCTGGTGTATCTACACCAAATACACGAATCGACAATTCTTTCTTCAATGGGTCTGGTAACCATAATGCTTGAAATGCAACAGTATCACCATCAATAACTCTGGTGATGGTTGCATTATAAGTTACACCTTCTTTTTGTTTCTGTGCAAATACTGTTGTTGAAGTAACCAATAATAATGCAATCAAAATGTTTTTCATCTTTGTTCCTTGTAAAATTTAATCGCTTTCACCAAACCAGGAATATGGTCTTGTGTCTGTTGTTTAAATAACAACGGTTGTTCATTTTCTACCGCCATTATAATTACAAGGTTATTTATAGGTGTACCAATCATTTCTTCATACATCAAAGCATATGCTGCCGTTTGCCAATAGTAATCTTCAATGTTTGCACTTGTCTTAATCTTTTTGGATGTTTTAAAATCAATTACAGATAACTCACCATCGAACTCACCGATACAATCTACACGACCTGCCATTTCTAATTGTTTAGACCACAAGGCACACTCTTGATAATGAATATTGTTGATTCGATTCAGTAATGGTTTCAATGATACAAACATTTCTTTAGCATCAGGCATAATATCACCTAACGATTCATTGTTTAAATATCTTTCACATAATGTATGTACATTAGTACCACGACTGGTTGCTTTGCGTGATACACGATTAGCTTCTTCTTCACCAACTCGCTTACGCCATTCCATGATGGCCTGTTTCTTTTGGGCGCCAAGCACAGTAGTCACCGATGGCAACTTTGTACCATCTTCTAGTGTATAGTATCTCTTGCCGTCAGGAAAGGTTTCAGATTTTAAGTCAGCAAGGATTTTTGGCGGGCAGAAATTAAATTTTGGATTCATGTTTTGGCTTTGTAACAAATGTTTGGCGTACTGCCTCAAATTTTTCATATTCTTCAGGTGTAATGACGGACTCATCAATACGCTTTCTAATAATTTTATGAAAATCAATTAATTCTTGTATCTCACCTTCGTACTTAAAAAATTGTGTAAGTTTTTTTGTGTCATAGGCATCCATAATTAAATGATATCTATCTTCGTTTGAATCATTACGAATTTGGTGCCATTGATTTACCCAAACCATCCAAACACTTCCTGGTTCCATGTAAAGATTGTGTCCATTCTGAATGAAAACACATTTTGGATTTGTAATTAGTGGAATATGAATTCGTGCCATATACTCATTATTATCAGCATCTTTGTGCACCAATGATTTGGCTCCTGCCTTCAAACAGGTGATACGAGCACGACTAGGATAAAAACCAAGTTCTTTAATTTGATCCAATACTTTGCCAATCTCACCTTTATAACCTTCAGTAGGTTTATCATGTTCGGTTGACATACCAATATCAAAAAATTTTAATGATTTATAGTTGTTGTCATTTTTTGGAAAATAAACTTCCATGGCTTCACCTTCATCATTCTGAAAGAAATCCCAACCGTCTTGCCATTTACCAGTTCTCGACAGTATTGACCAACCACCAAATCCATGATATGCCGGTGTTTCATATTCTTCGCCTTGAATGATTTGTTTGCCCAAAGGAAAGACATATTCTTTTACATCTTTCACTAGCTGTTCGTGGTCAAATTTAATTAAATGCTCTAATCGTTCCATTATAATTGTCCTGCCGTAGTTAATATTTGTTTCACATCATCATAACACAATGTTGATGACATGGCAATAGCCAATCTTTCTTTAAAGTTACCACCCGGTTTTACTGAATGTGGCATTGTAACATTAAGTAACCATGCTTCACCCGGTTCTGCCATAAATGATGTGGTGCGTATTAGGTCATCTTCATTATATATTACACCATCTGATTGATTCTTTACTTGTTTGGTCTTTGGTTTATCGGTAGCAAATTTATAAAATTGAGTAAGACAATTATCAGTTTGAATGTAAAAATTAATTGTTGATTTGATACCGCTATCGGTATGTGGTGGTATTTCAGTATTGACTTTCATCATGGTAATAAAAAAATCTTTATGATATTTTTTTGGTATAATATTCATCAATTCATCTTTTTTAGGCAAATCAACATGATAGTACCCAATGCCTTTACCATTCTCACCAAAAAACATTTGTTCTTTTTGAATGGTATATTTACCTACATCAAAACTATTTTTTAATTGGAGGAACATATTCTCTAATCTTCACAAGGTCATTTACCCAACTTTTTAGTATTACTGCATTTGGTTTATCTTTATCCATTGTATGTTTTAAATCGGTTGATAATGAAACTCTTAAATCATTCGATTTATTTTCTTCAACTTCATGTAAAATATATGACGGAAAAAATATCAAATCTCCTTCTTTTGGGGTAATACTTTTTATTTTTAATTTGGCATCTTTGTTGATATATTCTCTATCGAATATACTTCCTTCGCTAGTATCCAAAAAGTTTAGGTTTCCACTATTCTCAGGTACTTTAATATAATATACTACTGAAATTGTTGAATCTGAGTGTGCGTGCATGGTGATTCTTTCACCTGGACCTTTTACATTAACCCAACCAAAGTCGTATTCAAATTGTATATCAAGCCCTTCCGTTTCTCTGGCTTCTTCAGCGTATTGCATAACCTGTGTGGTTATTGTATCAAGTATGGTTTTTTTAAGTAATTGCAGATGTGGTAAATCATAATCCCATAAATCATCTTTAGGATTACTATCTTTACCTGTTTGAATATTTTTTGCTATTGTGTAGATTTCATCCAGAAGATTCTGGTTGAATTGCGGATCAAAGTTTGTTTTTGTTTCCCATATTGGAGATTCCCACCAACGATTTACTTTTCTATTTTGCATAATGTAATGTTCAACAATCAATTTAAGATAATTTGTTTTCTTTCCACTCTATGTATTGTTTAACAATCTCACTCGGTGTCCAATCGATACCTTCATGTGGATCAAGTTTTGCTGAATAAAACTCGTCACCGTATAAAATATATTCCACAATAGGAACACCTTTGTGAAAAATTAATTCCAAAATGTCCGAGTATTTTTCCATCATTTCGAAATATTTAAATTTATTTTTTTCTTCCAATGATAAAATCTGATTCATCATTTGTGTATCAAAAAAGTATACAACGTGCTTTCTGTATAATTCTGCTTCCTCATCGCTGACAAAACCATCTCGATTAATGTCCGCATCGGCGTAACCGTCTTTGTTTAGGTCAATGTCTTTGATATCAGTCATTTTTTAATTCCTTAAATACTTTTATTTTTTTAATGTTGTTAAATTGTTCAATAACTTTTGTACAACCTTTTGCTGTATAGTAACTAAAATAGAATAGTGCCCACATAGTATACAATGTAGCTAAATTATGTTTTCTTTCTTCTCTACGAACTTTAGTTCTTGGCAACATATCAACAAACTTGGAGATTGGAGTTCCAATTCTCATCAAGATTCTACCCATGGTATTATCATTCTTCATTTCACCCATTAGATATGCCATGTGTTCAGACCATGGCGTACCAATCTTGATTGCCATATCGGTAATTGCTAATTTTTGAGCAACCGCACGCTTAGTATCATCTTTAATCCAAACCATAAAGTCTGGACCTTTTCCATCCATCCATGCCGTGACAATACGAGCCCAACGAACATAACCACGATATAATCTACGGTCATTCTTACGCAACCATTGACCATATGCTTGGTCAGCAGCCCAAATGTTATTATTCATCAAACCAAACTCATATAATTTAGCACAAATAATCTTAGAACAGTTACAAGCACAGTTACAGTTATAAGATGCGGACGCTGAAGCACCACAGTTGTAACCGACTGTATCATTACAGTTACAAGCATAACCACCAGAGCAGTTACAATTGGCCTGTAGGTATGATTGGCTTTGGCAGTTGGTACAGTTTATACCTGAACAATTTGAACATTGTGAGGTGTAGGCACCGTAAGGTAAACATTGAGTACATTGGATGTTACCACAATTACAGTTACAATTAGTACAGTTGGTTGATGGACAATTACAGTTACCACAGTTTCCGTTGTCACAGTTACCTTGGTTATTATTTTGGAAATAAGTTAAACCATAGAATTGACCTAAATTTGGTGAGGCTGTTGGACTCAACATATATCCATTTAAAAAAGACAGAGATGCTGAATAGGTACTACCTAAACCTAACTCGGTGGTAACATTAGAGATTGCTAGTGGTCCGGAAGATGGTATTGTCATGGCTACATTCTTTAATTGTTGATTTACTATTTATATTCGTTTGTTTATTGTTAAAAGTCCAAGTTTTTCAAATATTTTGATATACATCCAACCAATATCAAACTCAAACCAACGAGTCCTAAGATTAGGATTACCAGGATTTGTATGATGATTATTATGCAGTTCTTCGCCTGCCACTATAATACCTATTGGCAAAAGGTTTTTACTATTATCGTTGGAATTACTATTTCGATACCCAAAATGGTGTGCTCCAACAGCTACAATGACAGTAAACCAGATTGTCATCCATGATATCTGCATCACCCACAACAATAAACCCCAATAACCAAATAAGCATAGGTTAATTAGTAGTAACAATGTGATACCTAATCTTGAATACTTTTGTGTCCAATCTTTTGGTACATGACTTGCATATTTTACAATATCTTCTTTAGGTGCAACATCTCTGTAACCATGAGTAATGGCTTTAAATGCAACTTTACTTGTAAATTTAATTCTTTCCCAAGGTGTACCTGATACAAATTGATAATGTGGATCACCTGGTTTATCTGTATATTTGTGGTGGTTATGGTGTATTGCAGTCCACTCTACCACATTAGTTCCATCGGTTAACCAGATCCAAACTTTCATAACCCAACTTAAAATTGGCCGGCACACAAATTGTTGATGTGCCATATATCTGTGTATATACAATGAAAAGAAAACGCTAGTTATATGCGTCATAACTAGAATATAAATTAATTCATTCATCTATTAACAATGGTTAGCAATTTTAATTTTTCAAATATTTTTATATACATCCAACCAATATCAAACTCAAACCAACGATGGCTAAATTTGGGATTAGCTGGATCTTTATGATGATTGTTATGTAATTCTTCTCCACCAATTACAACACCTAATGGCCAAAGATTACGACTTTCATCTTTACCTTTATAATTCTGATAACCCCACCAATGAGCAAAGCCAGTAATACCGGCAGTATGCCATAATGGAGGCCAAAACAACTGAAACAACCAAACTATAATACCATACCATCCAAACAGACCTAAAGCAATAAACAACATGATTAATGGTCCTAATTTATTATTTTTACTATAAAAATTTCTTTCCATCCAATCGTCAGGAGTACCTGCGCCGTAATGTTCTAATGCCCAATCAGAATCAAAATAACGATAAGTACTAAAAAAATTAGGAACTAAACATTTAGCGGTTACTATGTAATAACCAAATAATTTTGGGCTGTGTGGATCTCCTGTTACATCGGTGTATTTGTGGTGCTTGCGATGTTGTGCAACCCAAGGTTTTGAAATTACTCCATCTGTAAACCATAACCAAAATCTAAAAAAATGTTGTAATGCTGGGTGGCAAACAAAATGTTTATGTGTTAAACAACGATGTAAATATAGACTAGTAAACACAATGGTGAGATGTGTTGTCACCATTGCATAGAGAACCATCCACATCATTCAATAACAGACACTTTTGATTTTCCGTACACTTCAACACCTTCAATCTCACCAATTTTTTCACTAATTACTTTAATTGGAATAATCTTTTTCTTTGGCTTCTCTTTGTGTTCGTAGATAGTTCCAAAAATATCTTGGCGTTCTAATGGTAAGTCTTGTTGTTTAATAAGTGTTGGAATATAACCGGTCATTCTTTCGATAGCCAAGGCAAACAAGGCCACATTATCTGAATAGGCATTGGCACAAGAGATTTCCCAAAACTTCTCATCCAAGAACATACAGGCACCTTTACAGAGGTGTAATACTGGACAAGAACTACACTCTTTACGATTTGACCAATGAGTGGACGATTTGATTTCTACATTTTCATAATCATCTAAATTGCCGCCGGCATGAGATTCACCATTCTTACTAATCTCCAATGAGCTAACATTTTGACAGGTCATTACATTACCACGGAGGTCTACCGCCAATGTGTGTTCATCATCCATGCCACATTTCTGGCCTAAGAATTTGGCATTATCGTGTACCAAAATGTTGGTCATGAAACCATCAATCTTACTTAACTGTCCACTAAATCCAATTTTACCTTGAGTTGAATAGATGTCACCAAAAGCAGTTCTACGATAATCAAAATGTTCTTGTAATGTCTGTAATGAATTGGTAATACCATCTTCATCATAAGCATCTACAATACCACCTTCGCCCAATTGTACATTCTCGTCACCAGTAAGATTTACAAACCAATCATAAACTGCCTTACGGCTTTTATTCTTTGAGTTCATCATCGGATTAAAACTGAATGGTTTTTTCAACCTAGTCATCATACGATAGAAACCCAAGATTCTTTTCTTGGCTTCAGGATCATCAAATGGATCAGGACCACGGACTGATTGGCCGGGACCATCGTGTGAGATTGATACACTAAAGTTCATCAACATCAACCAATCAATGATTTCATCTGTTAGTATTGATCCATTAGTAATGATTGATAATTGTGGTTTATTCTTCCAACCAGAAAATCTATCATTAATAGCTTCAGCAAGAGGCTTTAATGTTTTCCAGTATACTAATGGTTCACCGCCCCAATATTCAATCCTCAATCCCTTTTCTTCATCAAAATCTAATGCGTTCATTTTCTCCAAAAAAGCATCAATATCTTTTTTAGAAGTTTCTGGCATTCTTTCAACAAACTTCTGTGAACAATAATCGCAAGAATAATTACAACTCAAACCTAGTTGAATTTTTAAATGTGTAATGAGTTTGGATTTTTTAAGAGGACTATTCTTATCAAAGGCTTTGTAAGGTTCTCTTATTGGTTTCTGAAATTGTTCTTGTGCTTGAAAAATATAACCATCTTCAGATGACAATATATTCGTCATGTTGTCATAATAAAAGATTCTTTTATCGTCAACATTTTTTTCTGCGTGTATCTCAAATAACATTGTAATTCCTATTCTCTATATCTAAATTGTGGTTCTCTAATGTTTTCATGTTCTCTTTGTTGTTTAACGTATTCAATCAGTTCTTGCTTTACTCTGTCCTTGTTTTGATATTCGTAATATAGCCGCTGTTGTTTGGACATTCCTCTTTTTTTGCTCATTGTAATCCCTATTGTTATTGTTATCGGATAGGTTTTGAGCTTTTACTACGGGGGCAATTTTCTTATCAAATTTGACTCCTTTGTAAATTAAAAGAACTGGAAGATTTACCATTCTCGGGGTGTCTTTGTTTTGTGGCCACCCATTGTATTGCCGGGAATAGTTTCTTTCATACGGTTAATAACATACTTCTCAAATGCTGAATCTGGTTTACCTAAACCTGGAACCGATAGTCGGTTACCATCGGAGTACACAGGAAAGTTCTCAACAAAGATATGTTGTTCTAAGTGTGGATTGTCAACCTTGAATTGGTCCAACACAGTATAGGACATACGGTGTTCTTCACGTTCATTAGTTTCTTTATTTACAAATGTGTAGGTCGGCATACTGGCAAATCCTTCATTCTCATATTAATTAACCATTTTGGTACTGGCCTACTATTTATCTTACCTTTCCATGACCACAAATGACTTTTATTCATATTGTAATAGTTATGGTAAGACTTTAATGCGTCACCTGGCACTTTACATTCATCAGGCATGGCAGGTGTAGGTTGTGTGAAATTGGCGGATTTTCGTATATTGTTTGGTAGATTCCAATATAATGCTTTCAATAATCCACCAGATTCTACTTTATGAGTTTTACCATAACGATAGGTATATTCTTTACATAACTCATGTAATAACTTGGCTAGCCAAATATAATTAGAATCAGATTGTCTACACCATACAGCAGAAGGATGATTAATATGGGTGGCAGAATACAATACCGAATCACGGCTATCACAGAGAACATATAACTTCCGTTTGCGACCAGACTGAGATACACCATCAGTAAGAACACCGTCAAGAACACGATGTGCGGTAGAAAGTAATTGAGCATATTCGAGGATCATCTTTACGCAATGTTTATCAACGTGCATTTCTGCACACTTTTGTGGATCATTATCTAAATAAAAAATATTCACTTCTTCACCTTATTAATGGTTGCAGTAGATGTTTTCTCATCTATTTTCATAAAACCTTCACAACAAATATTCCAATCATCACCATGTTCATTACCAGACCGTTCTGAATATGATGGCACATTAATCTTAACATTCTTAAAGATATACTCCTCACCATTTTCAAAGACACGCCATGCATGGTCTAGACCACCACGACCTGGTTGTCCTCTTGATTTGTTGAATCGAATATGATATTTGTTCATGCGTTTGTTACGAATAAATTAAAATGAATTAATCTTAATGGTTGTTTGGATGGATTTTTTTGTATTGTATGTGGTAACCAAGAATTGGTTAGAATCATTAAACCTGGTTCAGGTGTATAATTTATCATGTTACTTGCAAGAGTTGCTTGATTAGCATCCGCTTCAGGTAAATTGGCATAAACTTTAGCAGGCCTTGGGTCATGAAACACAACTCTTGGTCCATCTTTTGGTGTATCAAGGAAATAAAATCCAGATATTTGATTACCCATGCCGTGTATATGTTCTTCGTGGCCAGAACCTGTGTGGTGTTCTTGTGCCCACATTTCACTATACATCATTTTTAAATTGGTTACATTGTAACCTTGTGAGGTCAATACTTGATGTGCGGCGCCACTAACAAAACCAACAAAGTCACTAATCCTTGGATCAGCAAACATATTGTCACCTTGAGCCACAGGAAAAACTTTGTCTAGTTTGTTTTTTTTCTTCGATTCGTCAAGATATAGTTTGGATATTTTTCTCAAAGTATCAAGAAATTTTGGTTCAATCAAAGAATAAACACTACTGCAAAAATAATTAGAACCATAAAGTTGCACCGGCAAATTTATAAATTCATTAGTATTCTCACAAACTTCACCAACCACTTTTGCCATAATTATTCCAATTTAATTTAACATTCTTATTAAGCCGACTGTATCAATAGTAGTAAGTAACAAGTAATTAGCAACCATCCCAAAAGATTTGCGAGTAAAAGCAGCCCACAAATACATAGCACAACCACTAATCCAGATTGGATATAATATGAGTAACGGTGGGTTAGGCACCGTGAGAGCCATTGTGAGAGCGCATCCGATACTAATTGCCCATGCCAATAACTCCACAACAAAGCGGAGTTTATTTGATTTCCAATCATCACCTATCCAATTAAATACATTATAAAATAAATCGTTCATCATTTAGCCGTAAACAGGTTTTCTGTGAACTTGTCTAAATCTTCATCAAGCCAATCATCTAAAACAATATCTCGACCAAGTTCCAAAATTTGGTGACCAGAGAGGTAACCACATCGATGTAGAAACTTGGTGAGATTACCGAGGATACAGCCTAGTTCCTCGGTCTCAAATTTTTGTGTTAGGCTAAATGGACCAAATCCGGCCACATCTTCATCTTCACACACTAATTTAAACTTACTCATAGTGTAGGAATTTCAATGGCTGCAGAACCTTTTAGTTTCTTAACTTGTTTGGCAATATCATCAGATGATACTGTCTGCATAGCAAATTGTTGGAACTGTGTATATGAATCTTCTACCTTCATAACACGGGTACCACCAACAGCGGCCGCATCATTAAAAAACAAATCACAACCACCACTCTTTAAAGGAGCAACTTCTACAACTTGATCCAAATTAATAATAACTTTACACATCTTTTCTTTCGATGTAACTTCAACAAATAATGACATCACTCATCTCCTTGGTTTGATTGGGATTTCATCCCACTTAATTTAGCCGCTTTGGCTCGTTTTTCGGATACTTCTGCTTCAATCATCATCTTCTTCCAATGACCTCGCTTATCAGTAGATAGGGTTGAAAGAATACGTTTTGTACTCTTACTTAGGCGAAAATCTTTATTGGTCATTATTTGCTTCCTTTATCACAATCTTGAACACGAATTAAATATACTGTATTGGTGGCAGGTCTTACAAAGTAACACTCACCTTTAATATTCCAAACTAAACGGTTTTGAATACCGTCCTTATATTCTGGTAGTGGCGGACTCTCGACAAAGAAAGCAACACCAGCAATTACAAATGAACCAATAATTATGCCAATAAAATAACCAGCAAAATTAAATGATTTGATTTTATCCAAAAAATTTGTAAACATCAATAATCCCTTTATTAATTAAGTAACCTAGGCTAACACAGAATACCAATAAAGTCAACAGAAAAATGGTAAACTTTGCCGATTGTCCACGGAAATGTTCCACTTCTAATTCAAGCATATCTTTCTGTGCCTCTAACATATAATTGGTAGAATCACCCATCAATTCAATAGTTTTCTTGGCACCTTCCAATGACTTCTTGGCTTGCCAGAGATAGTAATAAGGTATCATTTCTCTTGTACCTTTCTTAGTATTGCTTGTTCAACAGCCCTACCTAAACCACATTTAATTCCTGACCAATCTTTTTCGTAAATGCTAATCATTTCTTCATCAGTTAGGGCAAGTTCTTTTACTGGATGGGTATAGAGTGGTGTTGTAATTCCCATGTTTTCCACTTTATTTTCTGAAACGCAATCGGCTAAATACAACGCTTCATTTTTAAATCTATCTAAGTTAATCCACGCTACTGGTTCATTGTTCATAATTAATCCCACAAGTTTTGGTAGTATCTACCAAATAATCTAAAACCATTTGCCTTACGCTTTTGGTGTTTCTCCAAACCTTCTGTATCCAGTTTCAATTTACTTACATACTTACCATCTTTATCCCAAGGTTTTTCATCACCACATTCTGAATGGTCAAAAAATTGTGATTCGTCATCATCTTTTAATTCTTGCTCGAATGACCAAATCATTTCATTGAGAATCCAATCCCAACGCATGAAATGTAAACTGTCGGTGTCCCATTCATTCTCTTTTGGTTGTGCCATGTAACTACGCAGATATTCTGGTACATCATCATCTTCTGTATATGGTGCACCGTGTTTATCTTTTTGTAATTGAACTAACATTGGATGAATGATATGAGCCAAGGTATGATCCATTGACCATGTATCCCATCGGTCAATCTTTACATAGTTAAACCGTGGATGAATAAAGTCTAAGAACTTCTGCCATACTACACAAATAGGATTTAAAAAGTTAACCCACTTTACATATGGATTATCAACTTCTTCATTTAAATTGTAGATTCGGTCCTCATCTTTTTCCCAAAAGCAAATTGTTTTGAGTATGGTATAAGGTGATAACCAATGGTTACGATAATTACTTAAATAGACTTTCATTTAAATCTCCAAATATTTTAATTCAAAGTTAAAAGCCCGCTGTTCGTACTTTGCATAACCTCTTGGATTACAAACAACTCTAGTGTCACCAACCATGTAATCTGATACATTGTGCATATGACCATGAGTCCACAATTTAATCTGTGGTCTATCTAAAATAAAATCGGTCAAATCAGAATGAAAAGCTCCATTCATTAATGTATCATGTTCGAACCACTCCGCAATACTCAATGCTGTTGGTGCATGATGAGTTACGACCACAAACTTTCTAGGTGTACCACCATAATCAGCAGTAGCAATCTTTATGTAGTCCAACATTTTCTTATGTTCTTCCACAGAATCTTCTGCTGACCACCTCGATGACTTCTCATAGTGGTCAACTCTCTCAACAACCAAATTACCATCAGAATCTTTTAAATTCATACCTGAACCATCGGGGTTCTTGGCATACACCACATTCTTGTGATGTGTCTTACGATTACTGTTGTTAATCAACCTAAAGTCATTCATACGCTGACCACAATGCCACAAGGTCAATGAATCATTCTTATTCATATTAGTCCACAATGTACCACCAACAAAGGTGATACCATTATGTTCCCATGTTTCTTTTTCTAAGAAATGAATATTAGGAAATTCTGACAGTTTACATTTTAGTGTATCATATGTCTTAGCAATATCAAAATCATAATGCTCGTGGTTACCCATCACATATACAACATGAGGAAATTGAAATGAACAACGCTTAAAGAAATCGAGAACCAACGCTCTTTCTTTTGGTTTGTGTTTGAAAACTTTAGCTGTGCAGATATCGCCGCTGAGTATTAATACTTCGGCATTTTCTTCATTCTTTAAAAAAAGGTCACCAAACTCCAAGTGGATGTCTGACGCTAAAGCAATTTTCATTTAATGTACCTGTGTTTTTATTTCTTCACTTACAACAATATCTTTAGGTGCTTCTAATAATCTAAGAAAATCATCAGTATAATTTCCTTGTTTGGCCAAATGTGTTAATCTTGCCAGCATAACGGCCGTTAAATTTAATCCTGGTATTTCATATGTAGTCAACCACTTCAACAATGCCGAATCTATATCGCTAGATAATTCTTCTAACATACCGTCATCATTAATCTTTGCCATTGCCATTCTCCCGCCAATGATTTTCACAACTTGATTTGGTTGCATTTAAATTGTATTTAATACAATCTTCAATGAACTCTGCTGGCACAACATCTTCTGGTGCAATGACTGCAGGCTTTGATTCAGTTGAATTAGAACTATTTCCTGATGACATGGCAAATACAGTAACGCAAAACAAAATGCCTACGCCAATCACAATAAAACGCCAATACATACCCACCACAAAGATTACAATGCCTGCCAAAATAGCAAACTGTAATACTCTGGTAGTAATACCAACAGACGATAAGTTCTCAAATAATTCCATGTTTAATCTCAATAAGCATCACAACGAACATCAACAGGCACCAATACTTTACTGCCTTCAACCTTTTGTGTAACATATTCGGTTGTAGGACGCATCTTGGCACGAACACATTCTCTTGCAGCATTAATAACTTCATTTCGACCCATAACTTCAGGACCTGTATAACCTTTAACTGTGTATGTTGTACCACAAGCGGTCAACGATAACAAAGATAGTACTACTAATGTTTTTTTCATCATAACTCCATAATATGGTTAATTACTTCTCTTGCTTCATGTAAATCTGATACAGCAACGGAATGGTCAATATAATCAAGTTGCGACAGCCTAATGGCCTGTTCAACTTTAAATATTTCAACAAACCGATTTGCTTCTTGTTCGGTATTAAAGAAAGCAAATGGATAACCATTCATTCTTACGGCAATCTTATTTGTCATTTGCCTGTATCCACTTTAACTGATACAGTTTTAGCATTTTCAACAAACTTATCTAATGCCACAGCAATACCACTAAAACCCATTGTAGCAACAAAGAAACCTAATACAATGCCGGCAATAAAATTAAACATAATCTTCCTCTAATACAATATATTCAATATACAAATTGTCCAATTCTTCATCAGACTTTTTCATCAATGAATCAGTAGTAAAATAACCTTTAACCGATAACATCAAAATAATATCACTTCTTGAAATATGATCCATAAATTTCCTTCACGATTTGAACTACCATTATACACTAACCACGGATGGTGTCAAGTGGTATGTTGTGCCTAAGCAACACAAATCAACTTACCAATGCCAATATACTCCTCAATAGCGTGCTTCAACTGCTTAGGAGACGCCTTAGGTGCAATAAACACATAGTCCAACTCAGGCTTCACGACACTATCGGACAGCACCTGGTTCAAGTATAGGACTGCTTCACGAGCATCATCAAATTCTTTCATGCCTACATTATTAAACAACTTTGGTTTGGCAATATATTTCATTTCTTTTTCTTTTCTTTTTCTAATAATTGCTCTCGCAATGCGGCACATTCTTCGTTCAACATTTTGTTTTCACGAATACTATCCATATACTCAGTTTCAAATAAATTCCACAACTTATTGAATTTAATATCATACGAATTGGCAACACCAAGAATATAATTTGATACTGTATCTCGGTCAAACTTTATACAGCCTTCAAATAACATTTCATCAAGTTCTTTTAAATCATCAACAACAAACCAACATTTAGTAATCTGCTGTTCAAAATCAAATCTATCGCTCATAATATTCCAATATAAAAGGAGGGTGCCACCGGCTTACGGCGTTTCACAACGAGCTGCGATGGCATAAAACTATTAAACCGTTACTGTTGGTTGTTGGACTACAACAGGTTTAACTGGTGATGCCTTAGTTTGTAACTGTTGATTACCTTTGAAACGACCATTGGCATCGAACTGGTCATTATTAACCAATTGATAACCGGTAACTTTACGGCCTTGTTTGATAACTTTTACAATACCACCGTCTTTACGGATATTGTAAATGTTAGTTGATAGGCGATACAATACTGCCTCTTGATTGGTGCCTTTGAATACATCAGCAATTTCCTGAGGTGATACTGGTTTGCCACTTAATAATACTTGGGTGATTTTCTCATGACGATTGATTTTACCCTTGCGAATTGTTAAAGCCATTGTAATACTCCTTCAAATTAAACATAATAAAAAGCTGGTTTTATTTTATAGTCAAAAACCAGCAAAAGTAGACTGCGAGTTTTACGGGGTTTATGGTACCCGAAGGATGGCAACACCCTTACCATTTTAACCATGGTATCACACCTGTGGTTGGTTGGCAACCTCGGTTGTGGTAGAATTGAATGCTGTATTAGCAGGTGATTCTACCGAACTATCGACCTTAGAATACAGGTCTAAGAATGCCATTTTGGTTTCTTCGTCAAAACGATTCACACACAATGTAATGGCTTTCATTCTATCTTTAAAGATAAGATATGCCTTGGCAATATGTACCAATCGGCGAGTAGAGATAATCTCATCAGTAGCACCTTCTTGGTACGATTTACGAACCACATCAGCCCATTGGCATAGGTTCTCAACAAAATCTTTATCATCAAGCAATGGTGATAGAATTTTCTTCTCAGTTTTGGCATCAGGATATTCCTGTTCTACCGTAATTGGGAATC
>Ga0209191_1001142_pt1 | contig 18066 bp, 18 predicted proteins | sample S_130626_EF_Meta_FD_187320 | JGI IMG/M metagenome (GOLD analysis project Ga0209191, IMG submission 187320) | Freshwater microbial communities from Lake Simoncouche, Canada to study carbon cycling - S_130626_EF_MetaG (SPAdes) (version 2) | ecosystem: Environmental > Aquatic > Freshwater > Lake ...
TCCAAAGTTTTTGTTTCAAGTCTTCTAAACCATCTTGGGTGTAGCAAGAAATGGGGATTACTAAATCCTTCACCTTCTTCTTAAAGAGTTTCAAGTTTTCTGCGGACTTAGGTAGATCCATCTTGTTCGCGACAATCACGCGAGGTTTACCAGCGAGAATTTTAGAGTACAGGCGAAGTTCACGTTCTAAAATGCGGTGATCGTCCCAGGGCTTACGATTTTCGCTACCTGCCATATCGATAATAAATACAAGGAGTGCACAACGTTCGATGTGGCGAAGGAACTGGTGACCGAGACCGCGATTTTCGTGAGCCCCTTCAATGAGCCCAGGAATATCGGCCATGAAAATACGGCCGTGAGTTTCAGGGTATTCGATGACGCCGACGTTAACATGTAAGGTTGTAAAGGGATACGGCGCCATTTTAGGACGCGCTGCTGTCAGTAAATTTGTAAGCGTAGATTTTCCTGCGTTGGGATATCCGACCAATCCGATATCAGCGATGGTCTTGAGTACGAAACGGTAATTACCCGACTCACCTGGATAGCCAGGAGTGGTACGGCGTGGAGCTTGGTTCACTGAACTCTTAAAATTCATATTACCCATTCCGCCCTTGCCTCCTGCTAATAAAATAACGCGCTCGCCATGTTCGGTAAGTTCGGCGACGAGGCTACCCGTAGCATCATCCACCACCTGCGTGCCAGGAGGCACGGGTAAAATTAAATCAGCACCATCGGGTCCAGCACATTGACGGCCCATTCCGGGGATACCATTTTTGGCTGAGCGGTGTGGCTGCCAGCGGTAGGCTTGTAAATCGCCTTCGTTACGGTCGCAGAGTAAAACAATATCTCCACCCTTACCGCCGTTACCACCATCGGGTCCGCCCTTGGGAATAAATTTTTCACGACGGAAACTTACGCAGCCATGACCGCCTGCGCCAGATTTCAGAATAACTTTAGCTTCGTCGATAAACATGTGACTTTCAATTAGGCGAGGCGAACGCCGAAGAGCGAGGAGGAAATAGATTTAACGACCTAATCCTCTAGAATGACGTAACCAACGCTCTAAAGGTGCGAAGAAAATAATGTCTGCTAGAAGTCCTACCCCGACGACTACAGCCATGACTCCCATCACTTGGTCCATCCGCAATAACTCACGTCCAGCGTGTAATAATGAACCCAATCCAAAGCCGGTGAGAATCACGACGAAAATTTCAGCAGCCATCAAGGAACGCCAAGCGAAAGCCCAGCCCTGTTTCATGCCACTCACAATTCCAGGTAATGCTGCGGGGAAAATAACTCGTGACCACAAATGCCAGCCCTGTGATCCCATGGTCATACCCGCTCTTAGATAAAGCGGTTGAACTGAGAGCACTGATTCTTGAACGGCAATGACGACAGCCCAAACGGTGCCCATTACGACGACGAAAAGTACGGCCGATTCTTCTTGGCCAAACCAAAGTAAAGCCAACGGCACCCAGCAAACAGAGGGCAAGGTTTGTAAACCTAATGCAAGAACGCCGAGCGTATCACGAATCCAACGTACGCGTGCGCAGAGTGCGCCGAGTGGAACTCCTAGTGCGGCACCAATCGCAAAACCAATCATCAAGCGACGCATTGTTACCCAGGTTGCCGATAATAATTCGCCGTTAATTAAAGATTCATAAAACCATTTAAAAATATGAGAGGGAGCGGGAATTAAGACCTCATTAACATGGCCTGTGCAAACATACCATTCCCAGCCGCCAAGAAATGCAATGGCCAGTAATGCTGGAATCAATGGACGTGGAAGTTTCATTTTATGAATTTACCCCTTCATTCAAGTGCGATGACAAGGCCGCGGTAACTTTCGCAGCGAGCGAAGCTAATTCGGGGTCATTGATTCGACGTGGACGTGGTAAATTAATTTCAAACACTTCGCGAATACGGCCTGGGTGCGGAGAAAGTAATACCACGCGATCACCCAAACAGACCGCTTCACGAATATTATGCGTCACGAGAATAATCGTTTTCTTTCTCTTCATGAAGATCTGTTGGATATCTCCGTAGAGCTGATCGCGCGTTAAGGCATCGAGCGCGGAAAAAGGCTCATCCATCAAGAGCACGCGAGGGTTGGGTGCGAGTGAGCGAGCTAAAGCGACACGCTGACGCATACCGCCGGATAATTCATGTGGGCGGGCTTTTTCTTTATCGGCCAAACCGACTAAGGATAAATAATAGCGAGCGGATTCTAATCTTTCTTCCTCGGTTAAACCTGGTTTTAAGCGAAGTCCGAAGAGGACATTTTCTAAAACGTTTAACCAAGGGAACAAGGCATCTTGTTGAAACATCACGAGACGGTCACGTCCAGGTAACCGCACCGGTTCTTCACCTAATAAAATTTTACCTTCATTGGTGTGCTCTAAACCTGCGAGCAAGTTGAGTAAGGTGGATTTACCGCAACCCGAAGGGCCAACGAGTACTAAAAATTCTCCTTCACGCACATCGAGTGAGATATCCTCTACCGCGGTGACGCGACCAGCGGCACCTTCGAAACGTTTGGTAACGTTACGAAGAGTCAGTGCAGGGGTGATAACTTTATCATTACTCATTAAACTTGGGGTAGTTAAGATTGCGACTGATACAGCTAAGTTGGCAAGATTAGAGGAGAGTACTACTTTTGCACAGGAGCTGGATCGGCGATGAGCGATTCTAACAAAGGCTCAATCGGAGCATCGCCATTAAGTAAGCCAGAGGCTTGTGAATCCTTAAGCGCCTGAGTCAAAGCACTGGTTAGACGTACTTTGCGTGAGGCATCGTCTTCACGTGCATCAAAGACGACGCGACCCAAAGCCGTGGAAATTAATTCAGCTTTCGGAGCAGCTGAACGCGTTTCGCTTCCAATCCCATTACAAACTAATTTTTCGTGCCAGGACCGATCGGCTAGTAATTTATCACGAAGTAAATAATGCGACTGCATAAAGGCTTCGATTCCGCGTTTATTTTTAGAGAGCGCGGTTTTAGATGATGCGAGAACGGTGATAATCGATTCTTTGTTTTCGACTAAAATTTCTCCGCCAAATTCAGTGGTAAGACGTGTCACCCAAGGTTCAACCGTCCAAGCTGCATCGACATCACCGCGGGAGAAGAGTAAAACCAATTCAGAATTAGCAGCCGGTACGATTTGAGCATCGCCGCCATTGAGAGTGACTTTTAACCCACCCTGCTTGAGCCAAACGCGAGCATCAATATCTTGCGTATTACCTAATTGAGGAGTGGCTACGCGACGACCAATAAAATCTTTTTGAGTTTTTAAATTCAAACCCTTGCGGACCACCAGAGCATTACCTGCATGGGCAACCGAAGCCAAAATTCGGATTTCCTTACCCTTAGTACGGACGTGGGCATTGATGACGGGAGATGGTCCCACGTAAGTGAGATCAATCGCACCCGTGAGTAATCCCTCCATCGCCGACGGCCCAGCGTTATAAGAACGCCATTCAATCTTGGAACCAGGGGGCAGGTGAGCCAAGTGCCAGTCGGCACCTTCACGCTCGAGTTGACGTGCGGCAATCGCTGGCGAGTGAGTCAGGTTGGGGAAGAAACCCACCCGTACAGTTACAGGCTGCTCGACCGCACTCCCTGTTGCCTCGATTGGGAGCGCAGCAGAGCAGCCCGTAGTGGAGGCAACAAGAAGTAAGGTGATGACGGCTAGTTGACGCATACAAATTAATTAAGATTACTTCTTTAGTTATATTATAATGATTAGATTACAATCAAATATGTCTTTTTTCATATTATACTAATTACCAACTATTTATAGAATTTATATTACTGATAAAACGAACCAAACACTCGCAGAAACAACAACAATTGTCCCCATAATACCTAAATATTTTACCCATCCAGGTGCAACGTATGTGCCCATCAGTTTTTTATCAGTGGTGATACGAACCAAGGGCCAGCAAGCGAAGCCGAGTTGCAGACTGAGGATCACTTGGCTCCACAGTAAAAGTTCAACGGCCTTCCCTTCTCCGGCGTAGGCGATCACGAATAATGCGGGGACGAGCGCGGCGAGTCGGGTGAAGGTTCGCACCATCCAAGCCTTACCTTTAATTTTTAAAAATCCCTCGAGGACGATTTGTCCGGCCAAAGTTCCCGTGATGGTGGCGTTCTGGCCTGATGCTAAAAGTGCAACGGCAAAGAGTGTCGCTGCAATGGTAGAGCCTAAAGCGCCGTTGAGCAACTGATGGGCCTCACGAATATCGGTGATGGGAGGTTGCCCCGTGTGATGAAACGCCGCCGCACTTAAGATTAACAATCCGGCGTTTACAAAAAAAGCAAAGACGAGCGCTAGGCTGGAGTCGTAGGTTGCAAATCGAATCGCTTGTTTACGCTCTTCCACCGTTTTTCCTAAATCGCGCGAGCCTACTAATGAAGAGTGCAGATAAAGATTATGCGGCATGACGGTCGCACCGAGAATTCCCAAGGCGATGAAAAGCATTCCGGGATTTTTAAAAACTTCTCCGGTGGGGATAAACCCTTGTAAAACCGCATGAATGGCGGGCTTAGCAATGAGCAATTCAGCCCCAATACACAGGGCAATAGTAAAGACCAAGACGGCGACAATCGATTCTAACCAGCGGTAGCCTAGACGCGTCAAAGCCAAGAGCAGTAATACATCTAAGGCTGTAATGAGAGACCCGATGAAAAGTGGAATTCCAAAAAGCAATTGCAAGGCGATGGCCGATCCGAGCAGCTCGGCTAAGTCCATCGCGATGATACCAATTTGTGCCGAGACCCAAAGGAAAGTGGATACTACAGGCGAATAGCGAGCGTGACAGGCCTGCGCGAGGTCTTGCCCAGTGGCGACTTGTAATCGCACACAGAGATGCTGGAACAATATCGCCATCAAGTTGGCTAATAAAATGACCCATAGCAAAGCGTAGCCGAATTCAGAACCACCCGCTAAGTCAGTCGCCCAATTGCCCGGATCCATATAACCCACCGCGACTAAAAATCCTGGGCCCACGAATCCAAAAAAACGACGCAGTGCCGCAATCCGAGAGGCTGATTTATTGACTGGGTCGGACGTGTGGGACACGAATGAGAAATCTTTTATTCGCTACCGAGTGTCAACCTACGGCATTTTTTAACGAGTAAATCGCTAAGCCCGACCAGATTAATGTTCGGACAATATGCGTGCGCGTTAAGTGATTAATCACCTCTAAATTATAGCCTTCTTGTTGTAATCGACGGTGCGACGGAATGGACCAGATCGCGGTAAATACCCAAGTCAAAACGACCAAAACGAAGCCTGTAACTGCGGCGCCGTTTCGCCACGCAAGAAAATGTCCAACAATTTGTAAAAGGAGCAATGGGCCGACTACCCAGCCCACGCGACTGGTGTAGCTTTGGTGATGTTCGCGAAAGTTCTCGCTGCGCCAACGAGCGAAATCAGGATACGTACAAAAATAAATTAACCAGGCGACAGCGGCCATCGCCAAGTCGATTGAAGGTAGAAGTTTAAAAAGTAATGAGATTGGCATCTGTATTAAAGGGTAGAAAGAAGTTGGCGAAGTTCAGCTTCAGGCTCCTCGTGGCCTTGAGCCACGGCGAGTTTGAGTGCCTCTTGAAAGGCAACTTTGGCTAAATTCTTTTGCCCTAAATGCAAATAAGTTTTTCCGAGGAGAATGCGAGGCATCATCCAATCGGCCTTACCCTCCGCAGCCTTGTGTAAATGTTCCACCGCAGCTGGGAAATTATTTTCCTGAAAGAGAGCTTGGCCCAGCGAAAAGCGGAAGAGCGGATTGCTGGGGTCGGACTCGACCAGTGCACGAAATGTTTCGGAACGCGGTATCATGCTAGCCCTTTGTTTTGTGCCTAAAAATGACGACGGAGAGCCCAGGTAAGCAAACTTGAATAGACTGCGAGCGGCCATGGGCAGGGATTTTTTCCGCACTGACGCCACCAAGATTACCATTTCCTCGACCGGCGTAGTATCCAGAATCTGTATTAATTGCTTCTTCCCACTGGCCGATGCAGGGCACGCCAAATCGGTAGGTGCGTTCAACGGGTGTAAAGTTTCCGACAACTACCCAAGAGCAATCATAGCCGTGACGTTCAAAAATGAGGACACTCTGGTCACCATCATCGGCATGCACCCAGTTAAAGCCTTGGGGATCAAAATCTCGTTCAGCGATGGTTTTATCTTTTTTATAAAGTGCATTTAAATCAGCGACTAACTTCTGAATGCCTTCGTGCAGCGGGTATTGCAAGAGGTGCCAATCAAGGGAACGCGAGTGACTCCACTCTGCTACTTGTCCGAACTCACATCCCATAAATAAAGATTTTTTACCAGGCCAAGCCCACTGTAAGGCTAATAAGCATCGAAGGTTAGCGGCCTTATTATGAAAGTCACCCCCGCCCATTTTGCCCATGAGTGAGCCTTTTCCGTGGACTACTTCGTCATGTGAAAATGATTGGATAAACGCTTCTGACCAATGGTAGAGCATCCCAAACGTGAGTTTATTATGATGATACTTTCGGTAAAGCGGATCTTCTTTGAAATAATTCAAGCTGTCGTGCATCCAACCCATGTTCCATTTGTAATCAAAATCCACTCCGCCGTTGGCGATGAATTGAGTGAGTTGCGGATAGGAAGTAGATTCTTCAGCGATAGTGATAGCGCCAGGATGATAAAGGTGCACCAAGGCATTCGTTTGTTTTAGAAACTCGATTGCGGCTAAGTTTTCTCGACCACCGTGTTCATTCGGAAGCCATTCACCGTGCTTCCGAGAATAATCTAGATAGAGCATGGAGGCGACGGCGTCAACGCGCAGGCCATCGATGTGAAAAAGGTCTAACCATGAAAGGGCTGAGCCCACCAGAAATCCGCGAACTTCGTGACGTCCGTAATTAAAAATTAAGGTGCCCCAGTCTTGGTGTTCGCCCAGGCGCGGATCGGCGTGTTCGTACAGGTGTGTACCATCAAATTGGGCGAGAGCGAAAGTGTCTTTGGGAAAGTGCGCTGGGACCCAGTCCATAATCACTCCGATGTTTGCTCGGTGCAAGGTGTCGACCAAAGTCATGAAATCATGCGGCGAGCCAAAACGATGAGTGGGTGCGTAAAATCCTGTGACTTGATAGCCCCATGATCCATCAAAGGGATGTTCCGTGGGCGGCATCAATTCCACGTGCGTAAAACCTAGTCGATTACAGTATTCGGCTAACTGTATTCCCAATTCTTTATAATTTAGCGGGCGATTATTATCTTCGGGTACTCGACGCCAGGAACCCAAATGAACTTCGTAAATAGATATTGGCTGTTGGCGAGAAGGTTGCAGGCATCTTTTTTTCATCCACTCCGAGTCCTTCCAATCAAACGTCGATAAATCACAAACCACGGCTGCGTGGTGCGGTGGAGGTTCAAAACTTAAGGCGTAGGGATCGGTTTTTAAAAACGGAGTTTCGTTAGCTGGACCAACAATCTCATATTTATAACAAGCACCGGCGGTGAGACCTGGGATAAAAATTTCCCAAATCCCCGAAGCACCCAAAAGTCGCATCGGATGTGTGCGACCATTCCAAAGATTATGATTACCTACTAATGAAACACGGCGAGCGGAGGGAGCCCAGACGGCGAAGCGAACTCCTTTGACCCCATCAATCGTCGCTAGGTGCGAACCAAGTTTGTGATAAACTTTATGATCATCGCCCTTACCTATTAAAAATAAATCTGACTCAGATAGGGTCGGCAGAAAACGGTAAGGATCTTCGATGAGGTGAGTAATTTTTTCCGGATAAGTAACTTTGAATTGATAACGAAAAGCGGATTTTGATTTAATTTCTTCCTCAAAAATCCCTAACGAGTGAATTTTCTTCATGGGGATACCCTTGCTCTCGCCTTCCTTAATCAGCTCACAGGTGGTGGCCCCGGGTAATAATGCCCTCACCACATACCCCCCTTGGGATAGCAAATGTTGCCCTAAAAAGCTGTGAGGGGAGCTTTCCTTGCCCTCAACGAGGCGAGTTAGCTCAACTTGGCTTAGGTGCATAGGCCGATAATCTACGACAATCGTATGCCCGCAAGCGCTCATTGCCCGAAAATACTTGAGAGAATGCCTTAATCGCCAAGTCTGGAGCAAATGCCTGGTCGAACCCTCAGCCCACTCCTTGCCTTCCTCTTCTGCAGCATCGCAGTCATGGCGGCGGACTCGACAACAAAAGTCGCCCCCGAGATTGCCAAGAACTCAAACGTCCAAGGGGAAAGTTTCACTTATGAAGAGAATGGAAAAGTTCTCGTTGCGGTGGATGCCAGCGTTGAAGCGAATGGCGCTCACCTCGCTGCCAAAAAAATCTCTTTCAATTCCGAGACGGGAATTATCGATGCGGAAGGCGACGTAGTTTATACGACAAAAAATTTACGCATCATGGGCGAACGGGTGACCATGAATCCCAAAATTGATTTAGTCGTCGCGTATAATGTTAAACTCGGCCGCAACCCGGTTTATTTCACGGCTGAAGAAATTCGGATACAAAACGGAGATCGCACGATGAAAGGTGTACGGATGTGGAATAATGAACCTCATGCCTATGGGATGAATTTAAAAATTAATGAAGCGCACTATTCTGATAAAGAGGATTGGTTAACCTTTAGAGGAGTCGTTCCCCATCTCGCCGGCATTCCTTTCTTTTACTTACCGTATTATGGACAAGATGGTTACCGCGACATTCCTTACGATGTTGAACTCAATACCGGCTCACAAGAAGGTCAAGGTCGCTACCTCCGCACCACTACTTTAGTCCGACAAAGCAAGTCCCTGTGGGTCGGTGCATTGCTAGATTATTATAGTAAATCCGGCTTTCTGATTGGTCCGGCCCTTCGTTACGATAACAGCAAAACGTCCAAGGACGGAGCGGTTTGGCGGGGGGATTTAAAATCGGGCTATATTCATGATAGTAATGCCTTAGAGAACGATATTTATGGCCGCACGCCTGATGCGAATCGGGGTTTTCTTATCGCAAATATTAATGGTCATACCACCCATAATTTTGATTTCGCAGGTCAGTTTTACTTCACCTCAGATCCTAATTTTATCCGCTCTTTCCGTCCGCGAGAAATCGCCGAGATTGGTCTTCCTCAAGCCAGCTTCGAAGTAACCAAGCCATTAGCAGAAGGCTATCTCTCGGCGACAGTGATTGCTAAAGCCGACAACTATCAAGACGTTGCTCAAAAATTACCGGAACTGCGTTATGATTTAACTGAGAGAGCGATTGCACAAACACCCTTCAATCATCGTGCGTTTGTCTCGGCTGCTTATCTGACCGAGCGTCCCTCGGCGGCCCTACCCTTACCCAATTTCACCACCGAGACTGGCGCCACCGAAGCTTGGTCGACCGCACGTTACGATGCCTACTACGGTATTACTTATCCCTTAACCTTCCGCAATTATCTCACCTTTAAGCCCGTGGTCGGCGCGCGGGCCACTTCATGGTCATCCAATTTAAACAATACGGGCAGTGTCTCGAAAGCGGTTGGTCAAGTGGGCTTCGATGTTGAAGGCCTGGCCACGGGTTCATGGAATCTCAAAGCCGACCATTGGTCGATCAACGGAATGCGTCACGCATTTCGTCCATTCATCCAATACCGTTATTTACCTGGGGCCGATCGGGCGATTGGGGAAATTCCACTTTCCGAACGCGATGTAGCCTTTTCAGCCTTCCGCGAATTAGATCTCGCTGATCGCCCAGATGCCGCAGCGAACACCTCCACCCAAATCGGGCGGATTGGATTTAGAAATACTTTGGCCACGCGCGATACCACCATGGGGACACGTGAATTAGCACGTTTCGATATAACCAAAGACTGGTCCAATGCGGATGAATCACTTGGCCAAACGGATTCAGACATTCAAACTCATATCCGCTTAACACCGGCCAACTGGGTTACGATTGATTCCTATACCCGTTACGCCAAAAACGGCGGCGGTAATGTCGAGTCACTCCAATCCATCGCTTTTAATTCGGGCGATTTCTGGAAAGCCTCCGTGGGTTGGTTCGATTTAAAACAAGGAGCGGACCCAGCCAAACAGCTCTGGATCATGGGTGAAGTTAAATTAAATTCCACCTTCTCCGCTTTACTGACAGTGAATTACGATGCTCTAGCAAAAGCTTATACTTATCAGTCGATTGGACTGATTCAGCGTATTGGAAATTCCTGGGAAATTGAATACGGTTTCCAAAAGCGCGTTTCCACCTTTAATGATGGCTCACTCGGCGCCCATGTACGGGTCCGCCTGTTCAAATTCTAAACGTGTCGGACTCTACCGAAAGCTCCTCCGCCCTGCCCACTGATGGTATTTTACCAGCAGCAGATTTATCCATTCGTCTCGATAATTTTGAAGGTCCACTCGACCTTCTGCTTTTTTTAATACGAAAAAACGAAATCGATATTTATGATATACCGATTGAGAAAGTCACCCATCAGTTCCTCGATATTCTTCGCAATCAAGAAAAAGATAATCTCGAGTTAGCAGGTGAGTTCTTCGTGATGGCCGCGACGCTGATGTATATTAAAAGCCGGATGTTGCTCCCGGTGGAAAGTCGCCCCGACGAATTAGATACAACCCACGACCAAGGCAGCGACCCTCGCTGGGCCCTCGTGCAACAGCTGATTCAGTATAAACGCGTCAAAGAGACCGCGGCGATCATTCGTCAATTAGCCGATGAACGCCAAGGCTTGCTCGCACGTTATGTTTTACAGCCTCAAGGCGAGGATGCGGTGATTCGTCCGGTAGCACCGGCCGATCGCATCGAACTCTGGAACACTTTTAATTTAGTACTTCGCCGACTCGCTGAAAAAATTCAGCCCGGTAATCTTTCCGTTGAAACCGTGACCGTATCCGATCGGATGGAATTTATTTTAAATCGATTGCATGGAGAATCGAAGTTCAATTTTACGAGTCTCTTACCCGAGCGTCCAACCATTGCCTATTTAGTAGCTACATTCCTCGCCTGCTTGGAACTGGCACGCTTAGGTTCACTGGAATTGGAACAGGCCGTGAACTTCCAAGACATCTTCTGCACCAAGCCTTTAAAAAATCCGGTAGATGGTTCTTCGCAGCCTTTGGCAACTACATCCGAATTTGATGAGCCCGCGGGAGATTCAAATTAGGTAACGATTTGAAATTTTAAATTTTCCTCTTTAGTTATTCCGTATGGCTGGCAAACGAAAGAATCAGAATCACCTACTTGGATTAGGCTTGGATAATGCCGATAACCATAAGCGCATCACCAAGGGTGAAGGTTTCTCGTTAGTGGGCGGATCGAATGAGACCCACGAGAGAATGACCGAAACCGTGATTAAAACCGTCGAAGACCTGCAACGGAAGGGTCGGACAATTCCCACCGCCGACCCCAAGGAAATCGCCGACCTTTTGCGTAAACATGAACGGGCCGACTAAGACGACAAAATCTCTTACTGACTGATTGACTCACCCCCATTCCAGCACTTGATAACAGACATCAACGATGAGCCTAGAGACACCCCCTCCACCACCTCCTCCGCCACCTTCTTCTGAGGGTGATGCCAATTCAGCTCCTAAGCTGAAGCTCAATAAGCCTGCGGGTGCGTTTGTCCCACCACCACCTCCCAGTGCTGGTTCGATTCCTCCTCCCCCTCCTGCCGCTGCGATTCCTCGCCCACCAGTGGTTGGAGCTGGCGCACCAAGAATCGCCCCCACCATTTCATCAGAACCCAGTGCAAGCGTGTCGACGTTAGAAGCTTCGTTCGACGTTCTCGGCATGGTCGCATCCACCGCCGCATTTGTCTTCTTATTATTAGAACTCTTCGTTAAAACTAAGGGATAATTTTTATGGCTTCCGATCTCATCGATAACCTCGACGCTACCACGTTCGAGACGACTATTAAAACAGCATCCGTACCGGTGCTCGTAGACTTCTGGGCCACTTGGTGTGGACCCTGTAAGCAATTAGGTCCGGTATTAGACCAACTGGCTACTGAGATGGCGGGCGCAGTCAAAATCTGCAAAGTAGACGTCGATACCAATCAGTCTTTAGCGGCCCAACTCGGCGTCACCTCAATCCCTGCGCTGTTCCTTTTTAAGAACGGCCAAGTGGTCGATAAAATCGTCGGTGCACGTCCCAAAGGCGACATCGCTGCGTTTATCAAGAAACACAGTTAAGCTTATCTAGGCATTCAATAAAGAAGCCCGAGATTTCTCGGGCTTCTTTGTTTATAAATCTTATTTGTTCTTACTTAGATTCTAACGGGTGCTGGTCGAGAATTTCTTTACCACTGTACTGACCACGCGCACCGATCGCTTTACGTACTTCAGCCACCTTGGTGTCCATGACTGGGCCACCTTGATTACCCCAAGCGGAACGAACGTAAGAAATGATATTAGCAACTTGAGCGTCTTTGAGGCCTGCACCGATATTGGACATATTGCCGACGTACTTTTGGCCATTCACTTCAATTTCTCCGGCTAACCCTGCGAGTACAATTTTGATGACGCGCTCTTCATTGCCAACAGGCCAAGGTGAACCAGCGAGTGGCGGAAAGGCACCTGGGACGCCTAAACCCGTGGCTTGGTGACAAGCGGCACACTGTTGAATGAAAAGTTTTTCACCTTTAGCGAGATCAGGCTCAAAGACCTTGGGACCACTGTCGGCGACCATTTTAGGTGCATCGAGATCAAATGAGCTCGCCGAAAATTCACCCGAATTACGGGTCAGGTAAACACCGGCCCAGAAACCAAATCCACAAAAGATAAACACGATTATGATAGGCAGCGTGGAAAAACCCTCAGTGGGTTCTTCTTTATCGCGGGCGAGGTGCGAGTGAATCTCGACAAGGCGACTATCGGAAAGGCCACCCTGCTCACCAAAGGAGCGACTGGGCTTATCGTTATTTTGAGAATGTTGTGACATGGGATTACTGTTTCAATTTCGCTTCAGGCGAATTGTAGTCGATGCGAAGAGATTTTAGATACGCGACCAAAGCTTGAGCACGCTCCGTGGGTTGAGTGATGCCGTTTTTGTCTACGACATATAAGAAATTGTACGCAGGCATCGTACTACCCGCGGCGGGTGAGCGTAAGTGACCATGAATTTCGTCATCAGACTTAGCGCGAGCACCGTAGTTCGCAAGGTCAGGACCATTGCGATGATTACCTAAGAGTAATTGAGTCTGGAGAACGTAGTCGCGGGCGACAGTCGGACGAGGACCATAGCCCTTCGCAATATCGTTTCCTTGTCCAGCTGGACGGACCTGTTGCGTGTGGCATGTGACGCAGCCTAATTCGAGATAAACTTCGCGACCTTGAATCGCTAAACCCGTTTCACGTGGAGGATAGAGCGATCCACCCTCTTCGGCAGGTGCACGACCTAGGGTGCCTAATTGAACTTCACCGCTAATCAGCAGACCGCCAAAGGAAGCTGCTAGAGTGAAGAAGATACCGGAGAGAATGAGATTAAAGTCCTTCATGTTCAGTGCAGTTTAAGCGTGGGTGTTGTCGTTTGTGGTTCGCGTAGATCCTAAGAGCATGACGGATGAGTTAATCGCAAATGCGACGTGTCCCACTAACTGTAAAAGTACGAAGAAGATTACTGGAATATAGTAACTCATGACTCCACTATTCACGGTAGGATAACCACAGATTAAAAGATGGAGAGCCAATCCGAGACCTCCAATTGCGCAGGACCAGAAATGGAGGTGAACTAATTTTGCCGAAGGCCAGAATGAACCCGTGATGCGGGGAAGAATATAATAAGCAGCACCGAAGAGGACCATAGATACGAAACCGTAGTTAACGAGTTGCTGCTGTCCGACGGTGAAGTCGGTAAAGCGGACAACCGCATTGAGAGAACGCGTGGAGAAAACAATATTCAATGCAGAGGAAACCGCAAAGCTGACAATGCCGACTAAGACGAAGCGAAGTGTCGTGTTATTCCAAGCGGAAGCAAATCCGCGGTTATAAGAAAGTGTTCCGAAGAAATTAATTCCTAAGATAATTACAGGAACCAACATCATAAGCGCCGTAGTCACTCCGACGGACTGAATCCAAACAGGAATAGGTCCACCGAGCAATGAGGCGGGTGCCGTCCAACCAGCGAAGAGGAAGTAAGTCCAGAATCCGACGGTAGCTAAATAATAAGCCGAGATGGTGCGACCAGACTCCTTGGAGATGAAATAATAAGTCGCAGCGATCGCTGAAGCGCCGATCCAGAGTAATTGGATATTTTGGATGAACCAACTATGGATGAGGGCCTGAAGCACTCCAGAAGTTGGATACCAAAGAACCAATAATTGAGTGATACCAAAGGCTACGGGGAAGACGAACGAAGCACCGATAATATACCACTGCGATACGAAAACGTGTCCAGTAGGACGACGAACGAAGGCGACTGAGGGCCACAGAGCAGCAAAGAGGAAACTGATAAATAAAGCAGGAGCGACTTCCTTGGGCATTTCTAAAAGTGCGTAGCCATTGAGATGACCGAGGAGAATTGCCCCGAGTCCAAAAGTGAGAGCGAGATTCCAGCCCAACCAACCACAGACCGCTAACCAGCTATCTTTAAATTCAAAGCGAGCTAGTGCTGACATGATCCATAAGTTCACTCCGAAAATGGCATTCGCAATCCAACCGTAAGTGAAAGCATTGCGCTGCAGAACTTCTAAGCGACCATAAGTGAACCACTCACAACCAGCCATGAAAGATGGGACTTGTAGTTTGAGACTTACGATTAGTCCGAGAACGGAGGAAATAATTAACCAACCCAAAGCGGAGGCGAAGAATAGTCGGACTGGCAGAGTACTACCCGTGTCGCTTCTGGATGAATGTGATTGGCGGTGATAGTCCTGGCTCATCGTAGATTATAAAAATTATTTAAGGCCTAATTCGGCAGTGGTCCAAGGCGTGTTACGTGAAGCATTGGCATCACGTACGGCTTTGACTTGCTCAACAGTCACTGGGCTAGAGTTGTTACCAAAACTAGCACGCACGTAAGTGAGAACGTCGGAAATCTCTTGATCATTTACGCCAGCGACTGCGGGCATCATGCTATTATAGGTTGTACCTGCAACGGTGACTGGACCCATCAATCCATGAAGTATGAACTTAATAGGTAAAGTCGCATCACCATTTACAATCGGAGCCTCAGCTAAAGGAGGAAAAACAGGAGGAAGCCCTTTACCCGTAGGTTGGTGGCAAGCTACACAGGTACGTGCATAGACTGCTGCCCCACGTTTCAAAGTTTCTTCATCAGCAACTTTAGGTGAATCAGCCTTCAATGTTACAGGCTGAGGTGCAGATGGACCAGGAGCAGCATAACTGCGCATTTTATTCACCAACTGAGAATCAGCAGCCATCAGCGACATCGTAACTTCGACCGGCACACGGTAAGTTCCATCACTGTTTAATCCGGTGGCAGAAATTAATCCCTTAGCTTTTGATTCGGTATCAGCACGCAGTGCTTTTTCAGCGAGGCGGCGCTCGGCGTCAGAATTTGTTTTCGGACTGAAGGCAACATACGCGTAGGCGATGGCAAAGATTGCAACAAAAACGAAGGCTAAAATACCTAACCAAGAAGCAACTTGGCCGGGAATTAAAGGGCGATCTCCATTAGAAGAATTATCACTCATGGTAATTGATAGACTCGAGAATACGAGGGTCGTGGACGGGGATAGTTTCTGCCTTGGTGGAGGCACGTAAAAATAATCCGATGACTAAGCAGCCAAAGCCAGCAATCGCTAGAAGGTCTAGGGCGAGATAGCCACTGATAAAAGGTGAGACAGTGAAACCTTCAGGTGCAGTTTTATCGACGATTTGACGCGGGACAGCGTTGAACCAGAGATCCACAATACCACCGACAAAAATAATGGAGGCGATGGCGAGCAATCGGCCGGCAATAATTTTAGAGCGATAAAATAAAAGTAAAAGGAAAGGCAGGAAAAAGAATCCAAAAATTAAGTACATCGATACACCCCACCAATCACTCTTTAAGCCCGTAACTGGATTAAATTCGCGCAAGTTATACCAGAAAGTTTCTTCAGGAATATTAGCATTATAAATAATGAAGTACTGGGAGAAGCTGATGTACGCCCAGAATACGGTGAAGGCCAGCATCAGACAGCCGAGGACATGTCGATGAGCTTGATTAAGAAGTCCATCGAGGTAACCACCGTTCGAGAGCTTATAAGTTAAGATCACCGTCGCAGCTAAGGCCAAACGAATCGATAAGGTGAAAAACCACACACCATACATCGTCGAGAACCAGTGATAGGAAAGAGCCATCAAACAATCGAAAGCGAGTAAGGTGAGTACAACTGCACTCGCCGGAATACCCACAGCAGAAACAGCGTGTAATGTATGTGTATGTTGTGCAGTGCGTTCTTTATCTTGTTTAAAGGACCAGTGACGCAGAGCCCAAGTAATCACTCCAAAAAATACCACATAAGCAGCGACACGGATGAGGAAAAAGTTTTCGTTGAGGAACCAACTTTTTGCGTGAAGAATAGGGTCGTGTCCGACTTCGTGTCCGTTGGGTAAAATATGGGAGGCGTCAGTCCACTCCCAGAGTATGTGACGAAACTCAGGAATGAATGCCAAGGGAACGACACCTAATAAAAGCACAATAGGTAAAGAGCTGATCATGAACTCCCAGGAACGACGAATAATCGGAGCCCAACCCGCGTCGAACACGCGCGTAATCATGATCAACATAAGTATACCGATTAAGGTAGAAACCCAAAACAAGGAACCGACTAAAACGGAGAGTGCGGGACGATGATCATGTTCGCCTAAACCGAGGAAAGCAAATGACCACACGGCAACTAAGGCAACGAAGCCAACGGCAACGAAGGTTGTCCAATGTGAAGATAAACGAGAAGGAGAAGCGCTCATGGCGAATTATTTGGCGGTGGCCTTGATGGAGGCGGGAGTGATTTCGGGTGGGCAGAACTGAGAAAGTTGAAGGGCGCGCAAGTAAGCGACGACTGCCCAACGTTCTTCAGGTGAAAGTTTATCGCCATAAGGCATCATCGTATTTTTACCGTTGGTGATGACGTCAAAAATTTGGCCCTGTGGGTAAGCGCGGTAAGTAGCCGTTTGCAAATTAGCAATCGTGTTGATCGCGATGTCGCCCTCGATGGCTGAACGTACTTTCATAATACCATTACCATCAGCAGCGTCACCGTGACAAACGGCACAATAGATTTGATACTTCGCACGACCTAATTCCAAAACTTTACTGTCAATCGTGTACGGTTGTAATTCACCCGATGATAAAATGGTGAGACTCTTCGCAGGGAAATCTAAAAGGTAATTACCCTTCTCATCTTTTCCCGTAACGAAAGAAGCATTCAGTGATTCCGCGCGACGATATTCAGCGGAAAAAACTTTGGTGGGTTCAAGACCGGTACCACGTGCCACAGATCCAGCCACAGGCGGGCGGGCGTCGCGTCCATCGGCAAAGAATTTGTTTTCGCCCTGAGCTTTGTACTTCGACTGATAGTCCATATCATCGAAAACATAAATCGGAGTTTGCTTGGAGGTCTTTCCTTGGAAGCCCAGGAAGCCAATCACAGCAACAACAACGATAGCGAGAAATGTAAGGTAGCGGCTCATGGTGGATTAGTCGCGAATAACGGTGATTTCTTGGCCCCCTAAAGAGAGTAAGAAGTTTCGGGATTCATCTAAATGGAATTTGGAATCACGAGCTTCCAAAACAATCATGAAGGAGTCATCCGATGTACGCGCGAATTGCGGAAGATCGAACAAGGGATGGTGATGTTGAGGGAGACGATTTAAAATGAACTGTCCAAAGAATGTACCAAAGGCCGCGAAGAGAATCGTGCACTCGTACATGATTGGGAATGGAAAGATTGGACTCCAGAATGGTTTACCACCAACAATGAGCGGGTAATCAAACGAATTCATGTACCAGGTGAGTAAACAGCCGGTGATGAAACCTGTCACACCCCCTAATAAAGTCAGACGAGGCACTTTGGATCGTGGCAAACCCATAGCCTTATCCAAACCGTGAATCGGATAGGCCGAATGCACA
>Ga0209191_1001143_pt1 | contig 18056 bp, 16 predicted proteins | sample S_130626_EF_Meta_FD_187320 | JGI IMG/M metagenome (GOLD analysis project Ga0209191, IMG submission 187320) | Freshwater microbial communities from Lake Simoncouche, Canada to study carbon cycling - S_130626_EF_MetaG (SPAdes) (version 2) | ecosystem: Environmental > Aquatic > Freshwater > Lake ...
TACATTCATGGAGTGTTAAAAACCCCGGCGAATTCTGGTCTAAAGCTTGGGATGATTTAGAAACAGTTGGAAGTAAGGGTTCTGTTTTTTACACTGAAGGTAAAGATTTCATTTCCAGCAGCTTTTTTAATGAAGCTCGATTAAATGTTGCGCAGAACTTGCTTGCAAAAGGTAAAGATTCAGAGGTTGCGATACTTTCGATTTTGGAAGATGGAACTCGCTCAGAAATTACCTGGGCAGAACTTCGAAACAAGGTTGCAGCAACGGCTGCTGCTATGCGTGCCGAAGGTGTTGTTGTAGGGGATCGAGTTGTCGCATGGGTCCCGAACATCACGGAAACAATCATTTATGCACTCGGTGCTCTAAGTGTTGGTGCAGTAGTTTCAACAGCTTCACCAGATTTTGCTCCGCACGCAGTTGAAGATCGATTTGGACAGATTGAACCAAAGATTTTCTTAGCTGCAGATGGATATCACTACAACGGTAAGTACTTTGATTGTTTAGAAAAATCTCAACAAATTGAAAAACTTCTTCCTACTTTGAAGAAAACTGTTCGGGTAAGTGAGTTTGAAGGTTGGATTAAACCCTTCCTGGGAACAGAAGCTGCATATGAGCAGCTGCCATTTGATCATCCAGGTTTTGTGCTTTTCTCTTCAGGCACAACTGGAAAGCCTAAGTGCATCACCCACAGTGGAGCTGGTGTCATGTTGAAGGCACAAGCTGAGATGCATTATCAATTTAATATCAGCGAAGGAAACAAGGTCTTTTTCTTTACTACCTGCGGCTGGATGATGTGGAACTGGCTGACTATGGCGCTAGGCCGAGGAGCCACCATTGTTTTGTTTGATGGAGCTCCAATGGCACCAACGCCTGCTCGGCTTTTTGATATCGCACAGAATGAAAAGTTAGATTTCTTTGGAGTCTCAGCCAAGTTCATCGACTCGGCACACAAAGAAGGTTTGGTGCCTGCCTCAACCCATGATCTTTCATCTATAAAAACGATTGGCTCTACCGGATCGGTACTTTCACCTGAAAGCTTTGATTATGTTTATTCATCAATCAAAGCTGATGTGCATCTAGCTTCAATGTCAGGGGGCACAGATATTTGTGGCTGCTTCTTAGCCGGCGTTCCGACTCAACCTGTTTATCGAGGCGAACTTCAGGGACCATGCCTTGGTATGGCAACCGATGTCTTTGATTCAAATGGGAAGAGTGCAGCAATTGATGAAAAAGGAGAACTGGTGTGTACAGTTCCATTTCCGTCAAAGCCACTTGGTTTTTGGAATGATACAAATAATGAAAAGTATTTAGCGGCCTACTTTGAAGGCTTTCCAGGTGTTTGGACACATGGAGATTTTGCTTCAAAATCTGCAACTGGTGGATTTACTTTGTACGGCCGTAGTGATGCCACATTAAATTCAAAGGGTGTTCGAATCGGAACAGCTGAAATTTATCGCGTTGTTGAAACCTTTCCGCAGGTTCAAGAGGCGATGGCAGTTTCACAGGATTGGGAGGGTGACACACGCGTTATCTTGTTTGTTGTTGTGAAAGCTGGTCAAGAATTTAACGAGACAGTTGAAAAGGAAATAAAGAGTGCGCTTCGAACACAAGCATCACCACGTCACGTGCCAGATTTGATCGTTGTAGCTCCTGAGTTACCGCGCACTAAATCAAACAAGTTGGTTGAACTTGCGGTCACTGATGTAATCAATGGTCGCGAGGTTCGAAATCGTGATGCGCTGGCAAACCCTGATTCATTGGATTGGTTCAAAGGGCTGGTGCCTTAGGCTTACCCAGTGATCACAATCGCTACCGCCGACCAGATGCATCAGCTCGGCGTGAAGCTTTCAGCCCACCTTCGTGCCGGTGATCTTGTCTTAGTAAATGGCCCACTTGGTGCGGGTAAAACAGTCTTGGCTCAAGGCGTTGGAGCAGGTCTTGGTATCACCGGAATTACCTCGCCAACATTTGTCATCTCACGAGTTCACAAAGCAGCGGTTCCATTTATTCATGTCGATGCCTATCGATTGGTGGACTCTGAAAACCCCAACCTTTACTTAGATGATTTAGATCTTGATATTGCTGGATCAATCACCTTTATCGAATGGGGTGGCGCTGAATCTGCACGATTAAGTGAGGATCGCTTAGAGATCAGAATCGATCGCAGTGAGGATGAAAGAAAAGTTGAGATAACTCCTGTGGGTTCACGGTGGGCCGGGTTCTCGCTATGAGCAAGGTGTTAGCGATTGATACTTCGACATCACGCACATGTGTTGCAATCATCGATGGAGATACCGTTTTGTATAGCGGTCATCGCGATGGAGCTACAGCACACGGTCCATCGCTGCCAGAGCTAGTTCAAGAAGCCTTAGCTGTTTCTCAAGTGGATGAAGTAGTTGTCGGAATGGGGCCTGGTCCATTTACAGGATTACGAGTTGGAATTGCATTCGCCCATACCTTTGCACTTGCTCGCGATATACCAGTGCGTGGAGTCTGCTCGCTAGATGCGATCGCGGCACAAGTTGGTGATCCAGATTTCATTATTACAGTTGATGCTCGACGTAAAGAGGTTTACTGGGCGCGTTATACAAATGGCGTTCGATCTTCAGAGCCTGCAGTTAACTTTCCTGCAGATGTATCTGGCGCAACAATCCACGCAGATTTATTCCCAGATATGAAAGCCTTAGTAAATCTTCCAGGTGATATTACGGAACCAATTTACCTACGCAGACCTGATGCGGTAGCTACGGCGGATAGACCATGATCACTTATCGCGAAGCGAACGCCTTTGATCTTCCAGTTTTTGTTTCTTTGGATAAAGAGTTGTTCCCATATTCACCATGGTCTGCTTCTCAATACAAAGAAGAGTTTTCTAGTCCTACCCGCCACTTTGTTGTCGCAGTTGACCAGGCGCAGAGCATCGTTGGCTATGCGGGGGTCTTTGCTCCAGGCGCAGCTGAAGCTGACATTCTGACCGTTGGGGTTGTGCCAGATCATCGCGGAAAGGGCATCGCTAAAGCACTTATGGCGCTGATTACCGAATGGGCAAAGGCCCAAGGAACTACGGCGATGATGCTTGAAGTGAAAGTAGATAACTCTGAAGCTATCGGCTTATATGAATCACTAGGTTACTCAAAGCTCAATATCCGTAAGGATTACTTCGGTACAGGACTTGATGCCTTAGTCATGCGATTGGAGCTCTTATGAGCCAGCCAATTGTTCTTGGAATTGAAACTTCATGTGATGAGACCGCTGTAGGAATTGTCCGTGGTCGCACATTGCTGGCAAATGTAATTGCATCAAGTGTTGAAGAGCATGCGCGATTCGGGGGAGTTGTACCTGAGATCGCAAGTCGTGCTCACTTGGAAGCGATGATTCCCACCTTGCACCAAGCACTGAAAGATTCAAAGATAACTTTAAAGGATATTGATGCAGTTGCAGTTACCGGTGGTCCCGGATTAGTTGGAGCGTTGTTGGTTGGTGTGGGTTCTGCAGCAGGTCTTGCACTTGGATTGAACAAACCAATTTATGCTGTTAATCATTTAGCAGCACATGTCAGTGTGGATTCATTGACTCATGCAAATCCACTTGAGCCAACAATCGCATTGCTAGTAAGTGGTGGTCACTCATCACTATTGCAGGTTGATGACATCACCGGTTCGATTACAAAACTTGGTGAAACAATGGATGATGCAGCAGGTGAAGCATTCGACAAGATTGCACGTGTTATGAAGTTAGGATTTCCTGGTGGGCCTGCTATCGACAAGTTAGCAAAAGAGGGAAGCAGCACAGCGATTGATTTTCCTCGAGGGCTTACAACTTCAAGTGACTGGCAAACTCGACCATTTGATTTCTCATTCTCTGGTTTAAAGACCGCGGTGGCCAGATACCTAGAAGCAACGCCTGATTACTTAAGGGCCGATGTCGCAGCTTCATTCCAAGAGGCGATCGTTGATGTCCTTTTGTTAAAGGCGTTGGCAGCATGTAAACAATCTGGAATTAATTCGCTGGTTATCGCAGGCGGGGTAGCGGCCAATTCACGGTTGCGCTCCGTGGCACAAGAAAGGTGCGACAAGGCGGGCATCCAGCTACGGGTTCCAAGCCCAGGGCTTTGTACCGATAACGGGGCGATGGTCGCAGCCCTTGGCTCGCTGATGGTTTCAGCGGGTCGCAGCCCCAGCCCTGTGGCCTTTGACGCTGATTCCAGCCTGCCAGTCACAACCGTAAGCCTCTAAATCCAATTTGCCCTGCGGGGCCTCTCGATTTGCTGCGCAGGTTTGGCCCGCCTAGAGTTTGCGTTAGCACTCACGGCCCGAGTCTGCTAATTCGGGCCGCACGAGGAAACCAAAAGGTAAAACCTAAAAGGAGTCAGACCATGGCAGTAAAGCCACTAGAAGATCGCATTGTTATTAAGACAAATGAGGCTGAGACAACAACAGCATCAGGTCTTGTAATCCCAGATACAGCAAAAGAGAAGCCACAGGAAGGCACTGTTATCGCAGTAGGCCCAGGTCGCTTTGATGATGGCGTACGCGTTCCAATGGATGTCAAGGTTGGCGATGTAGTTCTTTACAGCAAGTACGGCGGAACTGAAATCAAGCACGGTGGAGAAGATCTACTTGTTCTTTCAGCTCGCGACATTCTCGCTGTAATCGAGAAGTAAATGGGAAAGAGTCTTCAATTTGATGAGCAAGCACGCCGCGCCATGGAGCGCGGTGTCAACATTCTTGCTGACACAGTAAAGGTAACTCTTGGACCTAAGGGTCGTAACGTAGTTATCGCAAAGTCATTTGGTGCGCCAATCATTACAAATGATGGTGTAACGATTGCAAAGGAGATCGAACTTTCAGATCCTGCAGAAAACATGGGAGCTCAGTTAGTTAAGGAAGTTGCGACAAAGACAAATGATGTCGCAGGTGATGGAACTACAACAGCAACTGTTCTTGCTCAGGCAATGGTTAAAGAAGGACTTCGTAACCTTGCAGCTGGCGCACAGCCAATGGATATCAAGCAGGGCATCGAAGCGGCCGTAGCAGCGGTTTCTGAAAAGTTGCGCTCGCAGGCAACCCCTGTAAGCGGTAAGCCACAGATTGCAGATGTTGCAACAATCTCTGCACAGGATCGTGCAATCGGCGAATTGATCGCCGAAGCGATGGATCGTGTTGGTAAAGATGGAGTTATTACAGTTGAAGAGGCATCAACAACTGGACTTGATCTTGAATTCACCGAAGGAATGCAGTTCGACAAGGGCTACATCTCACCGTACTTCGTAACTGATCAGGATCGTATGGAAGCAATCCTTGAGGATGCTTATGTATTGATCTCAGCGAACAAGATCTCAGCTCTGTCAGATCTTCTGCCATTGCTTGAAAAGGTAGCTCAGGCTTCAAAGCCACTACTCATCATCGCTGAAGATATTGAAGGCGAAGCGCTTTCAACACTGGTTGTTAACCGTATGCGTGGAGTATTTGCATCAGTTGCCGTGAAGGCACCTGGTTTTGGAGATCGCCGCAAGGCAATGCTTCAGGACATCGCAATTCTTACAGGTGGTCAGGTAATTTCTTCAGAGCTTGGAATGAAGCTTGAGGGAGTAACACTTGAAGATCTAGGTAAGGCTCGTCGCATCGTTGTTTCAAAGGATGCAACAACCATCGTTGATGGTGCAGGCGATAAGGCTGCAGTTGTTGCACGTGTTTCAGAGCTTCGCAAGGAGATTGAAACAAGTGACTCTTCATGGGACAAGGAAAAGCTGCAAGAGCGTCTTGCAAAGCTTGCTGGTGGAGTTTGCGTAATCAAGGTTGGCGCACACACCGAAGTTGAATTAAATGAAAAGAAGCACCGTTTAGAGGATGCAATCTCTGCAACTCGTGCCGCTGTTGAAGAAGGAATCGTTGTTGGTGGAGGCGCTGCACTTGTGCATGCCGCTGATGCTCTTGAAGGCGATCTTGGATTCACCGGCGATAAGGCTGTTGGAGTTCGTTTAGTTCGCAAGGCTTGTGATGAACCACTTCGTTGGATCGCAGAGAATGCAGGACTTGAAGGCTACGTAGTAGTTGCAAAGGTTCGCGCAATGAAGCACAACGAGGGTTTCAACGCAGCAACAGATGTCTACGGTGATCTTGCCGCTGACGGTGTTATCGATCCAGTCAAGGTAACTCGTTCAGCACTTGCAAACGCTGCATCAATCGCTGCAATGTTTATTACAACAGAGGCTGTTGTTTACGAGAAGCCAGCAGAGCAGGCAGCTGCTGATGCTGCTGGTGGACATGGACACTCACATGGCCCAGGTGGACACTCGCATTAATCTCTTGAACAAATAATTCAAGAAAAGAAAGAAGCCCCGCGGAAATCTCCGTGGGGCTTTTTCTTTTCTTACTTAGGAGGTAAGACTTTTCTTACTTAGGAGGTAAAGAAAACTATGAAGCGTGTGAAATATCTGGTGTAACTTCTTTGCCAAGAATTGCTAGGCGGTCATCCTCAGATAAACCTCCCCAAATTCCATAAGGCTCTTGAACAGCCAATGCATGTGCGCGGCAGGCAGCAATTACTGGGCATGATGCGCAGATCGCTTTCGCTGTGTTCTCGCGGTTGCGACGACGTGGACCGCGCTCTCCATCTGGATGAAAGAACATCTCAGAAGGAAGTTCGCGGCATGAACCCTCGTACTGCCACTCCCATTCATCTGCAACGGGGCGGGGTAAGCGTGATATTTCGGCCATGGCCAAACAGTACAACCGCGCCATAGGTTGTTCAAGTATTTCCGCTTCAAAAGTTGTTCAAAAGCCGTTTTCGGGTGGTGAGATCGGCCACTTCACGCCACGATTACCTCATGGAAGAGGAGCTATTAACGGTCGCAGCGGTTGCCCGCCGGCTTGGCGTGGCCCCAGCAACCCTTCGCACCTGGGATCGCCGATACGGCCTTGGCCCATCCAGCCACGAGGCGGGAGAGCACCGTCGTTACTGTCCCAATGATCTAGCCAAGTTAACGCTGATGCGTCGTTTGATTACTACAGGTGTTGCCCCAGCCGATGCCGCTGAAAAGGCAAAGGCCCATAAGGGTGCGATCAAGATTGAAAAATTAGTTGATAACTTTGAAGTTCGCGAAGATCTAGTTGAATCATTGCACCGCGCAGCAAAGTCCTTGGATCAAATTTTCATTGAAACCGCATTAAGAAAAGATATTGCAAAGCATGGCGTAATTGCCTCTTGGACTGAAGTTATTGTCCCGCTTTTGTTTTTAGTGGGTGATGAATGGGAAGCAGATGGTTCAGGAATTGAAGTTGAACACATGCTTACAGAAATCATCAAACGAATTCTTCGTGAAGGTGTTTCTGATATCAAGAAGCCGGTTAATGCAAACCCAGTCTTGTTAGCTGCAGTAGGTGAAGAGGTGCATTGCTTGGCGCTACATGCGCTTGCGGCAGCTCTTGCAGAAAAGAGTGTGGAAACCTTTTTCTTAGGTGCACGTACTCCGCTAGAAGCTGTATCGGGGATGGTGAAAAGATCTGCTCCGCCAGCGGTATTTCTATGGGCCCAATTAAGCCGTAACTCTGATTCAAAGTTTTTAACTGAACTTCCATCTGTTCGGCCCGCTCCACGTGTCATCGTGGGCGGCCCAGGTTGGGATCCAGAAATCTGCGCTGATGTGGTTGTTGCGCAGGATTTGAGCCATGCATGCGCTGAAATTGAGCGTGCAGTAGGCCACTAAAGCCCCGATAGACTTCGGCCTTCGAGACACACAAGGGGGCGGCATGAGCGATACAGATAAGGTCGCGATGCTTGGCCTGACCTATGACGATGTACTCCTATTACCTGATGCCTCAGATGTTGTTCCATCTGAAGTCAGCACAGTTACTCAATTAACCCGCAACATTTCTATTGCGGTACCGCTTGTTTCATCGGCGATGGACACAGTTACAGAATCTGAAATGGCTATCGCAATGGCCAAGGCTGGTGGAATCGGAATCATCCACCGCAACCTGCCAATTGATGCACAGGTAACACATGTAAAGCTTGTTAAAAATGTTGGATTAGCCGGTGCTGCAGTTGGCGTTGGCGATGATGGTTTTGCTCGCGCACAAGCGTTGATCGAAGCAGGGGTAGATGTAGTTGTTGTAGATACTGCACACGGACATCATCGCGCGGTATTAGATGCAATTGCTCGAATCAAAAAGTTTTCTCCAACAACTGAAATTATTGGTGGCAATGTTGCAACCCGTGCAGGTGCACAGGCGTTAATTAATGCAGGTGCAGATGCTGTAAAGGTCGGTGTTGGCCCAGGATCAATTTGCACAACACGTGTTGTTGCAGGTGTTGGCGTTCCACAAGTAACTGCAATCTTGGAGGCATCAAAGGCGTGCAACAAGGCTGGCATTCCCTTAATTGCAGATGGTGGACTTCAATACTCAGGTGACATCGTTAAGGCACTGGTTGCTGGCGCAAATTCAGTGATGCTCGGTTCATTACTTGCAGGATGCGAAGAGTCACCTGGTGAGTTAATTGAAATTAACGGTGTTAAGTACAAGGCGTATCGCGGTATGGGCTCTCTTGGTGCAATGCAATCGCGAGGTGAACAAAAATCTTATTCAAAGGATCGCTACATGCAGGATGATGTTTTGTCTGAAGACAAACTTGTTCCTGAAGGCATCGAAGGCAAGGTTGCATTCCGTGGAAAGGTATCTGAAGTTGTTCATCAACTCGTTGGTGGTCTTCGTTCGGGCATGGGATATGCCGGAGCTCCTGATATCGATACCTTGCGTCGTGAAGGCCGATTGATTCAAATTACCGCCGCAGGCTTGCAGGAAAGCCATCCACACGATGTGGCACACGTTGCCGATGCACCTAACTATCAAAAGAAGGGCCGCTAATGAATAACATCGAGATTGCTCCGGGAAAGCGTGCTCGCACCGCATACTCATTTGATGACATTGCAATTGTGCCAAGCCGTCGCACACGTGACCCTGAAAATGTTTCAACAGGCTGGCAGATAGATGCTTACAAGTTTGAGCTGCCAATGATGGCAGCTCCGATGGACTCAGTTGTTTCACCAGAAACAGCTATTGCAATCGGAAAGCTCGGTGGACTTGGTGTTCTCAACCTTGAAGGGTTGTGGACTCGTTACGAAGATCCTCGTATTCCACTGGGTGAAATCGCATCGATGCCAGATAAGCATGCAACAAAGCGCATGCAGGAAATTTACAGCGCACCGATTCGTCCAGAGTTAATAAAGGAACGAATTCAACAGATTCGCGATTCGGGTGTAACGGTTGCAGCATCATTGTCACCAGCTCGGACCGCTGAATTCCATAAAGCGGTAATTGCAGCAGGTGTCGATATCTTTGTTATTCGTGGAACTACAGTTTCGGCAGAGCATGTTGCTGCAGAAAATGAAGCACTTAATCTGAAAAAGTTTATTTACGAGTTAGATGTTCCTGTAATCGTTGGTGGTGTTGCTACATCAACAGCTGCTTTGCACTTAATGCGTGCAGGAGCAGCTGGTGTACTTGTTGGCTTTGGCGGCGGCGCAACCCATACAACCCGCAAGGTTTTAGGTGTTGAAGTTCCGATGGCATCTGCAGTTGCTGAAGTTGCATCTGCTCGCCGCGAATATCTAGATGAATCAGGTGGACGTTATGTTCATGTCATCGCAGATGGTGCAGTTGGTCGTAGCGGAGATATTTCAAAGGCGATCGCATGTGGTGCAGATGCTGTGATGATGGGTTCTCCATTAGCTAAGGCTGTTGAAGCACCTGGACTTGGTTGGCACTGGGGATCAGAAGCACACCACCCAGTACTTCCACGTGGAGAGCGAGTAAATGTTGGAACAGTTGGAACTCTAGAAGAGATTCTGTTGGGACCTTCACATACCTCTGATGGATCTATGAACTTATTCGGTGCGCTACGTCGTGCAATGGCAACATGTGGTTACTCAGATGTGAAGGAGTTCCAGCGCGTAGAGGTTCTTATTCATCGTGGCTGAAACGCGCGGAGTTCTGGTTGTTGATTTTGGTGCGCAGTATGCGCAGCTAATCGCACGCCGCGTACGCGAAGCACATGTTTTCTCTGAAATCGTTCCATCCTCAATTACCGCCGCCGAAGTAAAGGCTAAAAACCCAAGTGCAGTTATTTTGTCTGGCGGACCTTCAAGTGTGTATGCACAAAATGCACCAAAGGTTGATGCAGAAATTTTCACACTTGGTATTCCGGTATTTGGAATTTGTTACGGGTTTCAAGCAATGGCCGCGGCCCTTGGTGGCGTTGTAAGTCAGACCGGAAAATCAGAGTTTGGCCGTACGGAAACCTCAGTACAAACCAGCTCAAAGGTGTTTGCAGGATTACCTGCACAGCAAAAGGTGTGGATGTCACATGGCGATGCGGTAACTCAAGCACCTGCAGGTTTTTCCGTATCAGCAAATACTGCAGATACGCCGATTGCTGCATTTGAAGATGCAACGGGACAGTTTGCAGGGGTTCAGTTCCACCCAGAGGTTTTACACAGCGAACACGGTCAGGCAATCTTGCAGAATTGGTTGGTCAACATCGCTAAGTGTGATGCAACTTGGACAACAGCAAATATCGCAGAGACTGAGATTGCAAAGGCCAAGCAGGTTATCGGCACTAAGCGAGTGATCTGCGGTCTATCAGGTGGAGTTGATTCAGCGGTAGCTGCTGCAATTATTCAAAAAGCTGTTGGTACTCAATTGACATGTGTATTTGTTGATCATGGTTTGTTGCGCAAGGGTGAAGCAGAGCAGGTCGAGCGCGACTTTGTTGCCTCAACTGGTGTTCAACTTGTAGTCGTTGATGCAAAGGATCAATTCCTTAACGCATTAAAGGATGTAACTGACCCTGAAGAGAAGCGAAAGATTATTGGCCGCGAATTCATTCGCTCCTTTGAATCAGCTGCGCGAGATATTGCTGCTGGGGGAGATGTTGAGTTCTTAGTTCAAGGAACCTTGTATCCAGATGTTGTGGAATCAGGTGGCGGAACCGGCACTGCAAACATTAAATCCCATCACAATGTTGGTGGTCTACCTGATGATTTACAGTTCACGCTAGTTGAACCACTTCGCACATTGTTTAAGGATGAGGTTCGCCAAGTTGGCCTTGAACTTGGATTGCCTGAAGAGATTATTTGGCGTCAACCATTCCCAGGACCTGGTCTTGGAATTCGCATTATTGGAGCTGTTACACAAGAGCGTCTCGATCTTTTGCGTGAAGCAGATGCAATTGCACGTGCCGAATTAAAGGCTGCGGGATTAGATCGCGATATTTGGCAATGCCCAGTTGTACTACTTGCCGATGTTCGAAGTGTTGGCGTTCAGGGCGATGGCCGTACCTACGGACACCCAATTGTTTTACGTCCTGTGTCTTCAGAGGATGCCATGACTGCGGATTGGTCAAGAGTCCCCTATGAAGTTCTTGAGAAGATTTCTACACGCATAACAAATGAGGTCCGCGAGGTAAATCGTGTGGTCCTTGATGTAACAAGTAAGCCACCTGGCACCATTGAATGGGAATAATTTAAGGGTTTTCTCAGGTTTTCCATTTACTATTGCCACATGCGCAAGAGCCTGATCTCACTGATGATTGCTACAACTGCAATCTCTATTCTCGTTGCGCCATCTTCAATGGCTGAAGCAAAGGTAAAGAGCGCTAAAGCACAAAAGCTTCCTGCACTTAAATGTAAGCCAACAAAAGCTGTAGGACATGCTCCTGCAAATGTTGCACCTGCCGACAAGCTTCCTAAGCGAATGCCACGCACTTTAACCCTTGAAACAAATTGCGGAAATGTTGTAATCGCATTAGCGGGCGCAAAGGCTCCAATCACAGTTACTCAGATAACAACTTTGGCAAAGGGTGGATTTTTCGATAACACCTTGTGTCATCGATTAACAACTCAAGGTTTATATGTTTTGCAATGTGGTGACCCAACTGCAACGGGAACAGGTGGACCTAACTTCACCTACCGTGATGAAAATCTTCCTCAACCAGTTGCGAACAACTATCCAGCAGGAACAGTTGCCATGGCTAACTCTGGGCCTGGAACCAATGGAAGCCAGTTCTTCTTGGTATTTGCAGATACAACTTTGGGTGCTAACTACACAATTTGGGGAACGATTACACAAGGCTTAGATATCGTTAAAGCTATTGCAGCAGCTGGAGTTAAAGGTGGCGGCGCAGATGGCACACCAAACCAAACAGTTGCGATTGAGCGAGTAACAGTTACTAACTAATTAATTTGCTAGAAAATTAATTAGTATTCACAATTTTAAAGGCTTCAGCGATTCGGCCTTCAGGTAATCCACCGATACCAGCGTTACGTTGACCCCATTCGCGGACCATATTTTCAAGCTCTTTATTGTGCGCAGTTTGTGATGCGTGTGCATGCAAGGCGGCCATCTTTAAATCAAAGGTATCGGTGATATCAACCCAATGATCTGGTTGAGCAAAACCAGAAATCCACACCTCTTTAACCCGCCACGGTTGTAGACCCTCTTTTTCCAATAGGTCGGTGAAGGCAAATGGATTTCGAGCATCTGGGTACACCGCCTGAATAGTGGCTTCTCCCGCTGCCAAGTGATCAGGATGGCTTGCACCAATGCGCTCCCAGTTACGTTCTGGACTTTGACACACAATGCGATCTGGTTGTGAAATTCTAATTTGTCGAACAATGTCTTTGCGAAGTTGAAGTGTTGGCTCTAAATGTCCATCAACATAATTTAAAAATGTAATATCAGTTACGCCGATTGCAGCACCTGCTGCTCGTTGCTCACGTTGGCGAATCGCTGGCATCTCTTCCTTTGTAAAGCCTGACTCCTCGCCACCCTGATCACCATTGGTGCAGAAAACATATGAGATCTCAATTCCCTTTTTCACCCATTGGGCGATTGTTCCGGAAGCTCCAAAATCTGAATCATCGGGGTGGGCGTTGACGACCAAGACGCGCTTGATCTCGTTATCTGCGATCGGTTCCATGCAGTAAGCCTAATAGACTCACCCTTATGACTGAAATCGATCCGTTAATCGAGGGGCTTAATCCTCAGCAGGCGGAGGCGGTTACACATGCAGGTGGGCCATTACTAGTTGTTGCCGGGGCAGGATCTGGAAAAACTCGAGTACTTACTCGCAGAATCGCCTACTTGATGTCACGTAGAAATGTTGCGCCCTATCAAATCTTGGCGATTACCTTTACTAACAAAGCAGCTGGCGAGATGAAGGAGCGTGTTGCAGAGCTAGTTGGGCCAATTGCAAAATCAATGTGGGTCTCCACCTTTCACTCTGCATGTGTTCGTATCTTGCGCCAAGAAGCAGCACGCCTTGGCTACAGCAACTCATTTAGTATTTATGACTCTGCAGATTCGCAGCGATTAATTACCATCGTTGCAAAGGAGCTCAACCTCGACCCTAAGCGCTATCCAGCACGCCAGTTTCAATCAATGATTTCTAATGCAAAAAATGAACTGCTAGGGCCTCAAGATTATTTGAATGCAACAACTAACCAGTTTGAGCAGGTAGTAGCAGATGTTTATGCGGTCTACCAGCAGCGATTAATGCGTGCCAATGCGATGGATTTTGATGATTTGATCTTGAAGACTGTTGAGGTTTTACAACGATTCCCTGAAGCCAAAGCTCGCTTTCGTTCACGCTTTCGCCATGTTTTAGTTGATGAGTATCAGGACACAAACCATGCCCAGTACATCTTGGTGAAAGAGCTTGTAGGAAGTGAGCTCGAGGGACAACCACCCGCTGAATTATGCGTTGTGGGAGATGCAGATCAATCTATCTACGGCTTCCGTGGCGCAACGATCAGAAATATCTTGCAGTTCGAACTTGATTATCCAAATGCTCGCACAGTGTTGCTTGAGCAAAATTATCGATCGACACAAAATATTCTTAATGCAGCCAACGCGGTCATTACTAAAAATGAAAGCCGCAAGGAAAAGAATCTATGGTCTGATGCAGGTTCAGGTGCACCATTAACGGGGTATGTGGCAGAAAGTGAACATGATGAGGCTAACTTCATCGCAGATGAGATTAGATCCTTGCAGCGTGAAGGAGTTTCTACGCCTGGTGACACAGCGATTTTCTATCGAACTAACGCTCAGTCTCGTGTATTTGAAGAAGTGTTTATGCGAAGTGCTTTGCCGTACAAGGTTGTTGGAGGCCTTCGATTTTATGAGCGTCGCGAAGTAAAAGATTTATTGGCGTATCTGCGGGTGCTGGCAAACCTAGAAGATGAAATCTCGTTGCGCAGAATTATTAATGTGCCAAAGCGTGGCATCGGTGATACCTCACTTGATTACATAGATTTATTTGCCCAACAGAACAATGTTTCATTCTGGCAAGGGTTGCTACGTGTCAATGAAAATGCTTCGGTTCCTGCCCGAGCAGCAGCTGCAATCAATGAGTTCACCGCAATGATTAGCGCGCTAGCCGTGCTGGTTGAAGCAAAAACAAAACCATCTGTAGTTGTTGAAGCAGCTCTGGAGCAATCTGGCTTGTTAAAAGAGCTTGTAGATAGTACCGATCCGCAAGATGAGGTTCGTGTAGAAAACCTCAAGGAGCTTGTAGCGGTATCAATGGAGTATGAAGAGCGATCATTTGAAGAGCTTGGTGAAGATGAAGAGATTTCATTAGCTGGTTTCTTGGAGAAGGTTTCCTTAGTTGCAGATGCTGATGAAATTCCAGAAGGTGAAGATCATGGGGGAGTTGTCACGATGATGACACTTCACACAGCGAAGGGTTTGGAGTTTCCAACTGTTTTCTTGACAGGAATGGAAGATGGAATTTTTCCACACTCACGCACACTGGGTGAGAAAGATGAAATTGAAGAAGAGCGCAGACTTGCTTACGTTGGTTTAACACGTGCGCGTCAACGACTTTATATTTCACGCGCTGAATATCGATCTACTTGGGGTGCTCCTAACTACAACCCTCCTTCTCGTTTCCTCGATGAAATTCCAGAAGAGGTAATCGAATGGCGCAATCAATCACGTACATCTGTGTCACCATCTTTAGTGAAGAGAACCCGCACCGCCACAACTCCACCTCCACGGGCAACTGGCAAGAAAAGTGTTGCGATGGAGTTAGCTGTTGGTGAGCGTGTGTCACATGACACATTTGGATTAGGCACTGTTGTGGCTGTTGCAGGCGCAGGGGATAAAGCTGAGGCCACAATTAACTTTGGCCAATACGGCGAGAAGCGTTTGCTGCTGCGTTATGCACCCGTTGAGAAACTATAGGATTGCCCAGTAAAGAAGCCGGCTATTAATAGATTGTGAGCCCCAGTGGATCTCTTTGAATACCAAGCCCGAGATGTCTTTGAAAAACATGGCGTACCTGTTTTAGCTGCAGCGATCGCAACCACAGCTGATGAAGCGGAAAAAGCTGCAACAGCAATTGGCGGCAAGGTTGTCGTTAAAGCACAGGTAAAGGTTGGTGGACGAGGAAAAGCAGGTGGAGTAAAGCTTGCAGAGAACCCACAAGATGCACGCGAAAAGGCGGCAGCGATTCTTGGAATGGATATTAAGGGTCACACAGTTCGCACTGTAATGATCGCAGCGGCAGCACCAATCGAAGCCGAGTACTACCTTTCAATCTTGCTTGATCGTTCAAATCGCACCTTCCTTGTCATGGCATCTGTCTCAGGTGGAATGGATATTGAAGAGGTTGCACACTCAACTCCAGAAAAGCTTGCGAAGATTCCAGTATCTGCAGTTGATGGAATTTCACTTGCAAAGGCACAAGAGATTGTTAAGGCAGCGGCTTTCCCAGCAGATGTTGCTGATCAAGTTGCGCAGGTTTTGTTAAAGCTCTGGGATGTTTTCCAAGGCGAAGATGCAACATTGGTTGAGGTAAATCCATTGGTTAAGACCAAGGATGGGAAAATAATTGCGCTCGACGGCAAGGTAACCCTTGATGACAACGCTGATTTCCGTCAGCCAGATCATGAAGCACTTGTCGATACTGCAGCAGAGAACCCACTAGAAGCTGCGGCAAAGGAAAAGGGACTTAACTACGTAAAGCTTGAAGGACAGGTTGGAATCATCGGTAACGGTGCAGGACTTGTAATGAGCACACTGGATGTTGTTGCTTATGCCGGAGAAAAGCATGGTGGAGTTCGTCCAGCAAACTTCTTAGATATTGGTGGCGGTGCTTCAGCACAGATCATGGCTGATGGACTTTCAATTATTTTGGGAGACGAAGATGTAAAGAGCGTCTTCGTAAATGTATTTGGTGGAATCACCGCATGCGATGCCGTTGCAAATGGAATCGTTCAGGCCCTTGAATTACTGGGACCAAAGGCAACTAAGCCGATCGTTGTACGTCTTGATGGAAATAATGTCATTGAAGGACGCGCAATTCTGGCAAAGGCTGCGCACCCATTAATTGAACAGGCAGACACTATGGATGGAGCAGCAAATCGCGCTGCAGAATTGGCGGCGAAGTAATGTCTATCTTCATTAATGATGCAAGCAAGGTAATTGTTCAGGGAATGACTGGTTCTGAAGGAACTAAGCACACCCGTCGCATGTTGGCTTCAGGTACAAAGATTGTTGGTGGAGTAACACCAGGTAAGGGTGGGCAGGTTGTCGATATCGATGGTCACCAACTTCCAGTGTTCAACACAGTTGCCGAAGCAATGTCTGCAACAGGTGCAAATGTTTCAGTAGTTTTTGTTCCACCTAAGTTTGCAAAGGCAGCTGTTATCGATGCAATCGATGCAACTATGCCACTAGTTGTTGTTATCACTGAAGGTATTCCAGTTCATGATTCAGCAAGTTTCTACACATATGCTCAAACAAAGGGAACAACTCAGATTGTTGGACCTAACTGCCCAGGATTAATTAGCCCAGGAAAATCAAATGTTGGAATTATTCCTGCAGATATCACTGGTGCGGGCCCAATTGGTTTAGTTTCAAAATCAGGAACTCTTACCTATCAAATGATGTATGAGCTCCGTGACATCGGATTTAGTACAGCTGTTGGTATCGGTGGAGATCCAGTTATCGGAACAACCCATATTGATTGCCTTCGTGCTTTCCAAGATGATCCAGAGACAACAGCGATCGTAATGATCGGTGAAATTGGTGGAGATGCTGAAGAGCGTGCAGCTGCATTTATCGCAGAGTATGTAACAAAGCCTGTAGTTGGTTATGTTGCTGGCTTTACCGCTCCAGAAGGCAAGACAATGGGTCACGCAGGTGCGATCGTTTCTGGTTCATCGGGAACTGCACAGGCAAAGAAGGATGCATTGGAAGCTGCCGGCGTAAAGGTTGGTCAGACACCTAGTGAAACCGCGCGTTTGTTACGCGCAATTATGGGCCGATAACAATGATGTCGCGGGTACTGGGAGCAGCATTACCCCAGGTCCTGCGCAGCGTTGCATGGCTCTTACTACCAACATCCTTTATCGCTCTTCTTGCTTGGGCAACCGCAGGTAGCGCAACAGGCAATACCGGAGATCCATTACGTGCCGCGTTATGGATCTGGATCGGTGCTCATCAAATTCCATTTTCATTATCGCTGCCGCCATCTGGTTTAGATGGTTACCTTTCATATCTGCCATTAGGTGCATTGATATTTCCAGTGCTTGCAATCCGAAATGGGATATCACGCACCATTGAACGTCTAGATAATGATTCATCACTTGTCGCACCAGCACGTGCTGCCTTTGCTGGGGCATACACATTGTTTGCCTTACTTGCATCATTGTTTTCAAAGACGGATTCAGTGCGTCCTGTTTGGTACTTTGCAATCATCTATGTTTTGCCATTTACCCTTATGGTCGGAGCAACGGTAGGTCGTAAAGTTGCATTAGGGCAAGGCTTTTTATACGGATCCAGAATCTTTGCGCTGCTGCTGGGTATTTCATCCGTGATCTTTGGTTTGTTGTTGCTTGTTAATGTTTCGATGGTTAAAAACCTTACGACTGTTTTACAACCAGGAATCTTTGGTGGATTTCTTTTGCTTCTCCTCAATATTTTGTATATCCCCAATGCGATCGTTGCAACCCTTGCTTACTTTTCTGGGGTTGGGTTTGCAGTGGGATC
>Ga0209191_1001144_pt1 | contig 18024 bp, 37 predicted proteins | sample S_130626_EF_Meta_FD_187320 | JGI IMG/M metagenome (GOLD analysis project Ga0209191, IMG submission 187320) | Freshwater microbial communities from Lake Simoncouche, Canada to study carbon cycling - S_130626_EF_MetaG (SPAdes) (version 2) | ecosystem: Environmental > Aquatic > Freshwater > Lake ...
ATACCTACAGATAAAACTCCAAAGACCGCAAGTGAAGGTGGCACGTCTACTGGATCCGCAGTTAGGGTATTTGATACAGAAAAATCTGAGTGGAGATCTTTCCGCTGGGACTCCGTAACTAAAGTGGACTTTACATTATGAGCATTTACTACGACACAACTCGTGAAGAATACGTGGCAGTTCTTAAGAACGAAGTAGAAACGCTACGTAGAAATTATTTTAACCCACATGCTGAAGGCACTGGTCACTTCAATACAGCAATCGGTGTATTGGAAATGCGTATCAAAGAAATTGAGGAGAACAAAGATGCTTAAAGGAATCGGTATCGTGGCAATTATTGCCCTTGTAGTTTTATTGGTTATCTTTGGTCCATTCTTCACGATTTGGGCATTGAATACCTTGTTCCCAATTTTGGCAATCCCATACACTTTTGAAACTTGGTGTGCAGCAATTCTGCTTGGCTTGTTCCTCAAAGGTAATGTTTCAGTGAGTAAAAAATAATGGCTATTACAATTTCATCCCCAGAAGATCGTAAAAAGATCAAAGACGCAGTTCAAGAAATCAGCAACTCCATGCTACGTATGGAAGCTGAACGAGATCTGATTAAAGAAATCGTCAAGGACGTTTCTGACAATCATCAGATCCCACGCAAGATCGTTGCCAAAATTGCAAAGACTTTTCATAAGCAAAATCTGACTCAAGAAATTGCTGATCATGAGGACTTTGTAGAAGTATACGAAACTGTTACCAAGTGAGAAAACAATCCCCTCAACTTCTGAGGGGATTATCAAATTTAGCTTGCCTTTAATTCAGTTTTGTAGTATAATTATATTATAACTTGGAGGTTTTTAACCTATGTCTAATACTGCAAAACGTAAACAATTGATCGCACGCACTGAGCGTATGACAAAGGGATTTGAGGTAACAATCAATCCCGATCACTACATGAGAGATCTTATCATGGCGTTGAATTACTACAATTCAAACCATGATGACAAAGATAAGAAGAAGTGGTTCATTACCCACTACGCTAAGATCGACAAGAAATTAGCAGTCGAGTTACTCAAAGTGGACGAACAACACTTTCGTACGGCAGGAGTTCTTGCACGTATGATTGAAAGTGGTTCTGTTCTTCAAGAGAGCGAGATGCGTCACCTGACCGAAAATACTGACAAGTTACTTGCTCAGATTACCAAGCGTCAAAAATCACAAGATGCGAAAGATAAAAAAGATGCAGTTGCTGCCAAAGATGCATCGCCATCTAATGTAATTTCCATCCAACAACGTATGGAAGAGAAAGCCCATGACTTGGCTGGTGAGATTGAAGGTGCGATTGATGACTTTGTTCTCGGTGGATGTAAGTCTGACTTTTCAGCAAAGAATTACCTTCTGGCTAATCAGGTGGCTGGACCCATTGCTAAACGTATTGGAGAGTTGTTTGTCAATACTGCCAAAGAACTTAGAGAAGCGATTGAAGGCAATGATGAGCAATTGGTAGAAGGTTACTCACACTTTAACAAACGAGAACTCAAGAAGTTTGCCGAGTTTGTTGATGCTATTATTTCTGACTGCAACCAGATGGTTCAGACTGCCAAGGCAAATCGTGCACCACGTAAGCGTAAAGAAGTTTCGCCTACAAAACAGGTGGCTCGTATGAAGTTCATGCGAGAGTTTGCTGAGTTGAATTTGAAATCAGTTAGTCCAACGAACATTATTGGCTCTACTGAGGTATGGTTCTACAACACGAAATATCGTCGTATCGGTGTCTATCGTGCAGAGGGAACTACTCTGTCGGTGAAGGGTACAACGATTATTGGATTTGACATCAAGGAATCGAAGGCATTTACTTTACGTAAGCCAGAAGAATTCTTTAAGGGATTGGCTATGGGTAAGCGTGCATTGACTAATGCAATGAAGACTCTGAAGACAAAACCATCGGCTCCGAATGGACGTATTAATGAAGAAACAATTTTGATCGGAGCATTCTAATGATTCTAGTAGATTATAGTCAGGTGGCTTTATCAGCCATCTTGACTTTCCAGCGTGAGTTGAAGGGAACAGAGAGTGAGGTAAAGAATCTCATTCGTCATGTAACCCTATCAACTATCAAGTCATACAAGAAAAAGTATGGCAAAGAGTATGGACAAATTGTAATCTGCTGTGATGGGCGTAAGTATTGGCGTAGAGAATTCTTTGAACACTACAAAGCAGGTCGCAAGAAAGCACGTGATGCTTCTGATCTTGATTGGGGTTTGATCTTTGATACGCTGTCAGAAATGCGTGACGATTTAGCCAAAAACTTTCCATATAAAGTATTGCATTTGGAAAGATGTGAGGCAGATGACATCATTGCGATCCTGACATCATACGCTCAAGAGAACGAATTGATTCAAGAGGGTTTGGTTGAAGAGTCACAGAAGATCTTAATCCTGTCATCGGATAAAGACTTCAAACAACTTCAACTACATCCGAATGTGAAGCAGTGGTCACCAATGCAAAAGAAATATGTCACGGCAACTCAACGAGAAATCATAGAGTATAAAATCGAGCATATTGTCAAGGGTGATGCTGGTGATGGCATTCCAAACATCCTGTCGAAAGATGATGTGTTTGTTTCTGGTGAACGCCAGAAACCAATGAGTGCAAAACGATTGCAGGAATTTATTGATAATGGTTTTCTTGCATGTAAGAATGATGAGGAACGTCGCAACTGGCAGAGGAATTCAGTACTGGTTGACTTTGATCATATCCCACCAGATGTGCGTGAACAGGTAATAACATCTTACATAAATACAAAACCGACTGGCGATAAAATGTCCATAATGAATTATTTGATTGAGCATCGTTGCCGTTTACTATTAGACGAACTAGAGGATTTTTAAATGAGAAAATATGTTACACAGATGTTGGATGACATCAATTCTGATCCAAAGAACATTGAACAATATAAAGGAGATGGTGCACTACGTCTCATACTTGAATATGCCTTCGATCCAGAAAAGAAAATGGTTCTACCAGAAGGTGAACCACCATTCAAACTAGCAGCAGAACCATTGGGTATGACACCAACGAATCTGTTCAGTGAGTTGCGTCGCCTGTATGTTTTCTGCCGTAAAGATTTGACACCACTCAAGCGAGAGACTTTGTTTGTTTCACTTCTTGAAGGTGTTCATCCTACAGAAGCAAAGGTGCTTATTGCAGTAAAGGATCAAACCCTGCACAAAATGTATCCAAAGATTACACACAAACTTGCCTATGAGTCAGGTTTTTTGCAAGTAGCTCCAGTTGCGAAGAAGGTAGCAACAAAAAAATCCGTGGCTGGAGCCGACCAGTCCTGAAAATACAGGTCGCCCAGCCATGGTGGAAGAGGGTCATAAATCGCTTGCCTTTTATTCATAAATAGAGTATAATAGTCTTATGATGATTGAAAAGGAATCTTATATTATGAATGAATACTCTACTTTTAACGCTGGTGTTGTTGACGCTGTTTCTGATATTTCCGCTGGTGCGGTTTTTGATGAATCTCATTTGAAAATTGATTGGCTTACCAATGAGTTTCGTGTTCGGTTGAACTGTACTGATTCTTACTTGGCTGGTTATTTTTCTGTGGTGTTTGCTGAATAATACTGAAAGGTTTTTATGAAAAAAGTTCTTGCAGGTTTACTTGTTGTTTTAAGTATATCAACCCCAGCCATGGCTAATGGTGGAAATCCATGGGTTCCATTTGGTGTTGGTGTGTTGCTCGGTACGGTAATTAATAATCGACCAGCATACGTTTATCAACAAGTGCCACCTCCACAGGTGATTTATTATGGTCAACCAACAACTGTGTACGTGTATCCTACACAAGCACCAGTTATGCCTATCCCACAATTGGGTCAGGTATGTGAGTTGAAGAGTGAAATGATTAATGGACAAGTGGTAACTGGGAACTTCTGTTACACTCGTTAAGTTTTAATTTTTGTTATGGAGATTTGATATGCCAAATTGGTGCGACAATAGTGTCCGACTATCTCATTCGGATAAATCCAAAGTAGATGCATTGGAAGCTGTTCTTCTAAGTGAAGATAAGCAGGTCTTCCAACACCTGCGTCCAATGCCAGAATCCGAGAAGGATAATTGGTATGACTGGAATATCAACAATTGGGGAACCAAGTGGGAGATCTCAATCCATGATTGTGATCGACAAGATGATGATAGTATCTGGATATCTTTTGATACTGCATGGGCACCACCGATTGCTTTGTATGAATACCTGCATGCCGAGGGTTGGGAAGTAGAAGGTATGTACCATGAGGGTGGATGCGCATTTGCTGGTATCTGGAAAGATGGCTATGATGACTACTATGAGTATGACTTCAACGATCTGGAAACTTTGGAAGCACTCCCTGAGGAAGTGCAAGAATTCACTGGTCTGATTGATTACTACCATGATCAACAAGCAGAACGTGAGCAGGAAGAAGAAGATGCCAAGAAAACCGAATGGTATGAGCCAGATCAAACACCAGCAAGAGTTGGTGTTTACGAAGTCAAAGATGAATCCGTAAACTGGCCATTCTTTAAGATGGCTGATTGGGATGGTAAGAAATGGATTTACGCAGGTAAGAAAATTAAAATTGGTGGCTGGCGTGGTCTAAAGGAAGAATTTGCAAATGAAACAGAAGTGGATTGATGCGTTCATGGACACAGCGGAGAGATTCGCTAAGTTGTCCAGTGCTGAACGATTGAAGGTCGGTGCGGTTATTGTAAAAGATAATCGTATCATATCAATCGGTTACAATGGAACACCAGCTGGATGGGACAATACTTGTGAAGAAGTTGTTCAGTTATCTGATGATACAACGACAATTAAAACTAAAGAAGCAGTCATCCATGCTGAAGCAAATGCAATCGCTAAACTTGCACGTGATGGAGAATCAGGAAAAGACGCAGTGATGTTTTGTACTCATGCTCCATGCGTTCAATGCGCAAAGATGATCTATGGTGCTGGCATAAAATTGTTTTACTTCAAGAATGACTATCGTGACCAGAGTGGCATAGAATTTCTTGGCAACTGTGGCATAAATGTAAAGAAATCTGACAATAACTTCAATACTGAAGTTTAATTCTCCTAAATAAAACATAGCCCTCAAAAGTTGAGGGTTACTCAAAATAAGTTTGACTTTAATCAAAAGGTGTAGTATAATTTCTACTATGAAATCGTTAGTCTGTATATCCTCGTTGAGAAAACATCTACCACTATTAAGTGGATGGATGAACACACGCTCACAGTTTAATGGCACACCAGCGATTGAGTATGATAGTGAGGGTTTTGGAAAGTAAAGTAGACTACAAAGTTTATTCTCCAAAACCCTCTGAGATGAAAGTCCAGAGGGTTTTTTGTTTTGGCCATCGTGCCACAATTGTTCTTTAAAAATTTGCGTACCAAATGTTGGGGATTAGTGTAGTGGTAGCACAACAGATTTTGATTCTGTCGGTATAAGTTCGATTCTTATATCCCCTGCCAAATTTGGAGGTATAACTTAGTGGTAAAGTAACTGGCTTTTAACCAGTAAACCAGAGTTCGATTCTCTGTGCCTCTACCAAGTTTTCTTTGGTGTGACTATGTTGTAATGGTAGCAACACAGATTGTGATTCTGTTAGTCTGGGTTCAACTCCCAGTAGTCACCCCAAAGAATATTTGCTGCTTTAGCTGATGTGGTCATAGCAGGGGATTGAAGATCCTCGGAACGTGGTTCGATCCCACGAGGCAGCACCAAGATATTCCCGATTAGCTCAGAGGTAGAGCAATCGCTTGATAAGCGATAGGCGAGTGGATCGTTACCACTATCGGGAACCAATGTTATGGAAAGTAATGCAGGTGCGTTGGTGCGCCGACCAGCCTTGAAAACTGGGTTCTCAGAAATGGGATGGGGTTCGACTCCTCTGCTTTCCGCCAGATATGCGTCTTTAGTAAAATGAATATTACACATCGCTACGAACGATGAAGTGGGAGTTTGATTCTCTCAGGACGCACCAGAGTTAGGAAGATGGGCAGGATGGTAATGCAGCAGATTGCTAATCTGTAGAGTGTAGTAATACGCTCACAGGGTTCGACTCCCTGATCTTCCACCAGAGTTTGCGGATATGATGGAATTGGTATACATATCAGACTTAAAATCTGAGTTCTCCGAGTTCGACTCTCGGTATCCGCACCAAGTTTTTGCGGCATTAGTATAATGGATAATACAGTAGGCTTCTACCCTACGAATGTGGGTTCGATTCCTGCATGCCGCACCAGTTGTTGGGCGTATAGCTTAATGGTAAAGCAGCGAACTCATAATTCGTTGAGTCTGGGTTCAATTCCCTGTGCGCCCACCATGCCCTGTTAGACAAATTGGTAAAGTCGTCTCTCTCAAAAGGAGAAATTTAAATGTGAGTTCGAATCTCACACAGGGTACCAGATATGTAGGTGGAGCCAGTTGGACAGGCACTGGATTGCAAACCCATGGAAGCAGGTTCGATTCCTGTCACCTACTCCAATAACCTTGTTGCAATGAAGGTTATTAAAATATCGCTTGACTTGTAATAAATTTTGGGGTATAATAACTGTAAGTTAGTTGAAATTCAAAAGTCCTCTCTAAGTCTTTACGTAAAGTCGGAAGCATGAGGCAATCTGCTCGGTTCGTCTATCGGTTAGGACACTGCCCTTTCACGGCAGGAAGGAGGGGTTCGATTCCCCCACCGAGTACCAGATTTAATTGTATTGGGTTGCCAATGCCAGTAGGTGGTTTGGGAGTTCAGGATACTCGACGGAGTATCGCTCGCCAAATTACACGAAACCTTGAGATCGTATCAGGAGGACGCTGGACAAAGTTGGAACGTAATGTGATAACAACCAATCGTAGGACGACTACGTGGTAAACCTCTGAGTAGGATTGTTGTCTATCATCCCAGTATAATTAAATGTGGTATTAGTTTAGCTGACGTAAGCCATTGAGTAAACGTCAACTCTAAGTAACTATGTACATAAACGGTAGTGTGGCCACCAATTCCGTTGAGCATAGCAAATAGTGCGTCAGCTAAACTAATATCATGGAGACACGGCAAAGTTGGAGAGTTGCGGCAGACTGTAAATCTGTTCTTTCGGGTGAGTAGGTTCGAATCTTACTGTCTCCACCAAGTTTTTAGGCTCGTTCGTATAATGGTCATTACGGTGGATTGTCTATCCACTCACGGGAGTTCGATTCTCCCACGAGTCGCCAAGTTGTTGCGGGATATAGTTCTGGGAACTAGCAAGTTTCATATGCTTGATTGAGGTAGGTTCGATTCCTGCTCCCGCTACCAAGACACGCAGTCTCACAACTGCTACTCTGACACGGAGGAAATGAAACTGAGTTGTCCTCAGTAGTGTGGTTCTTCTCTATTAAATTAGGGGACATGGGTTCATCCATGGGGTCGACCAAACCAGCGTTGGCAACACGAGAGTTCTGTTCGTGGCGAGTGGGTGGAGGGCATGCGTGATGGTACTGACTTTAAAATTGGTGCTTGATGTGCTATAATTACCACGACGAACAGAAAGCATTTTAGCCCCGATGACGGAATTGGTATACGTGTTGGTCTTAGAAGCCAAATTTTGCGAGTTCGAGTCTCGCTTGGGGCACCAGAATTTTTGCCTTGTTAGCTCAGTGGTAGAGCATCTCGTTTACACCGAGAGGGTCGGCAGTTCGAAACTGTCACAAGGTACCAATGGTGATGTAGCACAGCGGTAGTGCATCTCCTTCATACGGAGCAGGTCAGTGGCTCGAATCCACTCATCACCACCAGTGATAATTATCTCAGTGTAGCGCAGTCTGGTAGCGCACTTCGTTTGGGACGAAGGGGTCCAAGGTTCGAATCCTTGTACTGAGACCAAGATAAGTAGTAGTTCAGCCCTATTAGTATAATGGCATTACACCTGTTTTGTAATCAGGTTACGGCAGTTCGATTCTGTCATGGGGCACCAATAACAAAAGAACAGGAGATGTATGGCAATACCGCAAAGACCGAAAGAATATAACAGAGGTAAGAAAAGTAAAAGATTTACCAATGCTGTAGAAGTCGAAGATGGTAAGTTTGAGAAAGCACTACGAACATTCAAACGTAAGATTGAAGATAGTGGATTGCTTATGGAGTTGCGTGAAAGACAACACTACGTCAAACCATGTATCAAACGCAAGTTGGCAAAGAGTGCAGCAAAGCGTAGGTGGCAAAAGAAAGTTGCATCAGAACAGTTGCCAAAGAAATTGTATTAAAGTTTATTCCCCAGTAGCACAGCGGTAGTTGCACTTGACTGTTAATCAAGGTGTCCGTGGTTCGATCCCACGCTGGGGAGCCAATATTGGGGGATTAGTCTAATTGGGAAAACACTAGCCTTGCACGCTTGAGTCGGGAGTTCGATTCTCCCATCCTCCACCAATTATCATAAAGGAATATCATGGAAGTAAAACCATTACATAACAAAGTTCTCGTTGCACAAAACAAAGATGAGATCAAAACAGAATCAGGAATCATTCTTGACAATGCTGACTCAGTGCGTGAATCAAGAACTGGTACTGTACTTGCAATCGGACCAAAGGTAACGCTAGTTGCTGTTGGTGACAAAGTTTTACTTGAGTGGAATAAAGCACAGGTAGTAAAGATTGGTGAAGCCCAACGTGTTATCATTAAAGAAGATGACATCGTGGCAGTATTTGATAAGTAACAGTGATAGCCCCATTAGCTCAGTTGGTAGAGCAGCACATTAGTAATGTGAAGGTCGGCAGTTCGAATCTGTCATGGGGCACCAAAGGAGAAAAGCATGAGTGATGGTGGTAAAGGTTCAAAGCCAAGACCATTCAGTGTAGCACAAGAGGAATACGAAAAGCGATGGGATGCTATATTCCAACGTGATATACCGAAAGTATCGCCTACTGATACTAACGATATACGTTCCGAAGATAACACTGGGGTCACAAAGAATGAATTTCAAGATATTCTCTCAACAGAGGATTGCTTGATTGATAGTAAATAATATCTCTCTGGTGTAATGGCAGCACGATGGTCTCCAAAACCATTAGTCGGAGTTCGAGTCTCTGGAGGGATGCCAAATGCGGGATTAGTTTAATGGTAAAACTACAGATTTCCAATCTGTTGTCATCAGTTCGATTCTGATATTCCGCTCCAAATGAAGTAATATAATCGAGGTGTAAGATGCGTAAGGCAATTGACATAGATGAAGTTCGTGATTTCATCTTGGCACAGAGTCCAGAAACCAAAGTGTATATCGGTGGTGACTCTGAACGATTCCTACTTGGAAAAGATTGGTACGCAGATTACATTATGGTTGTTGTGGTTCATATCAATGGAAACAATGGCTGTAAAATCTTTGGTGAAGTAGTACGTGAACGTGACTGGGATCAGAAACGAGACAAGCCACGTATGCGTCTAATGAATGAAGTTTATAAGATTGCAGAACTGTACCTAAAGTTGCATGATGTATTGGAAGAAAGAGAAGTGGAAGTCCACCTAGACATTAACCCAAACGAAATGCATGGTTCAAGTTGTGTGATCAATGAAGCAACTGGTTACATCAGAGGAATGTGTAATGTCATTCCAATGGTAAAGCCAAAAGCATTTGCAGCAAGTTACGCTGCAGATAGATACAAGTCTTTCATGGCAGCATAATGCAGGATTAATTCAGTGGTAGAATGTCTCGTTGCCAACGAGAATGTCATCGGTTCAAATCCGATATCCTGCTCCATATTATTTGCTTTGCAATTCTTTTAGCGGTATAATTATTATATGATGACACTCTTTATACTTCTTCAGGTCAAACATTGGTACGTAGATTTTGTTCTGCAAAACCAAGAGATGATCAACAATAAAGGCACTTACGGTAATCCGTATGGTGTCTTTCATTCATTGCAGCATTCAGCTTTTACGCTGGCATTGCTACTGCTTGTAGTTAGTCCATGGTTTGCAGCACTGCTCGCCATCTTTGACTTTCTTACTCACTACCACATTGACTGGCTAAAGTCAAACTATGGTAATCGAGATATAACAAACCCCAAATTCTGGAACCATCTTGGTCTTGATCAGATGGCTCATCAGATTGTCTATGGCATTATTATTGCACTTGTGCACATTTAGGAGAAAGTATGAACGATGACGTGACTGATGTAGTGGCAAAAGAGATTCCAACAAAGGTAGTACCATTGACTTTCAAGGAGCAATGGGAACAACAACGATTGCTGAAGCGATCCAAGAAGAAAGCCAAGAAGGCATTAATTCAAAAGGGATATGACCCAGCGTCAGCATCATCCATGGTAAAGAAAGCCATGAACAACATTGCGGATCGTGACAATAAGCCAGTCAAACGTGCAGCTGGAAGAGGTGGATAATATGGGAATGGAAATCGCCGATGGCGTCATGATAGGTTTTATTGTAGCAGTAATAGCTGGACTTGTGGTGATAGTTCGTCACTGCAAGAATACATCTTACCGAGACGAGGACTAAATGTTTGAATGTTTAATTGTTGGTGATAGCATTGGAGTTGGTGTATCCAACATCCGTAAAGAGTGCGTTGCCTATGTAAAGGGTGGTATCAATAGCAAGCAGTGGCTGGATAAGAATATTCAGAACACTCCGCTCATAGCCAAGCATGTCATTATATCATTGGGTTCAAATGATCATAAGTATATAAAGACAGAGGAAGAACTGCGAGTAATTCGTAAGCTGACCAGTGCTCAGCGAGTGTTCTGGATAATGCCATCAGATAAGTTTCCTGCGGCACAGTCAGCAGTATGGCATGTGGCCAATGAGAACAATGATATTATTCTTAGAACCAAACGAATGCAAGAAGATAATGTGCATCCGAGTTGGGCTGGATATAAAGAACTGGCAAAGGCATCTGAATGAAGGTAAATCCCTCTGCCTATTACTTTATTGATGTCACCTGGAAAGGTGGCTTCAAACACATTGTACCCTGCAGAGGATATGGTTTGCAGAGTCAATTGCGGTTCAATGACTCACTGATGTATGTGGAGTCAGCAGAACCAAAAGAAGTAACCGAAGAAGAGTACTACAATCGCATATGGGGAGATCCAGATGGACGAGATAACGAAAGCGAAACACAGCAAACGAATCCACCAAAAAGAAGTCGTTCAAAAGCGAAAGGTGCAGATAGCAAAGCAGTACGGAATACCAGTGGAAAATCCACACGAACTACTGGATCACAGCCCAGTAAGTTGCTCAAGTCCACTGTGCGTAATGTGTCGAAACCCAAGAAAGACCTTCAGGGAGTTGACAATCCAGGAACAAAGACAGTTCCAAAATCTAGACGAACAAAGGGATAGGCATAGCAATGGAATCGAACCTAGAGAAATGCTGTAACAATAATTGCAGACAGGGCAGAGATTGTCCTTATGGAAATTTGACCAACTATCACTTTCGTTATTACAATCTACTACAAACGATAAAGAGATGGCTCAATGGAAACAATACAACAACAAGAGACTAAAGCAATTTTGGCGATGGCTGAACGCATCAAAGAACTAGAGATGCTACTGGCCAAAGCCAACAAAGAAATCCTTAATCTAATCGATGAGGCAAAGCACAAATGACACTCGTAAAATATAGAGATGCAGGAATGAACACCTACACTTATTTCTATAAGAATAGAGACAATCAGACCATCTCGCCATTCTTCGATTCAGAAAGAGAAGCTGAGGATTGGCTGGCACTGGAAAAGTATAAGTTACAAGCAAGAGGAATGTGGAATGATTCTTGCACTACTCCAAGGGGAAACGAATGAATCAATACTGCGTATACACAAGCGACCCAAAGTTTATGGAAGTGTCGGGGTACATCTCCGAGAATAAACTCGCCTACGAACCACACCTCAATAGAACTAGATTCTGGGTGCCAGAATCAATGCATACGGAATTCCTACAACAATGGGGTTCAGTATGCAACTACGTACATCCAGACGAAGATCTCGCCACGGGATATAGAACAGATAACTGGGACAACTGGAAAGCCAGTCGAGATCTGGGTAGTAGCCTATCCTAATGAGCGAAGCGAATACAGAAAAGGAATGTAATCCTCATCCCATGGCTCCACATGGATTTCTAAGACAAGCCAGCCATGCAGCCAATAGGTATGTATGCGAGTGTGAGTGGTGGAACGAGAAAGACTACGAATTATCTACACTGGAAGAAGCGGAAGAATTCGCCAAGAAAAGGAATTATACCTATGAAAGTAAATGAGATAAATCCAGCCACTCTACAACACCTAGAGCAGATGCAACACTACAATCGTCTGTTGTCCGAGAAGCGTATCATAGACAATCTAGAAGACAATCGCAAGAGAGAGAATGCACGTAGAGTACAGGAAATAGGTAAGGGACAGAACGTGGATGTAATGGTATGAATGAAGAAGTAGATTATGATGTAGTGATAGATACGCTACAGAAACAAAGGGATATTCTCTGGAAGATGACTCAGCAGAACATGAATGCAGATATGTTTAACATTATGGATCAAATACGCCTAGAGCAGATAGATCAGTTGGATAAAGCAATGGCTATGTGGAAGAAGAGCAAAGAATGAAACTAACCTTCTGCGCACTATGTGGATCAACAGAAACCATAGAACATCATCATATTCTTCCTAAGGCTCTGGGAGGAACGGACGCAAAGGAAAACATACTAACACTTTGCTCATCTCACCATGTGGCTCTCCATAAACTAAATGACAAGAGAATCCACTCTGCAAATCTAATAAGAGAAGTAAAGAAGGCACAGAAAGAAAGAGGAGAGTGGTTGGGTGGTCATATTCCCTTTGGATATCGCCTAAAGGATAACAAACTAGTAAAGCACAAAGATGAGCAGTGGATATTAAAAGATATAACGCACCAGAGAGTGAAGGGAATGTCTCTAAGAGCACTGAAGAAATATCTAGAGAAAGAATATAGCATTATACGAAGCATTGTGTGGATAGGAGAAGTGACAAAGTGAGTAAAGGTCGCACCATATCTAAATTTATGAATGTTCTTTATACTGCCGCAAATGGGTACATATAAAGAAAAAAACTGCCCAACTTGTGGCACCACTCACAGAAAGCAGGGTCTATACTGCTCTCGCTCATGTGGTAATTCTAGGGTACACACCCACAAGTCGCGAAAAAACATCTCGGAGAAGATCACACAGCACTGGCAGACTGCTGAGTCCGCTGATCAACGTGAAAAATTATCAGCACAGGGCAAACTACAGCTGAAAAAGATTCATAACAAGTCCGATGAAGACCTACAAGAGATGACACTCGATGATTTTATGGTGGAACCACAGATAGACGACTTGCCTAGTGGTAAATTTAGGGCTGGTGGTGACCTATGGACAGAAGTAGACTAGATGCAAGATGCAAGAATCAAATAAATTTGACTTTTACTTGCCAAAGAGGTATACTAACTGTGTTAGGGATGATAAATGATGTCCTAAATCCTGTAGAAAGACGAAAAATGAGTCTAAAACGTAAGTATACGACTCTAGTAACCCTTAATCCCCTCAGTTTTTGAGGGTTTTTCCATAAATCGCTTGCCTTTAATTCGGACTTGATGTATACTTATATTATGATGAATGAAAAGGACTTAAATATGAAGACTCTCGTGACTTTCGACTCTGCCTCTGGTAAATTTGTTGGTTCTGTAAACGGTAAAGTGGTTGTTCGTAGCAAATACGAAGACGCTGTTAAGGCTCGCATCTCTGAGATGTCTGGCTCTATCGCTGAAGCTGAACAAGCATTCGTAGAGAAGACCGAAAAGTACGATATCAACACTCGCTTTGGCTTTGTTGAGAAATTAGTCTCCATGGTTGCTGCTGGTGTTCAACCCTCTGCCGTGATCACTGGTGAAGGTGGACTCGGTAAGACTTATACCGTGACAAAAACACTGGAAGCCAATGGTCTCCAGGATATCTCTGATCTTGCTGACTTCCAAGTTGGCACTGTGTTGAATGCTCGCAAGTGCTTCACATTCGTTAAGGGTTATTCTACTCCTAAGGGTCTGTATCGCACTCTGTTTGAGAACAACAAAGGTACTATCGTGTTTGATGACTGTGATGCTGTTCTCAAGGATCCAGTTGCTCTGAACATCCTCAAGTCTGCTCTTGACTCATATGGTAAGCGTATCATTAGCTGGAATGCTGATATGCGTGATGACGATCTCCCAAGATCTTTCAACTTCGAAGGACGTGTTATCTTTATTAGCAACATGAGCCAAGACAAGATCGACCAAGCTATCCGCAGTCGCTCTATGATGATTGACCTGTCTATGACTCTCTCACAGAAGATTGATCGTATGGAACACATCGCTCTGTCTGATGAGTTCTTGCCTGAGTATGACAAAGAGTGCAAGAAGGATGCTCTTGCTCTTATTCGTGAGATCAAAGATGACTGCAAAGAAATCTCGTTACGTACACTTATCTCTGTTACGAAGGTTCGTGCTTCTAACAAAGACTGGAAAGATCTCGCTACTTACATGTTGACTGCTTAAGGAGAAAAGAATGGCTGCAATGAAAGAACTTTGGGAAGAAATCAACTACCTACTGGACACCACTCGCTGGTCATGTGCTGAGATAGCTGACTACTGTAGTTGCCCTGAAGACTGGGTCAATGAGATAGTTGAACAACGCTGGATGGAAAGAGTCGGTGCCAAGGTAGATGAAGCGATGTCCCCACACATGACTTGTAATTCATGAGATAAAATACTCATTTCATCTTAGGTGAGTATATTCAGTGGACGGGACTCCTACCCATAGATCCTATAGACGAAGTTAACCCAAGACGATTTATTATGATGACTACAGTAAAAAACTTAAAGGTTTCAGTTTCACTGTCGGGAAAAATAGTCCCGCAGAATTTTTTTTGTGAAAAGGTTCGATATGAATGAACGATTGAAAGAACTAATGATACAAGCAGACTATCCTGCACCAGAACTTGCTCTACGTGCTCATAGATTAGCCGAGTTGATTGTGGCGGAATGTTTAGGCATTGTACACGATGCTGAACGAGGTGGTAGTAATGAAATATGGGACAATGCCGTGAAGTTTATTAGACGAGATTTACAAGAACATTTCGGAGTTGAAGAATGAGTCTTGATGTTGATTTAATGGTAACTATGCCTACATCTGTTTTCTCTGGGAATATTACTCACAATCTGGGTAAGATGGCTGATGCGGTTAAACTGAGTAATGGGGAAACACTCTACAAGATTCTTTGGCGACCCGAGGAATGTTCCTATGGTTACACTAAAGCATTTGAGATTCTTTCTCTATTGCATGAAGGTATGGTGGAACTAATTTGCTTCCCCGAGAAGTATAAAGCATATAATCCAGAGAATGGGTGGGGTTCGTATGATGGGCTAGTGAACTTTGTTAAAGAGTATCATTCTGCCTGTCTTGATAATCCGAATGCGGAATTAAGGATATCTCGATGAATGAACTGATAAGATGGATAATGACTCCACTGGAGGTAATATCCTTTGTATTCTTTCTTACTATGCTAATGGTGGGTGGGTTTGTGGTGTTACCCTATTATTTTATAAGGTATGGAATATATGAACGGTAGAACATGGGCTGATGTAATAGTAATTCTTTTGATGTTTTTATTTTTGTATATACACTTGAGGTATTGATATGGGAATGCTTTACGAATATGAGGGAATGTACGACGTGGAATATGATATGAAGCGATACTTTGAGTATCTTAAATCCCTTCGGGATAGTGGGGTAACTAATATGTTTGGTGCCGCACCCTACCTCGAAGCTGAGTTTGGCATGAGTAAGAAACAGGCAGTGTTTGTTCTTTCTCGTTGGATGGAGAGTTTTCGCAGATGAAGTTACTACTAAACCTAACTGGTGTTCTTACCTTCATGACTGGCATGGGAGCACTGTTTACATTTCGTATGGATAATATACCCATTGCAATATTCTGCCTAGTCTGGTCTGCCCTGTGTTTTTACTTTGGAGCCAAGCATGATTAAAACTGAGAACGAACATCTCTTTCCCTCTGGAGGATTAAACATCCCCTATGAAGTTGCACATGGCATTACGCTTACGTCTTTGATTGATAGTAGGAATTATCTTCAGAGTGAGTTGGATCAATGGCAAGCCAATCCAAAGGATGAGTTAAATCCCGATGGTTATTGGTTGCATCCCGAGGACGTGGTAAACAATATGAAGCTGATTCGAGCCATGAATCTGTTGATAGGATACTTCGGAGGTGGAGAATGAGTTATGCTCGTTGGAGTAATTCTAGTTGGTATGCATTCTACAATGTTAGCGGTAAACTATCGCTGTGGTATGACATGGATCATATCATTGATTGGGAGTATGAAGAACTTGTAGATATCATGGAGCAGGATCCAGAGAAAATACCGATGTTCTTCATGGAGATGTATAAGTGTAGCGAGGCAGAAGCCAAAGAAGCAATTGAATATGTGCAATATTTTATACAAGATGTTAGGGAAGAAAATGGAACGAAAAATCTGGAAAATTAAACTCATGCCCAATGGTACATGGGTCAATGTATACGATGAAGAAGTAGATATGAAACCAGATGTATTCTATGAGATTGCCAAAGGTGGTATTGCTCGTAATTTAGATCGAGTTGAAACCAAACGTAGTCTTAAAGAAAAGTTGCAAGAGTTCAATGAACTGGCAGAATTACATGCAGAGTTGATTGATCTTGCCATGCAGGCTAAAGGTATGTCTGAAGCCAATGACCTTATTAATAGGATAAAGAATGACGGACCAAGAGATCCAGAAGGCGTATGAAGACATGATTGAAATGTGGGGTGATAAACTACCCAATTACGAGCATGAGCCACTACGCTTTGCATTCTACGTAAGAATGTATAAGTATCTTAAAAATATCGTTTGACTTGCAAGAAAAACTGGAGTATAATTATATTATGATGACAAATGAACAACTAATCGAAATTTCCCGCAGTGTGGACTCTTACATTTCTCAGCTGGCTGTGAAGTATGAGATAAGCCCACTCTTACTATCAGCAATACTTATTGCAAGATGCATGGTCTTGAATAATGAAGCTGACTCCACTGAAGATTTTTTAAAACTGCTGAATAGCGTTGCAAATAATCCTCCTCTTAAAGTTACTAATGATACACAGGTGCACTAATGAAAATCGCAATCTGTTCGGACGTTCACTTGGAGTTCGGACCAATCGTACTAGAGAATACTCAAAATGCTGATGTTCTTGTTTTGTCTGGTGATATTTGTACTGCTGTTGACCTTCGTGTCACCGATAGTATTTTATCTTCTGCTAAAACTGATCGTTATCTGGATTTTTTTACTACTTGCAGTCGTAACTTTCCTCATGTTGTCTACGTTATGGGTAATCATGAGCATTATCATGGTGACTTTGCTACTAGTGCTGGTTATTTGAAAGATGCCATGAAGCAATGCGGTGATAACATCCACTTTCTAGACAAAGAAGTTTGGGATCTAGGTGATCATCGTTTTATCGGTGGCACTCTTTGGACTGATATGAATGGTGAAGATGAGATGACCATGAATCATGTATCTCGTCGCATGAATGATTTCCAAATCTGTAAGAACAGTCTCCGTGAAGTTAATTTCAGAACGCAGGAACCAACTCTAGATGAGAATGGTGAACACAAGAAAGATGAGAATGGTGCTGGAGTGTATCATGCAGTCTTCAAGACTCGTGAAGCATATCTATCTCCGCAGGATGCCGTGGAAGACCACAAAGCAATGTTAAAGTTTATCGAGGAGACCTATGAAGCTACTCCTCCATGGATGACAACAGTTGTGGTTGGTCATCATGCTCCAAGCAAGAGTTCAGAGCATCCTCGCTATGCCCATGATCAATTGATGAATGGTGCTTACAATTCTCGTTTGGATCAATTCATTATGGATCGTCCAGGAATTAAATTGTGGACTCATGGACATACTCATGAAGATTTTGATTACATGATTAAAAGTTGTC
>Ga0209191_1001145_pt1 | contig 18019 bp, 13 predicted proteins | sample S_130626_EF_Meta_FD_187320 | JGI IMG/M metagenome (GOLD analysis project Ga0209191, IMG submission 187320) | Freshwater microbial communities from Lake Simoncouche, Canada to study carbon cycling - S_130626_EF_MetaG (SPAdes) (version 2) | ecosystem: Environmental > Aquatic > Freshwater > Lake ...
TATTGTAGCAGGCCGCATGAGTTCTATTAGAATTATCGAACCTGGTTCTGGATATACTAGCACTCCTGCAATTACAATTACAGATCCCAACAACACTGGTGAAGTAACTACAGAAATTCGTAGAGGCAACGGAGCATTAGCAAATCCTAGTTTCACAAATAGAGGATCTGCATATGTAACTGCTACTGCAACAATTACTGGCGACGGATACGCAGACAATTATCAAACTGGCAGTTATCTGTATGTGAAAAATCTAACATTATTGCCAGGACCTGGCGCAAACTTGGATCTGGCATCAATTACAACACCAACATTTGCCGTGGTCGACATTGATAATGTTACGGGATCTGCTGGGAACTATTCGGCAAGAATTCGTATATTTCCTAGTTTAGATGTAGACGAATCTCCACAACATGAAGAAGCAGTCGAGATTCGAGAAGACTACAGTCAATGTAGAATTACAGGCCATGACTTCTTAGAAATTGGCACTGGAACACAGACAGAAACTGCTTATCCAGCTACAGATTTAACCAACCTAGCACCTGAAAATCAAACCATGCAAGCCGGCGGCGGTCGTGTATTCTATACATCAACTGATCAAGATGGCAACTTCCGTGTTGGAGAATTATTCCAAGTTGAACAGGCCACTGGCGTTGTTAGTATTAATGCAGATGCGTTTGCGTTAAGTGGACTAAGCGAACTAAGATTAGGTGGTGTAACACTGGGCGGAACTGGTGCTACTATTAGAGAATTTTCAACAGATCCTACTTTTAGTGCCAATAGCAATAACATTGTGCCCACACAAAAAGCTATCAAAGCATACATTACCAGTAGAATTGGTGGTGGTGGATCAGATCTTGATGTCAACGAAATTCAAGCAGGATCTATTAAATTCACTGCACCTAATTTGATCGGACACATAGGCGGCACCATATACACGCTAAATGTAACATCAAGAGCCAACTTTACACGTGGTGTAGTAGGCGGAGCACTGGCTATGAACTACTTTACTAGGACATTTTCATAATGATGTTACATAATGTGAAACTCAATCTTTGGCTAAATATTATCAATAGGAACGTTCGGAGTATCTAATGGCTGAATTTAAACTTGGAAGAATACGATTTATCTGGAAAGGTGCATGGGTAACCGGCACTACATACATCAAAGACGATGTAATACGCAATGGCGGCAAAGTCTTTATTTGTCTAGTAGGGCATACGGCTAATGCTGATTTCTACGTTGATCTAAACTCGGGAACCCCAAAATGGGGACAAATGAGTGACGGCCAAGCATGGCGCGGCGACTGGACCACAACAACATACTACAAAGTAAATGATGTTATAAAGTGGGGCGGTCTACTCTACGTTTGTAAAACACAACACACTAGTCAAACTTATCTAGAAGACGATCAAAGCAAGTGGGATCTATACGCAGAAAGTTTTGACTGGAAAAGCACATGGACTGTATTAACATACTATAAAGTAAACGATGTTGTAAAATACGGCGGATACACTTATGTGTGCGTTACCAGCCACACTAGTAATGCCAGTGCTACGTTATTAGCTGGTGGACTTGAAGCAGATTCTGCTAAATGGAATGTTGTTCATCCGGGCTTAGAATTCAAAGGAACCTACACAGGTTCTATACGATATAAAATCAATGATGTGGTCAAGTATGGTGCAGATCTATGGATCTGCACAACATTCTATCTAGCTGGCGGCGGCGCCTTTGACGAATCTAAATGGCAGTTGTTTGTCGGCGGCTTAGAATTTGAAGATACGTGGAATAGTTCAGCAGTGTATCAACCAGGTGATGTTGTTACACACAGCGGCTACATCTGGGTTGCCATCACTAATCATACCAACAGCACACCTCAAGCTGGCAGCAGTGATTGGGACTTATTTACTACAGGATTTAATTTTGTAGGTGACTGGAACAACTATGACGACTACTTACCAGGCGATGTATTACGCCATGGTGGATATACATATCTATGTAAAGTGGCCAACAGTGGTCAACAACCTCCAGAAATTGGAATTCCAATATACTGGACCGTATTAAACCCTGGTATTAAATGGCGAGGTGTTTGGATTAATGGTAATCCTTACATATTAGGCGACACAGTTAAATCAGGTAACGGCAGTTATATTTGTAAACTGGCGCACACTGCTAGTTCAGGTGTAAATGATCCAGTCACTGAATCTGCATTGCCTGAAACTACCTATTGGGATCTAGTAGCCGGCGGCGTTGAAACTAATGTGTTAACCACTCAAGGTGACTTAGTTTATTACGGTGGCGCAGGCCCCGCAAGATTGCCTATCGGACGTGAAGGCCAAGTATTAACAGTAGTTGATGGCATTCCTGCATGGAATACATTTGGTGATATTCCAGGGGTATACTATGTTGGTCCATTAGGTTCTGATGATATTTTCAGTCAATACGGACTGACATTAGACAAGCCATTTGCTAGCATTCGTTATGCTTTAAGACAAATCGAAGAAGGCGGCAGAAATATCAATGCGGCTAAATTACTTGAATTAAATCGTCAATTTGTTCAGCGTGAAATTGTTGAATGGACTGAAGAACAAATCCTTAATAACACCGCTCCATTTAGCACATCATTTACCTATGACACAGTTAAGTGTGAACGTGACATGGGACTGATCATAGATGCCGTCAAGTATGACTTAACGCACGGTGGCAACACTAGAACACGTTTAGCAGCGTTGGCTTATGTAACAAGTCCCGGTAACTTTTATATACTAGGACAAGAAGCAGAAACTGTGGCCAGCATTGCCTACGGTTTAACTGTTATTGCTAAAGTGTTAACAAATGCAGCACCAACAGTTAACTATCAAGCATTGCAAACAGCAACTTGCACTAACACAACTACTGGAACAAACCGTATTACAATTACTGCGTTATCCGGTGGAACTAGCAGATTTAAAGCAGACGATGCCGTAGTGTTCACTGGATCTACACTGGGCAACATTGTTGCTGGAACAACATACTATGTTTTAGATATCATTAACTCCACACAGTTGAGAATTACTGCAACTAAAGGTTCAGGCTCACCGTTTGCTTTAACCACAGCAGGTCCTGGTTCTTTTACAATAACTACTAAACAAATTGCACAAGTTATTGATACAACATATTTGGCAGAAACTGGTGCTTATACAACAGTGGCCAGTTTAGTTGGTGTAGTTACTGATGCTATCACAGCAGGTGTATCAGCTGGCATTCCAGTAGAAGCCAAAGCACACGACACACTATTTGTTAAAACTGGAACATACAGCGAAGTTCTACCAATTGTAGTTCCTCAAAAGTGCAGTGTAGTTGGCGACGAACTACGCAGCACCATTGTTCAACCTGATGCAGGCACAATTCACTCAACAGATGTGGCAGTAAGTTTAGCTAGTTTAAATCGTATTCAAAGCGTTATCAGTAACATTGTTACTGGCACTACAGTAACACCAACTAGCGGTAATACACAATCACAACGTCAAGAATGGCCGTTTGCTACAGCTACTCAAGGCACATTAGCAGCCAACTTAGTTACTAACATCTATAACTATTTGAACTACCATATCAATGCAGTGGGCAGTGATCCTACAATGACTGGCACTAACACAGCAGTTACTACCTATGATGTTCATGCTGCTGTGAGATTGTTAGAAAGAAACAAAGATTTCTTAGCCTATGAAGCAACAGCATTTGCTAACTATACATATAGTTGGACTGCTTCTGCTACCACAGGTGGAGCCACTGATCAAATTACAGTAAGTTCTACAACTGGTATGGCGGCAAACATGGCCATTAGATTCACTGGCACCGTATTTGGTGGCGTTGCTCTAAGCACAACTTACTACATTAAAACCATAGGTTCTGGTGTGATTACTATCAGTGAAACTCGTGGTGGTGCAACATTTGATCTAAGCACCGCCAGCGGCACGATGACTGTTAGCTACTATTATAATCAAACATTGTGCAGAAAAGACATTGGCTACTACATTGATGCCATCAAGTATGATTTAGTTTATACTGGTAACTATAAATCATTAAGAATGGCCAAGACTTATCGTCGTGCTCAACAAGGCAGCACATCAGAAAATATGTTCTTCTTACGCAATGCTACAACTATGCGTAACATGACATGGCAAGGTCTAACTGGCACATTAAGTGCAGTCAATGCTTACGGAACTAAACGCCCATCGGCTGGTGCATATGTCAGTTTAGATCCAGGATACGGTCCAGCTGACACTAATGTTCATATTTTAACTAGATCGCCATACATTCAAAACGTCACTACATTTGGAACTGGCTGTGTTGGGATGAAGGTCGACGGAGCACTGCACAGTGCAGGTAACGACTCGATGACGGCCAATGACTTTACACAGGTATTAAGTGATGGCATTGGCGCATGGCTGACCAATAACGGTCGTGCTGAATTAGTTTCAGTGTTTACATATTATAACCACATTGGTTACTTGAGTGAAGAGGGCGGCAAGATTCGCGCTACCAACGGCAACAATTCATATGGATCATTTGGTTCTGTAGCTGAAGGTATCGATGCTACTGAAACTGCTGTTACCGCTACAGTTAACAACAGAAATTTAGAAGCTCAGATTGCATATTCTTACACCAGTGGTGTTAGCATCTATAGAGTTGAATACAGCAATGCAGGTGTTGGCTATTCTACTGGTTCTTACACAATTGCCGGACCTGGCGTTGGTGGCGCAGCCACTATGGATGAGTTCCGCGACAATGCTGTCTACGAAGCCCGTATTGTTGACTTAGATTCTACCAACGAAGGAGGCGCCGACTATAAAACTGCTGGTAATACAGCTCAGGGCGGTAATACAACTACAATTACTATATCTGCCAGTGATACAGAAGCTAGCCCAGCATATGTTGGTATGGCCATACATATTACTGCAGGAACTGGAGTTGGACAATGCGGATACATTCAAGCATACAACTCTGGAACAAAGATTGCTACAATCTATAAACTGTCAACTGGCACAGCTGGCTGGGATCACGTAGTTCCTGGAACTGCAATTTTGGCATCATTAGATTTAACCACAACATATATCATTGAGCCAAGAGTAACATTCTCAGCTCCCGGATTTACAGCAACCAATAGAACACTGACAACCAGTGCTACTTGGACTTCTGTAGGATTTGGCGGTGGCAGATATATTGCTGTTGCTTCAGGCGGAACTACTAGCAATGTATCAACTAACGGAACAACTTGGAGTGCAGGCGGCGCATTGCCAGCCAGCGTAACATGGACTGATGTTCAATACGGTGCGGCAGACAGTATTTGGGTTGCCATTGCCAGCGGCACAAGTCAAGCGGCCAGTAGTCCAAATGGCACTACTTGGACCTCTAGAACAATGTCAGCCAGTGCAAACTGGACTAGCGTTGACTACGGCAACGGACGTTTTGTTGCAGTATCAAGTGGTGGAACAGCAACATCTTATTCAGATGATGGCCAGTCATGGGTAGTAGGTGGAGCACTGCCAGCTTCAACAACATGGTCCAGTGTTACCTTTGGTAATGGAGTATTTGTTGCAGTGGCCACAGGTGGAACTTCTACAGCATATTCTACCAACGGAACAACTTGGCTAGCGGGCGGAGCACTACCTAGCTCAACAACATGGTGCAGTGTAAGATATGGTAATGGTCGTTTTGTAGCTATTGCAGGCACCGGCGGTGCAGGCACAGCAGCTGCCTACAGTTTAAATCTTGGTGTAACTTGGTTTGCTTCAACATTGCCAACCAGCACTACATGGTCAAGAATTGACTACGGTCAAGGATTGTTCTTTGCAGTGGCCACAGGTGGCACTGCGGCAGCAAGTAGCCCAGACGGAGTTAATTGGACTTCAAGAACATTGGCAACCAGCGCCAGTTGGAACGACGTGGCATTTGGCAGCATCAGTGGCTCACCATTATGGGTGGCTGTGGCCAGCGCAACCGCCACAGCTCAAAGCATTGAAACTGGCGCAACCGCAATAGGACGAGCTGTTGTTTCTTCGGGACAACTTGCACAGATCAGAATCATTGAACCGGGTAGCGGCTATGCTTCAGCACCGACTATCACAATTACAGATCCTAATAACACTGTAGAAGCAAACTTTGAAGTTAGAACTGGGGACGGAGTATTAGGTAATCCTAGCTTCTCTAATAGAGGAACAGCCTACGCTACTGCTACTATAACTGCCGCAGGTGACGGTTATGCAGACAGCTATCAAGTTGGTGCATACATCTACATCAATAACATGACAGCTATACCTACAAACGGTAGTAATGTGCAGATTGCAGGTATTGACGGTGTTTGGTATAAACTGGTTAATCTAACAGAACAAGCCGGCAGCCCTGGCAACTACAGTGCAAGAATACAAGTTAGCCCTGTGATAGGCATTGCCGAATCACCAAATCATGCCGCCGCGGTAACTATGAGAATTAGATTTAGTCAAGTTCGACTAACAGGTCATGACTTCTTAGACATTGGAACTGGTAATCAAACAGATACTAACTATCCAAATACACCAGTGTATAACCCTGTTCCAGCTAACGAAACTGTTGATTCGGGCGGTGGCCGCGTGTTCTACACATCAACAGACCAAGACGGTAACTTCCGAGTTGGTGATTTGTTCTCAGTTGAACAGGCAACAGGTAGCGCAACGTTGAACGCAGATGCGTTTAATTTGAGCGGACTTAACGAGCTTCAATTAGGTGCAGTTGCACTCGGCAGCAGTAATACTGCTATTAGTGAGTTCTCAACAGACCCTACATTTGCAGCCAACAGCGACTCAATAGTGCCAACCCAAAAGGCTATTAAGTCATATATAGCTAGCCAAATTGGCGGCGGCGGTAGTTCGATTGTAGCTAACTCGTTAGCTGTAGGTAACACTTACTTAACAGGCACATCGATTTCAGCAGTAACAGGAGCAGTTGATTTTACATCTAACATCAACTTTACTCGAGGAATTACTGGAACCCTTTTAGCGTTAAACTATTATCTACAATAAATAAATAGAATGGAGAAATAACAATGGCAACAGGAAGATTAGGAGTAGCGGCACCAAATGCAACGACATGGACACAGGTCTATATCGTTCCATTAACTACGTTTGCGGTGCTTACATTAAGTCTTTGCAACAGAGGCGGAACAGCGGCAACCGTGCGTGTAGCAGTTACGACAACATCAGCACCAGGAACCCCAGCTAACACTGAATTTATTGAATATGATTCAACTATCATAGCCAACGGTGTTTTAGAAAGATCTGGTATCGTAATGGATGCAGCAAGTGCTAGGTATCTTAACGTATATGCAAGCACAGCTAACATAACAGCCGTAGCGTATGGTATTGAAACAAGCACAGCTTAAGGAGATTGAGTAATGGGTCGTTTCATTCCAGTAACAGTTTGTTATACAGCTGAAAAACGTATAGCTAGAGTGGCAAATGCTAAAGTTTGCTATGACGGTAAACAGTGTTGGCAATACAAAGTTGTATACGATAGGCCAGGAACTTATTCATTTACACCTCCTCCAGGTATCACTTGTGTAAGAACGGTGATTGTTGGCGGTGGTGGAAAACCTATTTGCACCAATGGTAACTGTTGCGGCTTTGGCGGCGCAGGAGGTGCATATAGTGAAAAATGTATGACCGTAAACTCGTCAACTGTGTTATCTATCACAGTTGGTCGACAACAACAAGATTCATCAGTGAGCTGCAACACAGTATCAGTTCACACAGCCGGCGGCGCAGTTGGCTGCACTCCGGGTAGCGCCAGTGGCGGAGACTGGAACAGTCGAGGTGGTTGTGCCAGTTATACTTGTAACTATTGCGGTGGCTCCGTGAGCCACTATTGTGGTGCTTGTATTTGTATTACATCAAATGCCTGTTGTGGTTATTGCCTAGTTTATGCATATAATCCTACACAACACGGCGACGCTAATGGTTGCTGTATAGCTAACTATCCAGGCGGTGGCTCGGCAGGTAGTCCAAGACACCCATTTGGTGGCTGTTCTTATCCTATTTGTAGTTCAGGAACAGTGGGTCATGGAAGTATTGCCACAGGCGGCGGTGGCGTAGGAAGTCAATGTTGGGATCGTGGCGCTTGGCACTTTAACTGCTGTGAATGTGCTTGTCCAAACTTCGACGGCAATGCAGGCGGTGGATGTCAATTCTTCCAAAGTGCCTATCCTACTAGTGCCTCGGGCGGCGGTGGTAGTCACGGCAGTATTCCTTGTCCATGTCGTAGTTGGGACGGAATTTGCCAACGCCATTACTGGCTTGGCGGTGCAGGCGGCCCTGGTGGCAAAGATATTCCTATTACAGATGCATGTGCTAATATGTGGGATATGAACTGGAATTTTAGATATAACGACAGTTATGGTGGTTGCTGCTATATGTGGCGCATGAGCTGGAATCCTAAAAACTGTGATCCATGCAAAAAAGAGTGGTGGGATATATGTGATATCTCTGGAGCCGGTAGTCCAGGATTTGTCAACTCATCAACGTATTTCTGGTGTTGCAGTCCAACACAGATGTCAGGACTATGGGGCAGACCAAGTCACAGTGGAGAAGGTGCAGGCACCGGCGGTGTGACATTCCGTTGTTGCAATCCTGATCAATTCGGAGATGCATGGCCTATCTGGCCAAACGGTCCAAGTCAAGCAGTCAATTGGATAACATTGTGTTGCATAGGTTTAATGGGCGATCCATTTAGATGTGATGCAGGTTATAACATGAAAGATAAGTTATTTGGCGGATTTGTAACCTGCGCTGGAACACTAGGTGGTTCGGGCGGTGTTGGAGTATGTCACTTTAGTAGTAAAGCTGGCTTTGGCGGTGGCGGTGGCGCAGCCAAGTGTCATATTATCTGCGTATGCTGGGGCGGAGCCTATGATTGTTGCAATCAAGTTGGTAGCACACCGTTGGCATTTCCTCCTTGCCTACTAGACAATATTATCAATAATGCTGGCTCCGGGCTAGCAATCATTTACTATAAGGAAGCATAATAATGGGTCGTTTTGTAACAACCACAACATCGGCGACACTGACTACATGCTATCAGGTTCCTACACACAAATATTCGTATAATCCAAACGAATGTTGGCAAAATAAAGTAGTTTTAGATACTCCGGGAAGTTATACATTTACTGTTCCAGCAGGTGTAACCTGTGTTAGAACAGTGGCGGTGGGCGGTGGCGGTAAGCCAGTTAGCGCCGTATACTATTGCTACTACTGTAATGTAGCTGGCGCAGGCGGTGGCTACGTTGAATCAGTTAATGCAATAAATGCAGGCTGTGTTATCACAGTTGTTGTTGGACGACAACAACAAGATACTACAGTTCAATTTGTCTGTGCTGGTGGCGTTTCAGTAACAAACACTGCACAAGGTGCAGTTGGCTGCGTTCGAGGAGGCGGTAGCACTACAGGTGCCACAGCAAACGTATATTGTAGCTGTGGCGGATGTGCTGGTTACGGATGTAACTTTAATCAAGCTGTAGGAACGTGTCCATCAACTTGTATGTGTATCTATACAACAACTTGTTGTGGATATTGCATTGTTTATAACTGTAACTGTATTACACACTATCAAGAAGATTACTGTGCTGCTTACTATTCGGGCGGCGGGTCAGCAGGCAGCTTTGTATACCCATGTGGTGGCTGTGGCGGCAATGCCATGAACAAAGGTCTACAAGGTTATACCAACAACAACACTGGCGGCAACGTGGCTGCAGGTGGCGGTGGTATTGGCTATATTAACAAAGAATGCACGGTAACTGCTTTCTGTAACTGCGTTTGCAACTATTTTGGCTGCACAAAAAATATCCAAACTTGTGCACCTAGCTCAGCAGGCGGTGGCGGTGGTAGTCGTTGGGCCTTTCAAATGAGTGCCTGTGAGCGAATGTTATGGACAGGACTATGTGACAACCATATTTGGCGAGAAGGTGCCGGAGGATGGGGCGGTTGCGACATGCAAGAAGGTCGCCCTGGTATTTTATATCAAATGTGTCACCAATGTAATCAAGCAGGTAGCAGTCACTTTGAAACATGCGGCAGCGTTCCACCAAGATTCTATCCTTGGCACGACATACACTCGATCAGTGGTAGTGGATCAGCCGGTAAGAGTATCCATGGTTGCTGGCCGTTCTGGAGTAGCAACAAGTGGACACGTGGTGCTAACTGGACAGGAGTTCCCGAAGATGCAGGCGAAGGCGCAGGAACTGGCGGTGCAGTATATGTTTGCTGTTTTGCTTGTGACGTAGACTGGCCAACAACTGTCAGCGGTATGGGCGGCAGCGGCCATATTGGTGTAGACTGGGATGTAGTATGTTGCATGGGAACTACTGGTAAAATTAGTGATGCATGGCAAGATAATATTGCAAGAAAAATTGTTCCTGGGTTTATTAGCTATGCCGGGACACTAGGTGGCTCTGGCGGTATTGGTGTAATGGGCTATGCTTCAAAGGCAGGCAAAGGTGGTGGTGGTGGCTGGTTTAAGTGTTTTATCTCATGTGTATGCTGGGGTGGATCATATAACAACTGTAACGGATCAGGACCAGCATTGGCATTCCCGCCCTGTATATTAGATTATATTGTCAGCAACGCAGGTGGCGGTATGGCAATTATATATTGGAAAGATTGAAGTTAAACGGAGAAAATAATGACAAAATTATGGGCTAAAATGTATGACGTGGATGGTGACGGAAACTTGGAAGTGTTACAACTTTCCGAAGATGATCCTACAACATTATTCACTCCCGAAGCATGTGAACATTGGTTCGAAGTGCCAGATGGCACAGCCATTGGCAGTGTTTTAGAAGATTCGACAAAACAGTGGTGGACTGGCGGAGATTGGTTAGATCGCAGAATTGCAAATAACCCTCCTCCAACCGGTGAAGGTGATTCAGATTACGTTCCTGCAGCCCCTGATTTGCACGAAGGAGCAGTGACAGCATTGTCTATTACAAATCCAGGCAACCACTATGCTGATGCATCTGTAAGACAACAATATAATATTGACCCACATGGCCAGGGATTAGTTGCAGAAGTATTTTACGATCAATCAACAGGTCAAGCTACTAGCGCAACTGTTCATAACGGAGGTTGGGGTTACACTGTGGGGCAATCATTCATGGTTAAAGAAGGAATGGACATGTTCTCTTGGGACAGAAAAAATCCTACATGGACAGTGGTCACAGTGACAGCAATAAACGAATCAACTACCTAAACTAAAAATTTAGTAACACTATCCTCGTTGTGCTATATAAGTGCAACGAGGATTTTTTATGAGTGAAACTATTGAATTTTTCCCAATAATACAAGGATTGGAAAAAATTGAACCAATTGTGCCAGCTAGAGAAATTAATAAAAATGCCACATTTGAAAAAGAAGAATTTTCTCTAAAATCCTGCCCTGGAATTCGAGACCTTACTCATTGTGGATATGTTATTCCGTTGTGGCAAGACATTCGAATACGCTTCGATGACAACCAAGGAATAACCGTTGTTCCATCGGGATCGATGCTAGATCAAAAAGGCATACCTTTTCATGACGTGCAATTTCATGATGAGCGAACTATGGCAGGTTATAGTTTTGGTAAAGATTATTTTAATTTTTCCATGAAGTTACGTTGTCCATGGTATGTTAAAACAGCGCCTGGCACATCTATATTAACAATTCCGACTTTTTATAACGAAAATCCACATTTCACAGTGGCATCGGGCATCATTACCAGTGACAAATACCCAATGATACTTGCACAGGTTATACTTAAACGATTTAAAGGAGAAATAGTCCTAAAAAAAGGATCTCCTTTACTGCAAATAATTGCCATCAAAGAACAACCTAAATTAAAAATTCACGACAATGATAAATTAATAGTCAAAAAAGTTGACCAACTAAGAAATTGGATGTATAGTAAGATACATACAGCTGGGCAATATAGAAACATAGGAAAAATATTTAAATGACAGCAAAATTTAAAGATTTTATTGGCACTTGGGATAATGTATTACCTAACGATTTTTGTGAAATGCTAATAGGCAACTTTGAACAAATATTAAAAGTTCAAACTGGACTTATTGACGCACAAGATAGTAAAGCATCATTGCAACGAAAAGATCAAAGTTATATTTTAAATTATCACAATGAATATGCGCCATTTGTCTTTAAATATCTCAAAGAATCATTAGACGAATATGTTGCCGAGTTCCCACAACTAACAAATTTGCCAATGTGGCCTTCTGAAATTAAAATGCAAAAAACCGAGCCAGGTGGTGGCTTTCATGTGTGGCACTATGAAAATTCTGGATGGGATGTTGCTCAACGAGAATTAGCATGGATGATTTATTTGAATGATCTTCCGGACGGTGAAGGTGAGACAGAATTTCTTTATCAAAAAACAAGAATAAAACCCACAATTGGAACTCTGTTAATTTGGCCTGCAGGTATGACGCATGTGCATCGAGGCAATACTGTGTTTACTCGAGACAAATATATATTAACCGGCTGGTTTATAAAATTACCTAAACAATGAAAACCATATACTACGCTAGTTGTCTACCTCCGGATCTATACCACAAAGATTATCTACTGTATCAAGAACCAGATAGTCTCTACAAAGACTTGTTAAAAGACAAAGACACATCTAACGACTACAATAATTATTTAGATTGTCCGGCATTTTTAAAATTTACACACAACAGTTTTGTAGTTAGATCGCCGTATACCTGCGACTTAACCATAGATTATAACACTGGACGTTTTTTACAAAACGGTAAAGTTGACGATATTTCAGAACATTTTAAACCAAGACCCAGTTGTAGAACTGATCAGTTAATGTTTAACATGTATCATAATTTTATTTTTTACGCCGATGACTCTGTTGAAATGAGCACTATGCCTGCGTTTATGCATCACAGTGAACTACAGTCTAAATGCACATACCTACCAGGAACCTACGATGTGTCAAAATGGTTTAGAATGATCGACGGAGCATTTGAAATGAACTCAAAGTTTACTCAATTAACTCTACGTCGTGGCGATCCTATGTATTATGTAAAATTCAACAGCACAGATGCTGTTAAATTGGTGAGATTTGATCTCACAGCAGAGCTATGGAATCTTACTCAAGGCTGTATTCAATACAAAAAATATCAACCACAAAAACCTTTAAATTATCTATATAAATTATTTGCACATACAGGTATGAATAAATTAATTTTAAAAAAAATTAAGGAAAATATAATATGAGTAAAATATTGTATGCCTGTGGAGACAGTTTTATGTTCGGTATGGAATGTCTTGGGGATCAGGACAAAACTCCCGAGAATAAACAATTAGCATTTCCAAAATATTTAAGTGATAAGTTAGGCTGCGATCAATACGTTAATAATTCTGTATGTGGTGCCACTAATGAATTTACTTTTAGAAAAATAATTTTAGATCTAGTAGATTTTGAAAAAAATGGAATTCTACCACAAGATGTGTTTGTTGTTATAGGAATTACTTCACTACATCGAATTGAAATTGATGGTGAGCGATTCTATGAACCGATAGGAAAACAATGGGTAGAACAGAGTAGAGACCACCCAAATTTTCCAACAGAATATTGGACTAGAAAAACTATATTCTGTAATCCAGGATCAGGGTATGCAACAACCGATCCCAACGGTGCCACGGTAGATTCATCAGTGCTGATAACACCATGGTGCGCCCAGTTTATCTGGACAGAACGTATTCAACTACCACAACAAGAAGCTAGAATGATTGCACTACATGAGTTATTAAAAGCCAAAGGATATCGTCATATATTTGTCAATTCAGTATGCCCGTTAGAAAGGACCACCAATATAGATATCAATTGCAAAAATTACTATAAAATAGCAAACGATTCATTTTATACCTTTGCCAATTTTAAATACCCTACTGAAAAAAGAGAGTGGAATCATTTTAGCACAGTGCCGCACAGAGATTACAGTGAACTGTTATACCAGTATATTGTTGATCATCAGTTATCATAATGATGCACGGCAAAAATCACGAACAATAAATAATTAACTACGCAGATAAAGGAATATATGAAAAAGGTTGTTTTTATTAACGGCGGCGCTGGACGAGTTATTGCCAGTTTACCTGCTTTAGAAGAAGCTGATAAAAGAGGTGAACTAGCAGGAATTGTCTGCGAGGGCGGACTTGAAGTGTTTATGGGACATCCAACACTACAAGAAAAAGCATGGGATGTTAATCACAAAGGCTTGTTTGAAAGTCTAATCAAAGAGAATATATGTGTGTCAACAGAACCGTATAGGGACTTCGAATACTACAATCAGCGTAGTAGCTTACAACAAAGTTTTTGGTGGGAAATTCTTGGCGAACGCACAGATAAAAATCGTAAGCCAACTTTAAAATTAAGCAAGACTGAGGAAATTAGCGCACTTGGAGTATTGTCTCAGGTTCGGGAGCAACATAAAAAAGAAAAAACAATTGTAATTCAACCATTTGGTCGCAGTAGCACCATGGGACCTGGCATTGTTTTTGATGCTAGCACACGTAGTATAGAGCAAGCCACTTTTATGGAACTAGTTGCAGAGCTATCTAAAGATTACAATATAGTTTATATGGGCGAGCACAAACTAGATGTTGTTAATCTTCCTATCTTTCAACCTACTGAACAAATGCCATTACGTGCTTGGGCAGCAATTATTGAAAGTGCTGACTACTTTATCGGATGCGACAGCGTGGGACAGCACATGGCCTATGCATTTGATGTCCCAGGAACTGTAATTTGTGGTAGCACCTTCCCTATAAACACTACATATCCTGAACATTTTAATATTGTAGAAAAGAAAGGCGCCACTCGAGTTTACAGTCCAATTAGGATTTCTGGCTTTAATTGCGAAGAAGCTGATAGATTAAACGATGCACTCATGGATTTTAGCAAAGAAGAACTTAAACAGATAATTGCAAACATTCGTGAGCATATTAAGAAAACAGTAAAATAAGGAAGTATATGTGGATTTTAGGAATTAATATTGGCCATAATGGCAGCACCGCACTTTTCAATGACAATGAATTAGTGTTTTACATTGAAGAAGAAAGATTAACCAGAACAAAATATGACGGTAATCCTTTTGCGGGAATTGATCTAGCATTTAGATATACAGATCACATTGACTATTTGGCCATTTGTTCTACTAGCAACAATTTCCCCATGGTTCCGTGGAACACTGAAGATGTTTACAGTTCTGTTGTAAGAAAAAAACAACCAGGAGTTCCATTCCAGACGGTGCCAGCAGGAGACATCCACCACTTAACTCATGCATTAACTGCTTTTTATAATTCAGGATTTAATGATGCTGCTGCATTAATCATCGACGGCGCTGGCAGTGGATCGACTGCACATGAAGAGTTAAAGACAGCAACATGGGAAGTAGAGTCAATTTGGTCATTAGAGTATCCTGCCTCACATGTTTGCCACTTTAAACATTATGGCACTAATTTGTCTGATAGTTTTAATATTGAAGAAGATGGGTATCCTACTGAAATATCAGATGCTCACGGCATTACAAAAAGCTACGAAGCTGTTACTAACTTTCTAGGATTTGGTCCAATTGAGGCTGGTAAGACTATGGGGCTGGCACCTTATGGAAAACCTAACAACGGTATTAAAATCAGCGAAGGCCGGTTTACTAATAGAACATTTATTAAACCACGTTTTCCGGCATGTAACTACATAAAATCAGATCTTGATCCCGAACTTAAAGAATTAGACGGTAATAGAGAATGGCACGAAAATCCTGACTTAGTGGGCGAATATAGAAAAGACCTAGCTTATGCTGTGCAAAAATCTGCAGAAGATCGTGTTTTTCAATTGATTAGAAAAACCATAGAGCTTACAGGAAAAAAACAAATTGTGATGGCTGGTGGTTTTGGATTAAATTGTGTAGCCAACTATGAGTTATTAAAAGAATTTCCAGATGTTGAATTTTATCACGAGCCTATTGCACACGACGGCGGCAATGTGTTAGGTATTTGTCAATATATTTACAGAACAGTTACTGGTGATGATACTAAAGCACCATTGACTAGTTTATATCTTGGACCTGATACGGATGATAGATACGATAATATAGCCTTTGACGGATTTGATGTTGAAGATACTACAGCCGCAGAAGTTGCAAAGTTAATTGCTGATCAAAATATTGTTTGCTTGTATCAAGGCCGTAGTGAAGCTGGTCCACGTGCGCTAGGGAATCGTAGTATTTTGTTTGATCCAACTGTTAAGGATGGCAAAGATATTGTCAACGAAGTTAAACACCGAGAATGGTTCCGTCCTTTTGCCGGCACAGTATTATCTGAAAATGCCAACGATTGGTTTGATTTTAAATCAAGAAAAGACAGTCCATTTATGATGTATGCTGTTGATGTATTAGAAGATAAGCGTGATATTATTCCTGCAATTACTCACGTAGACGGAACTTGTAGAATTCAAACGGTGACTAATGAACAGAATCATCATTACTATACACTGATTGAAGAATTTAATAAAATTAAGGGAATACCAATTTTGTTTAATACCAGTTTTAATTTAGCCGGAGAACCGTTAGTAGAAACTGTAAAAGAAGCTCTTAAGACATTAAAAGAGTCTGATTTAAAATATTTATGGCTTCCTGAAATAGGAAAATTAGCAACAAAGAAAAACTTTGAAGAACAGTAAATTAAGAATACACAAATATATTCTTATTTAAATTACCTTCGATAACATAGTTGTAATTTAATGTAACCCTCCACTGATTATTCTCAGATGGGGGGTTTGCTTTGTGTGAGTAACATGCAGGAAACATTATCAAACGGCCAGCTTTGGGTTCTATAGATTTAACTAAAGTATTATCTAGGTCGTAGATATTAGTATTTCCTGTAGAGTCGTTGACATAATATAACACCGCCCAGTAGTTTGGTTTATCGCTGTCAGTATGGGCACCGGCTACACATGCCGGATTCATACCATTAACTCTAACTCTAATTAGATCACGAATAACTGCGGATTTATCAACAGTAAACACTGCATGTTTCATAAAATACTCATTGAGAGCAAAGGTAAAATTAGGAGCATCATGAAACCAACCTAATCCTTGATGATCAAATAACATACACCCAAATAGCCATCCGTCTTCTGGACGAGCAGGATCACCATAGTGATGTGTTGAGAATCTAAACCATTTGAATTGATCTTGCCCAAATTCGACCATCCATGGTGGAATATCATCTAACACTATAATTTTATCTGGATTAATTCGTTTCATATTATTCTATTGACTGTGCAAACTCGAGCAGTGTAGCAAATTCTTTAACTTTTACTTGATGTGTTAATTCAAAGGCTTTGATTTTAGAAGCAATATTGGTTTTAATTAATATAGGAGTTGCTTTAATTTTAGTAGCTGCTTTAACATCGACAGCTTCTACCCCAACATAATAAGTATCTGCCCATATAACCATGCCTTCATTCTGAGCACGTTCAAACATACCTGTGTTAGGCTTTACATAAGGATCATTTTTATCTGTGCCTGGCGCATAGTAGGCATTTTTTATCCGGCCACCGAATTGTGTAATCATATCTCTAGTTGCACCTAGAATATTTTCAAAGTCGATAATTTCTAAATTTCGTGTCTTTTGCGGAGGTTGTCCTGCAATAATTAAAAAGTCATAGCCTTTTTGAGACAATAAGCGTATGGCTTGTTCTGTGTCGTCAAACACCGCCAGTTGTTGCCCAGGTGTAAACGGCTTAGAGTTGTCAAACAACACACCAAATAATGTTAGCCCTATGACCTTTCTATTATCTTGTAATTTCCATACTTCTTTTATGTAGCTTGAATAACGACCCATAGTGTTTCCTTTTTATTATATATGCGTTTTACTTATGCTGGTCTAATTATCTTATCCGAATAAATATACTGAAGAGCTCATTATGTTAAAATTCACTGATTTTTTTAAAC
>Ga0209191_1001146_pt1 | contig 18013 bp, 11 predicted proteins | sample S_130626_EF_Meta_FD_187320 | JGI IMG/M metagenome (GOLD analysis project Ga0209191, IMG submission 187320) | Freshwater microbial communities from Lake Simoncouche, Canada to study carbon cycling - S_130626_EF_MetaG (SPAdes) (version 2) | ecosystem: Environmental > Aquatic > Freshwater > Lake ...
GTAGGTCATATCATCTGCAATAGCGTTTATATAGCTCTTGATATCATTTTGACAGCGACTTTCAAGATAATCGTATTTCACTGTCATAGTTCCAGAGGCTGTATTTAGATCCAGTGCTGCTCCGCCTAGACTGGCAGCAATTTTAAATGTGCCTGGTGCAGGAATACTGTGAACATAATAGGTTGTGTTTAGAGCAACACCACCAAACACAGTACCTGTAAATTTAACAGTATCGCCTACTACCATCCATGCAGTGGTGCTGCAAGTGAATGTGTCTGTAGTAGATCCCGTGCTGGCAGTCACTGTTGCTTTGTAAGTGTTATTAATGTAGGCTGTTGCTTCTGCTGCAATAAAGTCTTGATTTAATCTTAAAATATTTGCACCGTTGATCATGTTCAAATTAGTTGTTGGGAAATTTGAACCGGTATTAACTGGAATTGTGCCAGTGTTAACAATACCAATGATGTATGACCATAACAGATCTGCCATTACTACAGCACCGCTGGTTGCAATTTCTGAAACTGTTAAGCCAACAAAGTCAATAACTGCCTGTTGTGCTGCCAACTGAGTGGTAATAACAACTTGCGTAGAAGTTATTCCTCGGCGATATGACAATCCGCTTTGAATAGATAAGAAATTTGAACCAAACATTAGATCGTAGCCAAGTGCATCTACAATATATCCAACGTCTCTAGAACACAATGCTTCATCGAAGTTTAGTGTTGGGAATCGTCTCTTAACAAACTGTACTGCATCTGATTGAATTTGTGTTTTTGCAGAGTTGATTGCGGTTCTAGCAGTGATCAATGCTGTTGCAGGCCAAGTAATATCTGGAGCAATTGTTGTTGGTGCTGTTCCAGTATTAATTGTATCGTACATTTCTTGAATACGGGCTTGAGCAGCGGTAGCTGCTGGCGCTGATCCAGGTGTTCCGCTAACGTCTTGAGTCAATGCGTTAGCTGGAGTTTTTGTCCAACCAGCAGTATTACCTGTGGCAATGTTATCAATGATATCTTTGATACGAAGCTGAACTGCTAATGCTGGTGCTAGTTCTACTGCTGGCTCAAGGAATACGCCAAAACTATAATATGATCTAGCTGCGATTTGAGTTGCTAGATTTCCACCATAGGTTAAGTCATAGCGTAGTGCATCAACAATCAATCCAACGTCTCTTTCACATTTTGTAATACGTGTTCCGGTGTAGGTAAATCCTACGAATCCAGCGGTACCTGCAGCAATTTGTGCAAGAATCCATGCACTAACTTCAGCTTGTAAGAATGCTTTATTAGCATTGATCAAGCGAGCAGCATTTAAATAGCCTGCGGTAAATGCGTTGGCAGTTCCACCTGTTGGAGTTGGAAGCACGTAGGCATTTGGAGTATTGTTGGTAACAACATCTTTGATCTCTGCTGCATTGGCAACTACAGAAGCCAATGCTGTTGCACTTCCTACATCACCTGCTTTCTGACTTGTTCTATCTTGTACCGCAGTATTTCCTACGGTAGGAGTTACGGCAACGTTGGTAATAATATCATCAGTAAATGTTCGAACGTGTGCTAGAGCGGCTAGTGATTTGGTTTTATCATTAGTGGCAATTATTTTTATAGCTGGACTAATTCTTGTACTACGTAGCTCATCGCCAACTACTGCTGTGTTTGCTGGTACAAGGATAGGCAATACTTCGTAGAATTGTCCTGTCTTGACGTTGATGGTATATTGCGATACTTCAGTAGCCGGTAAATTTGCAATGCTGTTTGCAGTCAATGCATCTGTCATTATTTCAGCTAGGTCAGTGATAATTTCACTTGCACCAGTTTCTGAATCGTAATTGAAATTTATAATTTGTTTAATTCTATTGCCAGCACTAACACCATTCAATGCTTGATAGTTTGCAGCTGGTGCAAGATTATCTAAAATGCGATCTATAAGTGTAACAGTGTAATTAATGGATGCTACTAGTTGTTCTTCTTCGTCAGCAATAAATGACTGAATAACTCCTAATGCTGTGAAGTAGGTGTTAATTGCAGCTATTGTTTTGCTATTTCCGCCGTGTGTTAGGTCGTAGACAAATGCGTCTACAATAAGTCCTATATCACGTTCGCATAATGCCTGACTGTCATTGACAAATCCAGCGAAAGGTGCAATGCTGTTGGCAATTTGATATATAACCCAATTGGTTAATTCTGTTTGAATGAATGTTCTATTCTGTTTTAACAAATATGCAGCATTTGAAAATTCTACACCGTTTTCAATCTGTTCTGTAGCGTATCTCACAGAGGCCCATGGACGATCAATAGTTGATCCGTATGCTGGATAGGATTCATTTACGCCATGTGGGGCAACATAAAAAACATGCTCAATACTGCCCCAATTTCTCCAAATTGGTACACCATTTTCTACAGCAAGGATTTGTCCTTCCTCACCAATAGGCAGTCTTGTAGGTCCAGTTGGTGCATAGTAAACTAAGTCACCAGTGGTGGAGAGGACACTTTCTTCTAGGCCGCTGGTAATTAGATTCCAGTATGTACCAGAGACATCTTTCTCTGGGCTGTTGGTTGTTGGTGTTAATGTACTGTCATCATCATCAGATGTATGACCTAGAATACAAATATAACTGCTTGAGTTGTATTTTGCAAGATCACCTAATAGATAAGCAGTAGAATTTAACCATTCTCCTCTCCATCTTAGACCGCTGTTTAGTCTAGACCAATAGGTAGTTGCAGTATCTGGACGTTGGTTAGTTCCCGATAGAATGGCAGTATATGTGTATCCGCCATGTCTAACAACTTCGCCTGGCAGGTATGCAGTTCCAGAACTCCACTCGCCTTCAAATTTAAATGAGGTTGTAAATAGGTCCCAAGTTGCAGTATTAGTTGGTACAACGTTGGTGTGTACAGTTTTAGAAATGTATGAATATCCACCGTAGCGTACAATATCGCCTGGCTGATAGGCTGTTGCGGAACTCCAGAAACTTTCAAATTGGATACCTTCAACAAACTGTTCAAAATTAACTGTACTAAAGCTGGCTCCACTGGTATGATAAGTATTGCATCTCCAAATACCGTTTCCGTATTTTACTAGATCGTTAACTTTGTAACGAACCAAACTAGCACTCCAGTTACCTTTGTACTCGACACCTTTATGGAAATAGTCCCATTTTGATTGATCAAATTCTAGCCCGTTAGCGTTTGTGCTAGAAGAAACATGACCTTGATTACAGATGTATGATTGACCGCCGTATCGTACAACGTCATTTATTTTATATCGAAAAGAAGCAACCCAATCGTTTTTCCAGTCAAATCCTTCACTTAAGATATCCCAGTTTAATATATCATTTTCTAGACCTAAGGAAACTGAGATTGCAGAAGTATGCGGAGTATTGCAGACATAGTTGTTTCCGCCGTATTTTACAATATCGTTTTTGCGATATCGAACAGCCGTACTCCAGTCGCTTTTCCATTCAAATCCTTCTGCGTATAATTCCCATTTTGATAATGCGCTGTCGCCTAGATCTAAGTCAGCTTCTAGGCCGCCTGCAATATTTGCTGAGGTGTGTCCTTGACTACAAATATAGACAAATCCGCCGTACTTAACAAGATCGTTTTCCTTATATAAGGTTAAGGCATTCCATTCACCTTTCCACGATTGACCGTCAGCGAATAGATTCCATTTTGTAGGAACAACATCTAGATCACTATAAAAGTCGTTATTTGCAGTATGCCCTGATACGCACAAATAAGTACGTCCACCATAATTGATGACGTCGTCTTTATAGTATGTAGTACCGGTTACCCAGTCTGCCTTCCATACAAATCTAATTCTACCTAATTTAAATTCAGCCATTTTAGCTCCAATCCGTTATTAATATTTATGCTAGTCAAATAATACTTAGTAATCACCTTCGTGTCCAGATAGAAAGTAAGTTTGTACTAATAAGTCTCCCTCGAAAGGTTGTTTAAAGTTAACCTTAACGGGGATGTTAATTTGATCACCTGTTGTTGTTCCGATATCAGTAGGGCCGACCCTTACCACACCTGCAACTACAGATGTTGTAAATGCATCAGCGCCGCCACCTGATACTCTTCTTGACAAGTAGGCTTTAACTGCCCGTTGTGTAGGAACAATATTATTACTATCTGCAATGAATAAGGGGTCTGTTGAAAATTCTCTAATCACAACTCCTGATCCACCAACGCTTACTCCACCCAAACTCAATTCTTCTAGTCCTTCCAGCACAAAGAAATCAGCACTGATAGTGACTGTACCAGTTGATTGCTCAACCGCAAAGACTTCTCCAACTCGGAAATTACCGTCCTGGTCAGTGGATGAATAAAATACTCGTCCGCCACCTTTTTCTATAATTTCGTCTTGTGGAGCTAGAACTGTACCGTTAGGAAATAGTGTATCGGGATAATTTGTTTGCTCAAAATTTCCCAAACCAACGTCTAAGAAATCATGTCCTGTTAATCGCACCTGACTGTACTTCTGTCTAATAGTGAGGCTTTCACCATGAGCTGGTGACTCGTCTCTTTGTAGAACTTTTGCTATGGCAATTTGAGCAGTATAGTCTCCGACTGTCCCGCCAAGAATAACTACCGACAGTACCTTGTAGGTGTAATCATCAATGCTGAGTATGTTTAAGTTATCTCCCGGTCCAGGTATACGAGTCAACTGATCAACTACAAGATACTTGCCAGTTTGATACTGATCCTTAAATCCATCTCCCGATACCGTAGCACCTGTGGTTAATGTTTGATATCCTTCACCAAGTGCCACAACTGATGGAGTACCTAATACTCCATTACCAATTCTCACAGCCACAGTAACTTCTGTTGTATTATTTGGGTCTGTAAGTGTCATTACTGGAGGTGAAGTGTAGCCCGAGCCCACTTCCCAAAGTAGTATGCTTGAAATACGACCGCTGCCCATCGCTACTCTAGCTTGTGGGAGTGTTCCCATCAGCAGTACATTGGCAACCGTGGTCGGTGCTAGTCCAGCAACTGCTATGAATTTGCCAACACCGCCTCCGGCAATATCTCTCCAAGATTGAGTTCCACTCAAACTTTGATAGGTCCAGCGTATTCCGTCAGTTGACACTGCAACTTTGTCATAGCTTTCTGCAATAGCAACAAATGTTCCTTGGAAGTATTTGACTGTTTGCCAATTTTGGGTGTCAATTGTTACCGGTGTCCAAGTTATACCGTCAAAGCTATAAAAAGCATTGTTGGCTCCAGCATATCCACCTTCCATAGCCACAAATCTATCATTGCCGTAGGCTATTGCACGGCATCCGCCGATGAACGACCCAAGTGTCCAAGTTGTACCATCGGTACTAGATGCTGTTTGTGCAATAGACGAATCACTTTGTGAGACCGCAACAAACTTGCCTTTACCATAGGTGATATCACTCCAGTCAGCGCCTTCGGGCAACGTTCCTGCTGTCCATATTGTTCCATCTGCTGATGTTGCAATTGCTGTTCCGCCAGTGGCCACTGCTACCCATAGGCCATCGCCGTAGACCACCGAACTATATGTTTTAACCGGTGCTGTGGCAACATTCCATGTTGTGCCATTAAAACTGTAGGCAATTTGTCCGCTTGCAGCCACCGCAACAAAAGTATTATTTCCGTAGGCAACTTTAATCCAAGTTGCAGCAGTTGGTAAATTGGTCGAGGACCAACTGGTTCCGTTTGTTGAATAGCCAGCAGCATTTGATCCTGCGGAAGTTGTTCCATTGGCCACAGCTACCCATTTTCCATTTCCGTAAGTTATACCAGCCCAGTCATCTGCTGCTGGTAGACTAATTGCACTTACGCTATATCCTGTAGAACTAAAAGTAACTCTAGGTTCGATACTGTAGTAGGTTGTTGTATCTAATGTGGCCGCTATAGCAGTACCTGGTTTGAAATGATTCCACCCTAAGTGGTGCATGGTCATAGCTGCTGTACTGTTGATTAATAATTTGACTGATCCGCCTGGTGTTTCGCTTACCGTGATTCTAGTGCCGGTTTCTATGGCTTTTACATAATAGATAGTTTCTAATAGTAAGTTTCCGCCTGCTGTCCCTGTAAATATTATAGGATCATTCAACGATAGGTATTGAGTAGTGCCTACAGTAATTCTATTTCCCGTTGATGATGTTGATGCCACAGTTTGTTGTGGTTTAAACTCATTGCCTATCCAAGCGGTCTTTGAAAGTTCGGAAAATTCTGCAATATATCCGTACTGTCCAGAACCTGTTCCGGTATCTATTACCAATCTCAAAGAACGATAACTACTTGCTTCATTTTCGTCTGAGCCGGCAATTGTTATAGAATACAAATCTCCTGATTGTGCATTATTTCTAGCATTGGCATAACCGCCACCGCCTGATCCGGAAGAATCACCGGGATCAGTGATCCTTACTTCATAGACTGCACCATCTCTAAATTCTTCTGCTAGTATACTACCGTTGATGCCAGCACCAGTTACTGTGTAAGTTGCGTCAGTGTATTCATTTCCTGCATGACTAAAAAATGATCTAGTTAATTGGCCATCAATGGTGAATATAGTAGCTATGTTGGTATCATAGTATTTGTTGTTTACTACAGCAGTGATAGGTATTTCGTCAAGATCAAATCCTTCTGCAACTGCGCCATACTGTCCATATGAACAGTTTCCGTTGGTGCCTCTGGTTTTTCCACCATCGGTGCAAAGATATCCAATGTGATTGTAATAGGTAAACACTGAAACTGCTTCAGTTTTTCCTGTACCATTACACCATACACCAATACCGTCTGACAGTACCTGTGTAAAATCGTTAGAAACAATAGTTTGATTTCCGCCATTGTGTAGATCGCCGTCTATTTTAAGTCCAACGCAGGCTGTGCCAAATGTTGTTACGTTTTGTATATAGGGAGATTTTGAACCAACCCATGCTGTAGTATCATCGGGGCCCCAGCCTGGGTCAAGGCTTGCATATGCACCAGCAGTTGGACGTCTTGTAAGGAATGAGTTTAACGGTCCCAATGTTCCTGATAGTCCATTTAATGTGCAATTTCTTAAACCTGTTCCGTCTCTCATCAAGAACATGTTGGATAATCTATTGTCAGATCCGTTTTTCGAATTGTGAAAATATGTTCCGGTTAATTGGCTTTCAAAATTCCCTGGATATTTTAAATCGTGAGCAATTGCGCTAATAATTTTTATAACATCAGGAATAAATCTTGGAGGTTGAGCGTATCCGGATCTCAAAAATGCTAGGTACGCAGCCATTTCAGATTCTAAAAATGCAGAATTGTTTACTAGCTGAGCTGCGGCTGCAAGTACGTTTGCGTTTGTTGAGATTGTGTTAGTTCCGATTACAGGCGATTGCGTTCCGTTTGCTAATCTTGATCTTATCTGTGCTAGTAATGCTCTTGCTGCGGTCACTTGTGTAAGAGTTCCGGGACTTCCAGAAAAATCTTGCGGAGCACTTCCGTATAAGATTGACCCGTAAGCAGGATTAGTTACATCTGTGGTTCCGATCGGCTGTTCTAGAATTATATACTCTATAATATAATTTAAGTAATCAATTGAATCTAAAATTGCAGAAGAATCTGCAGCGACAAATGTAGTATCTGCTGCTGAGATAGTTGTACCTCTAAGTTCGTCGCCTACTACGGCCACAAATGCTGGCACACGCAATGGTAAAATCTCGTCGTACGATCCGTTCTTAACAAACACTGTTGCAGGACCAGTGATATTATCTAGGGCATATCTTATGGTTCTCCAAGGAGAATTTTGAGTAGTTCCAGTATTTCTACTGTCAACTCCGGTGGTTGCAACATAGTATACCTTTGCTGAAGAATTAAAAGACTCCCAGCTGGCTACTCCAGTTTTTACCTGTAATGTCTGACCTTGATTGCCTACTGTTAAATTTGTGGCGCCTATAGTACTTCCGTCTTCTGTTAGACCGTAGGTTTTAATATCGCCGGTGTAGGTTAATATGTTTCTTGCGTCGCTGTAGGTATATTTTTCCCAATATATGCCAGCTTCGTCGTTAGGACGATTTCCTAAAATTGAAGTATGTTTTGCAACACATCTATAGGTTCCTGATCTCCATAAAACAAGATCGCCAATAACATAGGATCTAAACGCATTCCATTGTCCTTGCCATTTTGATCCAGGAATCATTAATTCCCAATCTTCAGTATTGATTGTGGATCCGTCGTCTAAGAAATCAGTGTCTATTAATGTTACATCTCGTTTTGCAATGTACAATTGCCCTTGTCTTCTTATTACGTCACCAACTTGATAGGCAGTAGACGGAATCCACTCTCCTCTAACATTTGTGTTAACAAATAATAAATTCCAAAAGTTGTTAGCCTCAGTAGTTGGTTCTTCGTTGACATGTGTTAATTTTGCAATAAACAAATATCCACCATATCTAACAATATCGCCTGGCTGGTATTCTGCCATCGATAGCCAATTTTGATCAAATTCTTGCCCTGGACAAAACACACTCCAATAGGCCGAATCAAAAAATGTTCCGCTGTTAGTTGTGTGGCCTGCTGTACACTTGTACAGATAACTTCCATATTTTACTACATCATTTACTTTGTATTGTACTGCTTGAGACCATTCTCCAACGTATTCAATTCCGTCGTGGATTGAAATCCACTTGGCCTGATCATTTTCTAATCCCAGTGTTTGGGTTCCTGCCGAAGCATGTTGTGCAGTACAGGCGTATACAGTTCCGCCGTATTTTACCACATCATCTACGTAGTAAATTGTGTTTGTTTGCCAATCACCCTTCCAAATTCTGCTTAGATAGACTAAGTCCCATTTTAGAGCATCGCCCTGCAATCCAACAACAAGACTGCTGCTTGATACATGTGCTGTCTTACATTTATAAATTCTTCCACTGTTAACAACAATATCACCGAGATTATAACTTCTAGATGGGGCCCAGTTTGTTTTCCATGACTCTGACTGTGAATAAATGGTCCAATAATTATTCGTTGCGTAATCTACAACAAATGCACTGTCAGTTGCAGCCGACGTGTGTTCTTCAACACAGAAATATGTTAGACCACCTTTTTTTACAAGATCGCCTTGAACATAATATATGTTTGAATCCCAAGGGCCTTTCCAAGTAACGCCTTTTACCATCACTACCCATCGTGGAGCAGGACTAGGGGGTACTTCATTGTTTAAAAAGTTTAGGTCATCGTAAAAATTTGTATCGGCAGCATGTCGGGCAACGCAAACATATATTCTTGCGCCAAATCGTACGATATCGTCATTTAGGTAATTAGTTCCAGCGGACCATTGTCCTTTCCAAGTATATTTTAATCTACTGATTTTAAAATCTGACATGATTTATTTTAGCCCTCTGAGTCAAAATTGTTGTATTCGTGACCGTTATTAATTTTTGCCACTAACTGACCGTCATCATCTACATAATAAAAAATAGCTCTATCATCCCATCTATACTGTTGATATTTTAAATTATCAAATACAGCATTATGGTTGACATCTATTCCTTCATAAAAATCTACACCGTTTTCAAAATCGGAATAGTTCTCGGCCGGATCTCCAGGATTATTGATTGCAATGCTATCTTTGCCCTTTGCTTGATCACTACGCTCTAGAAATATACTGCCGTTCGCGTTTTTGCGGAAACCATAGAAAAATCTTGGTGTTGACCCTAATCTGCTTTCCGGATCCTGTCCTAGGTAATAATTGCTGTTTGCCATGATTTTTTCCTTATGATAACTCTACATAACTTATTACAGAGTCAACGCCGCCGGCAGTGTCTGTGACAATGCGTAGGCCTGAAGTTTCTGGTAAAATTAATTTTTCACCGTTGGTAATAATTTTTACTGACGAGTTAGGCGGTATTGCCAATCCCTTAACATAGTATGCCGGGGTGCTATCATCGCTGACCACATATACATCAACGTTAACAGTTTCGTACTCTGTTGAGTTTGCAAGATTGCACCCAATTACTGTTGCTCTAAATCCCACGGGAATCTGTAATACATCTACTGGTGTTATTCCAATACCTGTGTGAACTGCATGTTTGAATGTTGTTGGCATTGTGTTATCCTAGTGTCAATGCAAATCTAATTGCAATGTCGTTGGCTGTACCTTCTGATACAGCACCAATTGTACCTGCAGGACTAGACCATTGTAAGCCGTCCCAAATTTCCAATGCTTTAGCATCAGTGTTGTAGCGAGTCATACCTTCAACTGCATATGTTGTTGGACGTTCGCCTGTTGTACCACGTGGCACAACAAAAGCATTTGTGCCACTAATCTTAAAATAGCCACTACCCTGTTGTGATATTTCGGTAATACTATTGTTTGCTACATTGGTGATTGAGCTTCCTCTAATCTGTAGGTCTCCGATTATCAAACTGCCTGTTCCGCTAGGATCTATTACAAGATCTGTACCACCAGTTGTGCTAATTACATTATTTTCTAAATGTATGTTGCCAATGTCAAATGTACTTAGGCTTAAATTTGTAGCAAAAATACCCTGTGTATAAATTGCTCTCCATTTGTATGAAGACGATCCAAGGTCATATGTATTATCTGTTTCTGGAATTAGGCTGCTACGTATACTGGCATTAATAGTAATAGTATCAGTTAGTGCATCACCAATAGTAAGATTACCGCCGATTGTAATATTGCCGGTTGCAGTAATATTACCGTTTACTAGTAGATTACCTGTAATGTCTGTGGCGCTTTGAATGTCAACTTTGCCAGTTCCGTTAGGGTCTAGTTCTAAGTTTGCATTAGATGCGGTTGTTGAAATCTTATTTCCGCTTAATTCAATATCGTTGACTACCAGTCTAGAATGGTAGGCTGTGGCTTCACCGCCGCTGGCTGAAAATGTAATCGTTGGCAAGTTGCTAGAAACTGTATTTCCAGAGACTGTAAAGTTTCCAACTGTTAATTGATTTCCTACTGCTAGGTTTGTTGAACGTGTAGTGCCTACAACGTCTAGTGCGTACTGAGGAGCGGCCGTGTTAATGCCGATGCGAGAGTTAACAACATCAAGATATAGAAGGTTCGTCTCAAAGGCTAAATTGACCCCATCACGGATCAAGTTTGACTTTAAGAGCGGACCGGAAATTCGACCAATAGCCATGCGCTCTCCTGAATACCCCGTGTTTCACGGTTAACCACCTTTGAGCACATGCTCGCATCCTAAGGTTTACTCAGGCTCTTTGCGGGTTTACCACAGTTGAATCCTGCAAAAACTGGTCATTTTTGCAATTACTAGTATTTAGTCAGATTGGTAATTTAGCCGAAGATCAGTGTGTAAACGTGGCCAAGTTCTTCCATGATGGCTGAGGTAATAACAATACCGCCACCTGTGGCCACTTGCCAGACTGAGCCGTCAAAACATTCCATATAGCCTATTTCACTGTTCCAACGAGTAGCTCCCGTTTCATAAGCAGTACGTTCTGCAGTAGTTCCAAACGGAATTCTAAAAGCATTAGTATCATTTATGGTTAGATAGCCAGTGCCTGTATGCGTTAGAGTAAGCGCACCATTTGTTAGGTTTGTAATTGTATTGGCTTCGACACCTGCGGCGATCGGGCCAGTAGACGAATAAGTCACACCTCCTATATTGGATACTGTTTGTGTTCCGCTGGTATCTGTAAGGTATGCAACACTGTTGGCCACAGTTAATAATAGCTTTGTATTTGCGCTGGTTGTTAATACTGCTGTAGGAACTGCGATGCTAGCCGCTGTTGGATCGTAGTAGTTTGACCCTACAGCTAATTTTATCTGTGTTAGATATCCTGTAAAAAAATAAGCAGATCCTGCTACGGCTCCAATGAATCCACTGGATCCAGTGTAGTTTGTGGCATTTGATGCGGAGCCAGTAGCCTTAACACCGTCTAAAAATACTGACGTGTTGTTTAGACTGTCTCTTGTTACCGCAATGTGATGCCAGGTGTTTATGGTTATGGGACTAACTGTGTATTGAGCTGCATCTACATACGATCTATCAATTTGTATAGTGGTCACTGGATTGATGCCGTCTCCTAACATCCATACAGACATTCCTCCAGAAGCTGCCGCTCCCAGTATTGTCTGTAGTCCATTACTGGCTGTATAAAAGAAACATTCAAAGGTATACGCTTGTGTGCCTATTGTTTGAGCAGTACTTAGAGAAAGATAATTACTGCCTGAAAAACTAAGGCTGGAAGCAACTGCGGAATACGGCTGAGTGAAAACTCTGCCTGTGAAGTCTGCTGTGGTTGCTTGCCCCGCATCGTTGGCCCACGTAAACGTGGTAAGATCCCCTGGCCCGCCTAGATTTGACCATTGCAGTCTTATTGGATAAAATTGTCCAGCTGTTAGAGCAACAGAAAAAGTGCCAGTATGTGAAGTAAAGTAATCACTGTACGCATTAGCATTGATATTGGTATAACCTGCTGTGGCATAATTGCCCAACCAAATGTATGCTTTCTCGTCGGCAAATATTGTGAATGTATATGTGGCAGTAGTTGGTGCTAGAAAAAATCCAGTATATAAAAAACTAAAAGGAGTTAAACTGCCAGGGCTTGTAAAACTGTCAACTCCTTGGATAATGCCTGCCGTAAGCACTGTGGTTTCGACTGGTATTTTTCCAGCAAACCATTGTGAATCTAGGTCAGCGTAGCCTGCATATTTTTTTCTTGTCAGTCCAATTGTCGACGTTTTCTTTATAGAGATATTGTCGATTCTAACAAGACCGCTAGCAGAAGCAACAATTAAATTATCGTTGCTCTGTAGTGTTGAAATGGTATTGGTGTTGGTAAACTGTACTTGATCACTAATGAATAAATTCTGTGTAGAAACAGCATCAGCACCGTTCATGTCATATAGACTAAGGTTTCTCCATCTTTTAACACTAGTACCAAAATCGTAAGTTCCTGCTAGACCGGGAATAATACTTTGTGTAAAATCAGGAGCAATGGCAATTGTATCTAAAGGACTATCACCTACGATAAATTGTCCGTCTACTCTAACATCGCCTGTTGCTTGAATATTTCCAGTAACTGCTAGATTGCCAGCAATATCAGTGCTGGCTCGGATATCAACTTTCCCAGTACCAGAGGTATCTAGTGAAATGTCGGAATTCGTTTGAGTACTTCTAATATAATTGTCTTTGATTTCAAATTCAGGAGTTAATACTTTTCCGTATCGTACATAAGCATCAACACCATGAGGTTCAATAATAATAGGACCAACTGTAGAACCAATAGTGCCATTTGTGTAAAAAATCAAATTTCCAAGATCTGCTTTTGTACCTGTAACTATTGTACTTTGACTAACCCTTGCAGATCCCACAACATCAAATGCCTGTGTTGGTGGCGCAGAGTTAACGCCAACTCGGCCGTTGTTAACATCTAGATATAATAAGTCTTGATCAACTGGTCCGTTTCTGAATGTTAAATCAAAGCCGTTTCTTAAAAGATTAGCGCTGAGTAGTTTTCCACTAATCCTACCAAGAGCAGCTACGTTGAGTTCTGACATGCGCTCCTCCTAGTATTAATCGGCGTAGCCGAAATATATTGTAATGTATTTGTCTAAAGGTACAGAGCTTGTAAACACAATGTAGGTATTGCCTGATCCTAGATAGTTGTGTACAAGATTATAGTTAGTCTGTGAAATTTGAAAAACGTTTTCAACAAATACCAAAATATTGTTATCTGAGTTTGGTATTTTTGTTAGTGGGCCGAATGTTGTTTGTATTTCGTTTCCTGGCCCAAGTGTTTGTTTAGTAATTGCTGTTGCACCCGGAGCTCTAACCACTTCCCAAACTCCATCAATATAAGCTTCTATAGAATTAGTTGTGGTATTATATCGCATGAATCCGTTTGCACCACCTGTAGTTCTAACGCCGCTTAGGTTTGGTCGTTGGGCTGTAGATCCTTTTGGTAATCTTAAGCCTCCGGATAGTTCCATAACAGCACGGCCAAAGTGATTGGTAAACAGAGTTTGATCACTAGGACTATATTTGCTAAGAGTTTTTTGTTTTAGGAATCTCATACTGGCAATGCACTCACTGTAATGCTTAATAAATTTCCAACGCTGGCTGTAGCACGAATTTGATCGTTGCCATATCCAGTGGCTCCTCTTAACACAATTCTTTCATCGCTAAAGAACACAGTTTCGCCTGCTGGTACAATTAGATTTTTAACAATAGTGTTGATATCATTAGATACTCCGCCTGCTGCTACTAGGTTTAATGTTAATGTGCAACTGTTAACAGTTTCATCTGTTAAGTTAGGTGTACCGGTATTACAAACTATAATGTTTGTAATGGCATTATCCTGAGCAACTACAGATCCGCCAACCGGGGCTCCTGTACTAGTGCTAGTAAACACTAGAGTATCTCCTGAAGTTGTTAGTCGTGTGCTATATATCATGTGTTTATCTCTTAAAATATCATGCTGAAAACAAGAGCCTTACTCTTGCTTATTAATTCGTCATTCTTGGCAGTGTTTCTAAAATAAACTCCTGTGCTGCCGGCGCCAACTGTTCCACCATAGACCAAGCTAGCATTGTTAACTGCTGCTGGAGTTGATCCAGGATTGTCTAGCTGTAGTGCATAGGTAATTTCAACTTTACCAGTTCCGTTGGTTTCTAATTTGATGTTTCCGTTAGTGTTAACTGTTTGCAATACCGTTGCATCTGGAATTAAAGGATTGTCTGGTGTGGGGTCTTCAAGAAAAATGTTTAGGCCGGCAAGTTGTACTCTATTTCTAAAAAATTGTGCAACAATATTATTATCAACTGCTACACCAATTAAACTTTCTGTTGGTTGCACAAAATACGGACCGATCGGAAATAGTCCGGCTGAAATTGGATTGCTTATATCAAAAGACGCAACTCGAGTATCGCTCCTAAGAATTTGAAATGTTGGATTTGTTTGAATTGCATCGTCAACATATTTCTTGTTGGGGATATCGTCGTCATTGGTGACTTGAAGCTCGTATGCTGTTGTTCCTGCTACTTTAACAACTCCTGTACCTGTACCAATCAGAGTTAAATCACCATCGTCGGTAGCTGCGTTAGTTAGAATTTCTTTTAATCTGAGTTTACTGGTGTTGTATCCTGCGCCTTCTTTTAGATTCCAAGTAGCATCATCTTCATCCCACAACAAGGAAACATTTTCTAAAGATCCGCGCTCAACTTCGATACCAGCATATCTAAGAGTAACACCACTACCTGTTTCACCGTAGTTTAAAGTAATGATGTTGTCTTGGACTTCAAGCTGTTCAACAGAGACATTTACAGTATCACCTTCGACTATCAAGTTTCCAGTAATAATGGTGTTGCCAACACCGGCACCAGTATCCAGGGTAATAGTTGCCCCTTCACCGGATTTGATGTTGTAATCACCACTTACTTGTATAAACTGTCCCATGGCTACTTCCTAGATTAAATTCTTGTTAGGATCAACAATGTCTGGGTAGAATCGTCACTTAGTGACCACTTGTAACGAACACCGCTAAAGTCAGCTGCTGTTCTATTGTTTAATTTTTTTAGAGCTATCGGACTACCATTCAACATTCCAATTACAGTCATTGTTCCAGCTACTGTTGGATCCATTGCGGTTCCTTGAACAATCTTAAATACTTCTGCCGCATATGGTGGCGATGTAGGTGTTGATTGTAAACACTTGAATCTTCTTGCGCCCTTTTGCTTAACAATATAACCCTCAACGGCAGATCCGCCTGTGGGGTAAATTCTAACTGGGATATGCGGTGTTGCTGCGGAACCTAATGTTCCAAACAGTCTTTTTTCTAATTTATTTGCCATTTGATTTCTCCTTGAGTGACGTTCTAAGTCTGCATGGTGGCACCACACAATCTTCTAGATACTTTATTTATCTATTAGCGTTTTGATCGAAATTGTCAGTGGTACTTAATGACACTCCTTTTCCTAGATAAACAGGGTCCAATCTAACAATTGTAGAATTTACTGAAACAATATCTACAACTTGTGTTCCTATAAACATATCAACTGCATGTGCTCCTATTTGTTTTGCTCGTTTGACTAGTTTTTCTGCGGCCTGCGGCTTAATTAGATATCCGTATTGTCCTATATAAAAATTTCCAAAGGCTTTTTCTTTGTAAACTGTATCTGGTTTAAAATATCCAATAGGGTTATCTAACACTGCTTGTATATCATCTTCATAAGAATTTTTCCAAGCACAGCAAGAATCTAATCTACAAATATCTAAAAAATTATCCTCAATATTGTCTGGGAGCGTTCTTAAGAATACTCCGTCGTGTTCCAGAATCACAATAGTTTCGTTTAATTCTATGCATTTTTTCCACAAAAGAAAGTGACTCATAAAGCAACCGTGATGCCCTAGTTTGCGTGTATGTGGTGGTCTAACTTTATGTTGCTTAAACAAGTGACTGCAATCGTTCCCTGGAACAGCTTCAAATAAATTAGCATCCAATCCGAACTGTTTTGCAATAGCTATATTTTTATTACCTAGTTCTTCGCCAAGTTTATGATCTTTTAATATTATGTGAAATGATTTCATGTTAATTCCTACTCAGCATTGCCATTAACTCCAGCTTTTCTACTGTGCCTATTATTTGATTAATAGCATCTATTTCTTTTTGAGCCCGCTCTAAATGACTTTTACTGCGTGTTTGTCTATAGGCAACCATAATCTTGCTGTGTTCTTGTATGTGCGTGTTTATCATTCTTTCTATCTGCTGTACATCATGAGTGAACATAGGGAATCGTTTGCGCCATGCACTAAATTGATTTTGTAATTCTTTAAAATCCTGCTCGCTTTCTACTTTCATACCGATATTTAAGCCAAACAAAAAGGCTCCGAAGAGCCTTTTTGAACTTACCGTAGTAATTACTAATACTGATTAGGTATAAGAAACACCAGCGATTGTTACCTGACCTAGGTAGTCTGCTGCATTACCAAGAGATGAAGCAGTATTTGTTAACTCAACATAACCATAACGTGTCATGAAAGAAACAACTGGCTCAAATGTGCTTGGGTCTAGAACAACACCACTGCTCATCAATGGGATGTATGGGCAATAGAATGCTGCTGCATCAGATTCGCTAGAACCTTTATAACCGACAATAATTGCACTGCCATCAGCAGCGTATGTGTTAACATACACTTTCAATGCGCTGTTCAATGTACCAACAAACTTAGTGTTTGTAGGTGCTTCGAATGTGCCTTCTGTTGTTCTTGCGAACGCAGAAGTTGTAGCACTTTGAAGAATTGTCAATGCTTCTGGGCTAACAACTGCCCAGTTTCCAGCACCACGACGTGTACGCTGAGCGATCACGTTAGCAACACGGTTGATAGCAACTGCCAATGCGGCATGCTCGTCACCAACGAATGTAGCTGTACCAGACACACCTGTCTGATCGTATGCTACTGTATTGCTTGCGCCAGCAGCTAAAGTACCTAGGCTACGTAGAACTTCTTGGTCGATCTCAGCTGTGATCTCTTGTGCAAGAGCAGCCATGATCTCAGCTTCGATGTCAATACCTTGTTGGGCTTGTGCATCTTGAGCTGCTTCGAATGTCCAGCGAGCTGACAACTTACGTGTCTTGGCTTCAACTGTTTGCTTCAAGATTTGAATGCTTAGTTTGTTTCCAGCAACACCTTCTTTTGCTGCTGTAGCATCAGCTTTACCTGGTGTAACACCAGAATAGCCTTCAGCAATCTTGAATGGGCTTAGTGCCTCTTCACCAGCTGTTGTAGATCCACCTGTGCTGCCGCTGAATGTATCAGAGTAGCGAACACGTAGTGTGTGGATTTGACCAACTGGGCCAGTCATTGGTTGTACACCAACCAATTCATTAGCGATGACCGTAGGCATCACACGTCTGATCACTGGAAGGATCACACGATTTAGGGTTGCAACGTTGCCAGCGGAGGTAGCTCCAGCAGTAGCACTTTCAGCTAGATACTTGCGAGTATTTTCTAGAGTAGTTGCCATTACTGAACGCTTGTTACCTTGAAGACCTTCTAAAAGAGCTTCTT
>Ga0209191_1001149_pt1 | contig 17969 bp, 15 predicted proteins | sample S_130626_EF_Meta_FD_187320 | JGI IMG/M metagenome (GOLD analysis project Ga0209191, IMG submission 187320) | Freshwater microbial communities from Lake Simoncouche, Canada to study carbon cycling - S_130626_EF_MetaG (SPAdes) (version 2) | ecosystem: Environmental > Aquatic > Freshwater > Lake ...
AGCGCAGCCTCATTAAAACAAAGAATTATGAGTAAACTACATTTCACCACGAAGCACGCCAACGCGGCTACCGTTAAACATGGCTGGTACATTGTTGATGGTACTAATCAAACCGTAGGACGTATTGCTTCAAAAATCGCAGCTGTTCTACGTGGTAAGAACAAAGCTTATTACACTCCTCACGTTGATTGTGGAGATTATGTAATCATCATTAATGCAGAAAAAGTACAATTGACTGGAAACAAATTCCACGATAAAGTTTACTTAAACTATTCTGGTTACCCAGGTGGTAAGAAGGAAGAAGCTGCTGAAGATTTAATCAAGCGTCGTCCAGAAGTAATTATGGAAAGAGCGGTAAAAGGGATGTTACCTAAAAACCGTTTAGGACGTAAGATGGTTAAAAAATTGTTTGTATATGCTGGTGACAAACACCCTCATACTGCACAACAGCCTAAAGAATTTAAATTTTAATTAATTCCAAATCTAAATAAATGGAAAAGCAAACAAATGCAGTAGGTCGTCGTAAGGAAGCGGTAACACGCGTCTTCGTCAGCAAAGGTTCTGGAAAGATCACTGTGAATGACAAAGATTACAAAGCATACTTTCCTTTAGTATACTTACAAAATCAAGTAGAAGCGCCTTTAAAAGCAGCTGGTGTTGAAGGTAAATACGATATCGTAATTAACGCAACAGGTGGTGGTATGAAAGGTCAAGCAGAAGCAGCCAAATTAGGTATTGCTCGTGTATTGGTAGAGTTAAACCCTGAAGTTCGTCCAACGTTAAAAGCGGCTGGTCAATTGAAGCGTGATCCAAGAAGTGTTGAACGTAAGAAGTTCGGTCACAAGAAGGCACGTAGAAGCTTCCAATTTAGCAAGCGTTAATCGATTCAAATTTTTAATTCATTATTACAATTTATACAAATGGAAAATAATACTTCACTTCAACAGCAACTTTTGGAAGCTGGCGTACACTTTGGTCACCTTAAAAAGAAGTGGAATCCAAAAATGTTACCTTACATTTTCGCTGAAAAGAAAGGTATTCACATCATTGACTTGAACAAAACTGTAGAGCACTTACAAGAGACTGCTGCTGCTTTAAAGCAAATTGCTAAGAGTGGTAAAAAGATCATGTTTGTAGCTACAAAAAAGCAAGCAAAAGAAATCGTTAGCGAGTGTGCTAAGAAAGTAAACATGCCTTACGCTACAGAGCGTTGGTTAGGTGGTATGTTGACTAACTTCAACACAGTTCGTAAGAGCGTTAAGAAAATGCAAAGCATCGAGAAGATGTTGGGCGACGGAAGTGCTGAAAGCTTAACTAAAAAAGAGCGTTTAACATTAGGTCGTGATAAAGATAAAATGGAAAAAGTATTAGGTGGTATCGCTCAATTGGGTCGTTTACCAGCAGCTTTATTCTTAGTAGACATCGGACATGAGCATATCGCTTTAGCAGAAGCTAAGCGTTTAGGAATTCAAACTTTTGGAATGGTTGATACCAACTGTGATCCAAACAAAGTAGACTTTTCTATCCCTGCAAATGATGATGCTACAAAATCAATTGCTATCATCACTAACTATATCACTGCTGCCATCGCAGAAGGTTTGGCTGAGCGTCAAGCTTCTAAAGATGACGAAGGTGAAGTAGAAGAAGGTAACAACGAATTAGAAGCTAAGGCTAAGAGAATGGAAGCAGAAGCAAACGCAGAAGGCGGAAGAGCTAAGCGTGGTGCGGGTGCTGCTCCTTCAGCTCCAGGTGCTCCTAAGCGTCGTACTACTACTGGTTCTCGTGGTCCAGTAAGAAAATAATACATTATCCCAATTGGGTTATTGGTATCCGATGGGTACTAATGACCCAATTGTATTTTAATTTTAAAAAATATTTTTATGAGCTCAATAACTGCTGCAGAGATTAATAAATTACGTCAAGCTACAGGTGCTGGTATGATGGACTGTAGAAAAGCTTTGACAGAAACAAACGGAGATTTTGAAGCTGCGATTGATTGGTTACGTAAGCAAGGTCAAAAAGTAGCTGCTAAGCGTAGCGATCGTGAAGCAAAAGAAGGTGTAATCATTGCACAAACTTCTGCTGATCATAAAACAGGTTTTGTGGTATGTATTTCTTGTGAAACAGATTTCGTTTCTAAGAATGCAGAGTTCGTAGCATTCGCGCAAACCATTGCTGATGCTGCGGTTGCAAACAATGTAAAAACAGTGGACGAATTAAATGCGGTAAGCATTAATGGTACAACAGTTGCCGATATGATCAATGATAAATTAGCATCGATCGGTGAAAAAATTGCTGCTAAATTAGAAAGAGTAGATGCCCCATTTGTGGCTTCTTATATTCACGGTTCTTACAGAATGGGTGTGTTGGTAGGTTTATCTACCGAAGCAGCTGAATTAGGTAGAGACTTAGCAATGCAAATTGCTGCGATGAATCCTGTAGCAGTAGATGCTGAATCAGTACCTGTTGAAACAGTAGATCGTGAAAGAGCAATCATCATAGATACAATGAAAGAAGATCCTAAAATGGCAGGTAAGCCAGAAGAAATGATTGCAAAAATTGCCGAAGGTAAGATTGCAGCTTTCTTTAAGGAGCAAACTTTATTAGCACAGTCTTTTGTTAAGGACGGTTCTAAAACAGTGGGTGACCACGTTAAGAGCGTAGGTGCTGATATTAAAGTAATTGAATTCAAGCGTGTAGCCTTAGGGTAGTAATGAACTAGTATAATAGTATAAAAAGGGTCCCCCAATACAATGGAGGACCCTTTTTTGTTGCTCCAAAATTCTTATCTTGCAAGTATAAATTTCAAAGACTATGGAGCCAAAGTACAAACGCATCTTATTAAAATTATCTGGAGAAGCCTTATTGGGAAATGAAAAAAATGGTGATCCATTTAATCCAAAAATTATAGAACAATACGCGAATGAAATCAAGCAATTGGTGGACTTGGGTATTGAAGTAGCTATTGTGATTGGTGGAGGTAATATTTACAGAGGGATGAACGAGGCGGATAGTGGTATTGAAAGAGCACATGGAGATTATATGGGGATGTTGGCAACCGTGATTAACGCAATGGCAATACAAGCCATGTTAGAAAAAATAGGTGTCTATACAAGATTACAATCTGCAATCAATATGGAGCAGGTGGCAGAACCTTATATCAGAAGAAAAGCGTTAAGACATTTAGAAAAAGGACGTGTTGTGATATTTGGTGCAGGTACAGGTAATCCTTATTTCACAACAGACACAGCTGGTTCATTAAGAGCCATTGAAATGAAGGCGGATGTGATTTTAAAAGGCACAAGAGTGGATGGTGTGTATGATGCAGATCCAGAAAAAAATCCAAATGCAAAAAAATTCGAGACCATCAGTTTCCAAGATTGTATTTCAAAGAACTTGAAAGTAATGGATATGACGGCTTTCACATTATGTATGGAGAACAAATTACCAATCATTGTATTCGACATGAATCAAGCGGGTAATTTATTGAAGATTGTGCAAGGCGAATCGGTAGGAACCCTTGTAAAATAGTATTTAAGTCATTGCCAATCCACCGCTGATGTAAAAAACTTAACTAAATCGTATTTTTTACAATCGCTGGATTAAATTTATAGTATGCAAAAAATTAGTTTTATTACCTTATTATTGGCGCTTATCTTTTCACAAGAAATCAATGCGCAAAATAATTTAAGTTTAAAAGAAGCGGTCACTATCGCCATTCAAAATAGCTACGACATTAAGTTGGTAGAAAATACTGCAGCTATTGCTAAAAACAATAACAATTATGGCGTTGCTGGAGGTATGCCAACAGTGACAGCAACTGGTACTAATAACAATACACTCACTACAATCAATCAAACATTTCCAGATCCATCAAGGAATACAACGCGCAGTGGTGTGGATGGATCTACTTTAAATGGTGGATTGTCTGCAACTATGATTTTGTTCAATGGTTACAGAATTGCTGCTACTAAAGACCGTTTAGCAAGTATCGAAAAGCAAACAGAAGCTGCATTGCAAGTTCAAATGTTGAACACGAGTTCAACAGTGATGCAACAATACTATAATGTGATCCGACAAGCTGCGTTTTTAAAAACGATCGAAAAATCGATTGAAGCTTCTGAACAAAGAGTGGCGATTGTAAAAACAAGACAAGCCATAGGTGTAGCCAATCAAACAGACTTATTACAATCTAGTTTAGATTTAAATGCTTTACTACAAGCCAAGCAAAATCAATTGCTAGTTTTAGATCAAGTAAAAGCAGACTTGTACAATAGCATGGTAGTGCCTGCAAATTCACATTATGTATTCACGGATAGTATTCAGGTAGACCAACAATTGAATTTGTCTGATATTGAATCAAAGATGAAAGCGCATCCTTTATTACAATCTGCACAGCAATTGATCAATGTCAACCAGTTTTTAGAAAAAGAAACAAAAGCTTTAATGTATCCAACATTAAGAGCGAATACAGGATTCAATTACAATAGCAATAAATCAGCGGCAGGTTTCATTTTATTAAATGAAAGCTATGGTCCATTTTTAGGATTTAATTTGAGTATTCCAATTTATACCGGTAGCACAAGTAAGCGCGCTTACAAAAATGCACAGATCAATACGGTGAGTGCAAAAATTCAGTATGACAATACTGCACAAGACTTAGCTACAGAATTATTCAAGACGTATCAGAACTATCAAAATAGTATAAAGCAAACGCCTACTGAGATAGAGAACTATACAATGTCAGATGCTTTATTGGCCTTGGTAATGGAGAAATTTAAATTAGGACAAGCCACTATTGTAGAAGTAAAACAAGCGCAACAAAGTTTTGAAGCAGCAGGATTTAGACTAACAAGTTTAAGATTCAGTGCAAAAATTGCGGAAATTGAATTAAAGCGTTTGTCTAATCAATTGAGTTTTTAACCGCATACTAATAGCAACAAAAAGGGCGCATCTAGATGCGCCCTTTTTTGTTTACCAAATCTTCTATCATTTAAAACCAAGAACCATTGAATGTCGCATCGCCGTTGGCGTTGTTTTTTGCAGCCCTTCTTTTCACTTGTCTATTGTGTATCCATGTGCTTATAAACATCAATGGAATAAATACAAAAGTTAAAGGAGGAATACCCAACATGCTAATCCACTTGCCACCAAAATGACGACGCATTGGACGACGTAATCTTTCTGCAATTAAATACATGGCAGGAACAATAAATAGGGTCATAAAGAAAGCAAAAGCCAATCCAAAAATGATGGTCCAGCTTAAAGGCTTCCAGAATGCAACGTTATCGCCACCAAAGAAGATATGTGGATTCAGTTCGCTAAATAAAGTCACAAAGTTGATATTGAATCCAACTGCAATTGGAATGAAACCAAGGATCGCAGCAAGTGCAGTTAATAGCACCGGAATAATTCTAGTTTTACCAGCTTGTATTACTGCTTCTCTTGTTTTGTAACCACGGCTTCTTAATTCATCCGCGAACTCAATCACAAGGATACCGTTTTTAACAACGATACCAGCCAATCCAACAATACCAAGACCAGTCATGATACCAGATACTTTCATACCTGTTAATGCAAATCCTAATAATACACCAATGATGCTAAATAAGATCTCAGTTAATATAATCACCGACTTAGAGATAGAGTTGAACTGTAAGACTAAAGTGAACAAGATCAACATCAATGCAATGATCAAGGCTTTACCAAGGAATGCAACCGTTTCTAATTGTTGTTCGTTCTCGCCAGTTTGTTTTACAGTCACGCCTTCTGAAATGCCTTTATAGTTTTCAATGTATTGAGCAATGACTGCATTGACAGCAGTTGGGTTATACCCCTCGTTCGTTAATACATTCGAACGTAATTGTATTTGTCTTTTTTGATTCTTTCTTTTTACGCTACCTAAAGTACTAGTAGGTTCTACTTTCACTAAAGAACTGATTGGGATATTTTTTACCATACCACCTGCAGCCATATCACGGAAAGACAAACGCATATTTAATAAGTCTACTAAATTTTTACGTTGCATCTCTTTGTTACGCAATTGAATTTTATATTCGTCTTTACCATCTTTTATTTTGGAAATCTCTTTACCAAATAAAGCCGTACGAATTTGCATCCCTACTTGAGCAGAAGAAACACCTTCACTTAATGCACGGTCTCTGTCAATCGTTAATGTTAATTCAGGATTCTGTAAATCCACATCCATCTTTAATTCTTCAATACCTGGAATCTGTGCAGCATCTAAATAGTTTTTTAATCCAACAGAAGTTTTAATTAATTTATCAAAATCTTCGCCCTGAATTTCAATGTTTACCGGAGGATCTGTTGGCGGACCATTAGACTCCTGAGTCACTGTAATTTCCGCACCAGGTATGCCTTTCATCTCCTTACGTACTGCATCTAGATAAGGTAAGGTAGAAACGCCATCACGTTTTTCATACTCCACAAAATTCACCTGTATACGACCCAATTCAGATCGAGTACTTCTGTCTCCACTCTTTGGATCGCTGGCTCCAATTGCAATATTGGCAATAGTAGATTCTACTAGTGGATTTTTTTTACCATTATCAGTTCCTAATACTTTATTGACTCTTGCTTCTAAAACCTTCGTGATGGAATCGGTATGTTTCACTTCAGAGCCAACTGGTAATTTTATATAAACATAAATTTCGTTAGGATCTGCTTGAGGGAAAAACTCAATACCTGTTCTTCCTGTACCAACGCTAATACCAAAAAGGACGAATGATAAAATCAACAATCCAAAAGTGGCAAATAATAAATTTACAGGCCTCCATCCAGTTAAAGACCTTCTTAAAATACGCTCATATAAATTCATCATATTCGGCAAGGTCTTTTCTTGGAATTGTTTGATTGCAGCTGCAATAAAATATTTATTTGCTACAACTAAAATCATAAAGAAGATGACTAAGTTCCCTAAGAAAGTGGCACCCATAATATCTAATACGATTCCAAAACCAATTGGAATCCAGAAAGTTTTTTTCTTAAAGATGGCAGATTTTGGTTCATTGCTATCATGCTCCTCGTGGTTCATAAAGTCTACTGCAAAAACCGGGTTCATAATAAAGGCTACTACTAAGGATGCGGTCAATGTAAAAATCAACATCGCAGGTAAGTAGACCATGAATTTACCAATGATACCAGGCCAGAATAACAATGGGAAAAACGGTGCTAAGGTCGTAATCGTTCCCGCTAATACAGGAATAAATACTTCACCTGCAGCCATTTTAGCCGAAGTCGTCGCAGTTAATTTACCCTTGCCTTGCACAAAAATACGGTGGGTATTCTCTATCACCACAATGGCGTCATCCACAATAATACCCAATCCAAATAAGAGGGCAAAGAGCACCATAAAGTTTAAAGTAATATTGGTGCCAATTAATAAGTTACCTGCTGGTAAAAATACAAAGGCAACAAACATACTCAATGGAACAGACAAGGCCACAAAAAAAGCATTGGTCACACCCATAAAGAACATGAGTACAATCAATACCAATATAAATCCAATCACAATGGAGTTCACTAATTCTGTGAAGGAAGACCTGGTTTTAATACTTTGATCTCCAGTAATCACCGTTTTTAAGTCTTTTGGTAAACTTGTTAATTTAGCTTCATCTATAATCTTCTTGACTGCATCAGAAGTTTCAATTAAATTTTCACCACTACGTTTAATGATATTTAAAGTCAATACATTTTTACCATCTAAACGAGCATAGCTTTCATTTTTCTTTACGGTATCCACAATGGTTGCCACATCTTTTAGATAGATTGGCGCGCCGCTTGTATTTCGAACAATAATATTGGCAATGTCGTTGGCATTCTTAAGTTGCCCTTTTAATTGAAGGTTACGTTGCATGGTGCCTACTTCTAAAAGTCCACCAGATAAATCAAGGTTCTCTCTTTGAATCGCAAAAGTGATATCGTCGAATGTGATGCCTGAGCTTTGCATTCTAAAATTGTCTACATTAATTTGAAACTCACGCTCAGGGGCACCCACTAAGTCTATACGATTCACTTGTGGAATACTTTCTAATTGATCTTTTAAGTCATCTGCATATTTCTTTAATTGCACCGAACTGTAATTACCACTTATGTTCACATACATAATTGGCTGCTCACTAAAGTTCACTTCAATTACACGAGGCGCTTGTGTTAAATCATTTGGCAAGTCACTCTTTGCTTTATCTACTGCATCCTTTACTTTTTGTAGTGCAATGTCAGGTTTTACACTGGTGTTGAATTCAACGGTGATGGCAGAGAAGTCTTGTTGAGACACCGAAGTGAACTTACTGATTTTTACACCTGTGATAGCTTTGATTTGTTTTTCAATAGGACGTGTTACTAAGTTTTCAATATCCTTAGGAGAATTACCTACATACACTGTTTGCACGTACATAGTAGGAATCACAATCTCAGGAAATTGTTCTTTAGGAAGGGTCAAGAATTGGTAGATACCACCAAGGCTAATAAACAACATCAATAAATAGATAGATGTTTTATTGGTGATACTCCAAGAAGTTGGTTTAAATTCTTTAAACTTTTCTTTGATATTTTTAAGTGTCGACATTTGGATCGATTGTGCTTTTATAAATTATTTAATGCTAGTGCTGATTAATTGACCCTCATAAATTGATTGATATCCTTCTGAGATTAAGATGTCGCCTGCTGCTAAGCCGCCAAGTACTTCTATATTGTTACCATAGAATTCACCAGTTGCAACCATTTTCTTACGTGCAAACATTTTACCGGCTTCCATGACAGCTACATAAACAAATTTACCTTTCTCGTCGTTTTGTAATAAGTTCACTGGAATGCTAATCGCATCCTTCTTTTCGTAGTCTTTGATTTTTACTTGTGCCAATAAATTTGGTCTAAAGTTATTGTCCACCGGTAATTTAGATTCAATATAAAAGCTTCTGTTTAAAGGGTCAATCACATTGCCTAAAACATTTACTTTATTGTTAATCGTTTTTTGAATATCAGGGAAGGTTAAAGTAAGCTCAGTACCCACTTTTACTTTACCAGCATAATTTTCTGGAACCTGTGCAGTCAATTTAAGTTTAGTGGTATTCACTATTTTAATTTGACCTGGGCCCATGAACAATTCACCTACTTTCACATTCACTTCTTCAGCCACACCATCTACATCACTATAGATACTTGTAAAAGCCAATTGATCTTTTACCATACCAAGTTGTTCCATGGCAGCTTTTAATTGGCTAGCCATCGCATCCGCATTGGTTTTAGCAGTCATCAATTGAATCTCGCTACCAATATTTTGTTCCCAAAGGTTCTTCTGTTTTTCATACACCGATTTTGCTAAAGCAGCTTGAGACTTTAATGTCTCAATATTTTGAGTAGCTGCAGCAGCGCTTTGCTTAATTAAGGTATTGTCTAATTGTAAAATTAATTGACCTTTTTTAACCCTATCACCTCTTTTAATATAGATTGCTCTTACTTGACCACCGCCTGCTCGAGGGGTAATATAAGATACGCTCTCAGATTCTACTTTACCTTGTAGTTCGATATAGTGTGTAAAGGTTTCTGATTGGATGGTGTCTATACCTACTAGGATCGCTTTTGCGGCAGAAGCACCACCTGCTTTTTCTACTTCTTTTTCTAATGCAACTATTTTTGCATTTAATTCAAGTGCTTGCTTTTTTAAGCTTGCTAAAGACTTTTGTTTTGCTTCTATGGTATTGTCTCCACCACCACAGGCAGTTACTAGAATAAGTAAGCTAAGGGTAAAAAATGTTGTGAATGATTTCATTGTATCTATTTTAATATTGATTGTGTAATTGTTTAATTATAGTTTTCCGCTTGCTTTTAATAAATCAACTTTAGCGATTAAGGCGCTATAAAGTGCGTTCATAAAATTATTTTGTGCAGCGACTAAGTCTGCTTGAGCAGCTGAGATCTCCGTATTTGATCCTGCGCCAGCTTCAAATTTCTTTTTAGTTTGACTGTAGACGTTTTCTGCTAATTGCATGTTCTTTTTTTGAAAGTTGACCGTGGCAACAGAAGACATATAATTTAATTTAGCCTGACTTAACTCGTTATCTATATTGTTCTTCAAAGCAGTCATTTGGTTATCTACTTGTTGTAATTCAAGTTTTGCCTTATTAATTTTAGCGATCCTTGCACCACCATTGAATAAAGGAAAATTGACATTTAATCCAATGAGTGAAGTTTTAAACCAATTACCATTACTATCAAAAAAGTCAAATTTTGTTCTCTGCGCATTTTTAGTATAAGCACCGTTCATCGTAATAGTTGGTAAAAAACTCAATTGGTAGCGCTTGATATTGAATTGGCTTAATTTTTTGATTGTTGTTAAGTACTGAAAATCTTTGCGAATGCCGTATTCAAAATTGTCTTCGTAAAGTATATCAACACTCAAATTGTTTTCATTAATTATATCAGTTAAAACAAGGCTGTCTTTAACAGGCATGCCCATTAACATCTTTAAGCCCATATAGCCAATAGTGACACTATTGTTTGCTTTTAATTTTTCGGTTTGCAAGTTGTTTAGCTGCACATTCACTTTATCTACATCTAATTTTTCAGCAAAACCACTTTTATACATTGCTGCTGCATCTTTCGCTAATTTTTCTAAACGTTCAATGTTGGCGTCTAAAATATTTAACTGTGTTCTACTTGCAGACAGTTGGTAGTAGATTTTATAAATATTGGCTTTGATATTTTCTTCTGTCAAAGCAGCATTTTTTCTTTTCCAATCTAAAGAAGTTGCCCTTGCTTGTAATGCAATGAACACCTGACCATCAAACAAAATTTGATTAAAGTTGGCGCCATAATTGGCATTGAACTTTGTACCAAACTGAACTGGAATAAAGGTTCCAGCAGCCCCACCAAAAATTTGTCCAGGCAATAAAGAAGTTGGTATGGTAAGAAAGTCTGTACCACCAACGCTACTACCAATAGAAGGTAATGCTGCAGATGCAATTTCTTTATTGGTTTGAATCTGAATGTCAATATCTAGTAGTGCATTTTTAACTTGTACATTATTTTTTTGTGCATAGTTCACCGCGTCTACTAGTGAAAATGCATGTACCGTTTTTTGTTCCTGCGCCAATGCTGCAGTTGCAAAAAATACCGTTACTAGGAATAGGTTTTTTTTCATGTGTCTATTTAGATTGCTTGTTTGTTTAATTTTTTATATTGATCCATTAATTCGTGCCCTTTCACTGTCATCAATCCATATACAAAATGTTCCATCAATTGCGTGTGCACTTCAATAGAATTGAATTTGTTCAATGGAAATAGGTGAAGGTTAAATGGAATAAAAACTGTTTCTAAACGAAATTTTGAAATGATATCAATGTTAAGGTCTTTTCTGTAAAATCCTTCCTCAATACCCTTCATTAAATTTTGCTTGATCAAGGAGAATAAAAATTCATCCTTATGATTTTTAATAATTTCAAATGCAGCAGGAAAATGTTTTTCCAATTCCATCATCGCATTGGGATTCATTGTTTGTGTCATGGCCTTCATGTTCTCCATCACTAAAAACATTTCATGAATGGCATTTTCTGCTTTGCTCTCACAAGCAACACAAGAAGCCTGATGATTTTTTAATTCTAGGTTCACCACGGCCTTTACCAAATCATCCTTATCCTTATAATATTGATAAATGGTCTTTTTGCTGATACCCAATTCCTGAGCTAAATCGTCCATGGTCACCTGCCTTAAACCGGATTGGAGCATTAAATCTCTTGCCTTTAGTAATATTCTTGTTTCCATAGTTGCTGTTGAAGGCGCAAAACTAAGGAAACTTTATAAGTTTGCAAAGTTTCCAAGCATGAAATTTGTATTAATTCTTGATAAATGGGCAAAATGAGTGAAATTTGTAACTAAATCACTACAAAATGGGCAGTTTTGGTCAAAATTTTAAGAGAAAATCGATTTTAAGCCTACTAGCGAGATTTTTTTTCCAAGGTATTATTGCACTGGCACCAATTGGTGTGACCCTTTGGATTGTGGTGACTTTATTCAATCTCGTAGATAATTTTTTACCAAATTTATTAAATAGCTTATTTCCAATCCGATTTGCAGAAGTTAATGGAGAAATACCAAAAGTAACTGGCCTTGGATTTTTAGTGGCCCTATTATTAGTATTATTTGTAGGTTGGCTATCGTCCTTATTTTTTGTGGAAAGGATGGTGTCGATTTTTGATAAGATATTAGAACGCACACCGGGCATTAAAATAATTTACTCTTCGGTGAAAGATTTTTTAGAAGCTTTTGCTGGTAATAATAAAAAATTCGATAAACCCATTTTGGTTTCAATAGATGGGAATGATATATGGCGTATTGGATTTATCACACAAGAAAGTTGTGAGCATCTTGGTTTAAAAGATCATGTGACTGTGTATGTCCCTCATTCTTATGCCATCTCTGGTATTTCATTTATTGTACCAATGGCAAATACTAAAAAATTACCAAAGCATATGAATGCTGCAGAAGCAATGAAATATGCGATATCAGGCGGTGTTACAACTACTGTCGAGGAAGTAGTAGAAGAAGAGAATGCTGCAATGCATCTTTCGATGGGAAGCACGGGCCCTTCGATGGGAAGCAAAGATTAATTACAAAAAAGACTACATGCAATTACATAATTTTAATTCTGGACCTTCCATTTTACCTAAAGAAGTTTTAGATGAAGCGGCAGCAGCCATTCATAATTTTAATGGTACTGGTTTATCTATTTTAGAAATTGGACATAGAACAACTGAATTTGTTGCCGTAGTAGAAGAAGCAAAACAAATTGTAAAAAGATTGATGGATATTGGAGACGACTATGAAGTGTTGTTTTTGCAAGGAGGTGCCACGATGCAGTTCATGCAAGTGCCCATGAATTTATTGGATGAAAATGGATTGGCTGCAATTTGTGACAATGGTATTTGGGGACATAAAGCAGTGAAAGAAGCACAAATTTTTGGTCCAGTCAAAGTGGTATCAGATACCACAGCAGACAAGCATACGCATATCAATAAGGCCCTTGAACTGCCTGCCAATACTAGTTATTTACATATTACGACCAATAATACCGTAGAGGGAACCCAATGGCATAGCTACCCACAGACAGGAGTGCCCTTAATTGGCGATATGAGTTCGGATATTTTTTGTAGACCTACCCCATTTCATCAGTTTGATTTAATCTATGCAGGCGCGCAAAAAAATATGGGCGCAGCTGGCGTAACCATGGTAGTGGTTAAAAAATCGATCCTAGGAAAAACAAAAAGAAACATCCCTGCCATTTTAGATTATCAAAAACACATAGAAGCAGGCTCTTTATTAAACACGCCTCCTGTGTTTTCAATTTATGTAAGCTTACTCACATTAAGATGGATCGAAAAAGAAGGTGGATTGTTAGAGATGGAAAAAAGAAATACTGCGAAAGCAAAATTATTATACGACACAATTGATACGTCTGAACATTTTTATTGTCCTATTGCAAAGGAAGACAGAAGTATTATGAATGCAGTTTTCTTTTTAAAAGATCAAACAAAAGAAGCTGCCTTTTTTAACTTGTGTAAGGAAAATGGCATGATTGGTGTGAAAGGTTATAGAACGGTGGGTGGCATCAGAGTAAGTATGTACAATGCCATGCCTATGTCAAGTGTAGTAGCGTTTTGCGACTTAATGAAAGCGTTCGCTTAAATAAATTTTTTAGTAGAATTTTTTTTATTTTTTAACGAATCTATGTCCATCAAGTCGATTTTATTCGGCAAAATGAACGATATTTGTCTTCATGGCAAAAATTAGTCCCTTTGAGGCATTGCGTCCTCAGCCTCAATTAGCGAAGCAAGTAGCAAGTAAACCTTACGATGTTTTAAATAGTGCAGAAGCAAAAGCAGAAGCTGTTGGAAACGCCTATTCTTTTTTACATATCACCAAGAGTGAAATTGATTTACCAGAAACGGTAGACATCCATAGTCAACAAGTCTATGATATTGCATTGGATAATTTAAATGCATTCATGCAAAGAGATGTGTTGTTTAAAGAATCCAAACCATGTTATTATATTTATCAATTGATCATGGATGGTCGCGCGCAAACTGGATTGGTTTGTGTAAGTAGTGTGGATGATTATGAAAACGGTATCATTAAAAAGCATGAGTTCACCCGTCCGGAAAAAGAGCAGGATAGAATCAATCATATGAAAACGATTGGCGCACAAACAGGTAATGTTTTTTTAGCTTACAGAAATCAAACTGCAATCGATACTTTGATAGAGAAATGGAAGACGACTAAAAATGCAGTCTATGATTTTACTGCAGACGATGGTATTCAACATACCGTGTGGGCAGTGAGCGATACCGATACCATTGCACAAATCACGCAATTATTTGAGACAGAAGTGCCATGTACTTATATCGCAGACGGGCATCACAGAGCGGCATCTGCTGCAAAAGTGAGAACAGCGATTGGCAAGCAAAATACAAGTGCAGATTTTTTCTTAACGACTTTGTTTCCATCCAACCAATTGGCAATCATGGATTATAATAGAGTGGTGAAAGATTTGAATGGACATGAAGCAACTGCATTTTTAACTGCATTAGCACAAGATTTTGATGTTCAAACAATGGATGCGGCCTTTAAACCAGATGCTTTACACCGTTTTGGATTGTATATGAACCATCAATGGTATGCATTGACTGCAAAGTCAGGCACATACAATGATGCTGATCCTATTGGTGTTTTAGATGTTACTATTTTATCCAATAATATTTTAGACAAATTATTAGGTATCAAAGACCAACGTGTCGACAAAAGAATTGATTTTGTAGGCGGAATCCGTGGTATGGAAGCCCTAGAAGCAAGGGTGGATAGCGGTGAGATGGCCTTAGCGATTAGTTTGTATCCTGTAACGATTGACCAATTATTCAATATTTCAGATGCCGGCGAAGTCATGCCACCAAAAAGCACTTGGTTTGAGCCTAAACTAAGAGATGGTTTATTGACCCATTTGATTTACGATTCCAAAGATTAATTAAGTTTATATACTCGACTTTAAAAAGATTTATATAAAACTAGAGTAGCTTATAATTCCTTTCTAAAACCAGTCTTTTGACTGGTTTTTTTTGTATTTTGTTGGACAAATCACTTGACATATGGAATCTAAAAGACTCTTTGATTGTATCGAACATCAGTTAACAAATTTTCCTAACGAAGCGATGTTTGCTGCAAAAGAAAACGGCAGTTGGAGAAAATATCCTACCACCGAAGTGGCTTCAACCGTGAATGAATTAAGTGCAGGATTACTTAGTCTTGGTCTATCTGGGCATGATTTTACGCCAGAGGGATCAGATAAAATTGCCATCATTAGTAGTAACAGACCAGAATGGTTGATGGCCGATATGGCCACGCAACAAATTGGTGTCATCTGGGTGCCAGTGTATCCTACCACCAATCCATTAGAATTGACTTTTATCTTGAATGACGCCTCTGTACAATATATGTTTGCGAGCAATCAAGATTTATACAATAAAGTGATGTCTATTAAAGACAAAGTACCTTGTTTAAAAGCCGTATACACTTTTGATCATATTGAAGGGGCTAAGCATTGGTCAGAATTATGTTTAAAGGATGCCGATTTATTGCAACAAGTGGATGTGATTAAAAAAACGATTCCAGTAGAACAAGTGGCTACTTTTATTTATACTTCTGGAACAACAGGTACACCAAAGGGCGTAATGTTAACGCACCATAATATTTATTTCAATTTACAAGCGGGTAAAAAAAGTTTTCCTTTCCCAGATTCACCCAATCAAAAAGTTTTGAGCTTTTTACCATTGAATCATATTTTTGAAAAAGTGGCTTCCTATATTTATATGTATAGTGGGATGAGTATCTACTATGCTGAATCTATGGACACCATTGGCGATAACTTAAAAGAAGTTTCACCAGACGCATTCTCCACCGTGCCAAGATTATTGGAAAAAGTATTCGAGAAAATTATGATCAAGGGTGAAGAGTTGACTGGCCTTAAACGCAAATTATTTTTCTGGGCAGTTGCTTTAGGTGAACAATATGATAATTTAAAACCAGGGTCTGCATGGTACCAGTTCCAATTAAAGCTTGCTAATAAAATTATCTTTAGTAAGTGGAGAGAAGCATTAGGAGGCAATGTAAAATTCATTGTTACAGGCGGTGCGGCATGTCAGGTAAAATTATTGCGCATATTTAATGCAGCACAAATACCGGTGTATGAAGGATATGGTCCAACAGAAAACAGTCCAATCATCAGTATCAATTTTAGAACACCCGGTGGTACCAAGTTTGGAACAGTGGGTATGCCAATTGAAGGTGTTGAAATGAAGTTAGAAGCAGACGGAGAAATTTGTGTAGCAGGACCAAGTGTGATGAAGGGTTATTATAAATTACCAGAATTGACTGCAGAAACAATCATCAATGGATGGTTACATACTGGAGATATAGGTGAAATTATTGATGGCAAGTATTTAAAAATCACAGATCGTAAAAAAGAGTTGTTTAAAACTAGCGGCGGAAAATATGTTGCCCCACAACCAATCGAAAACAAGATGAAGGAAAGTCCTTTCATCGAACAGATTGTGTTAATTGGAGACAATAAAAAAATGGTGACTGCCTTGGTTGTGCCTAGTTTTGCTAAATTAAGAGAATGGGCAAAACAACATGGTACCGAATATACAAGCAACGAGGCCATCATTCAACATGAAAAAGTACAGACACTATTTGAAACAGTAGTAGCAGAATACAATCAATTATTCAATCAAGTAGAGCAAGTGAAAAAGTTCACTTTAATTCCAAGAGAGTTTACCATTGACCAAGGAGAGATGACCCCTAAACTAAGTATACGCCGTAAGCAAGTACTAGCTAATTTTGAAAAAGAGATAGATCTAATGTACCAAGGATAGGCACTAAGCATCCTTTACTAAAATAGTTTGTCAATTCTTTATTATATGTAAACAATTTAAATGCTGCTTTATGAAAAAATCGATGCTACTAATTGGAATGCTTTTTCTGTTTGTTTTTAATATCAACGCACAGACCCCTTCTAATCCTTATTTTAATTACAAAGGCAAATTAATTATCATTGGAGGCGGGTCCATCCCGGATTCTTTATTTGAATTTTTCGCGACCCATTGTGGCGGCAAAGACCAACCTGTTGTGTATATTCCAACAGCTACATCGGACGAAAAATATATTCAGGAGGGCGGGCATCTAGAAAAATTTACTTCCAGAGGTTTTACGAATTTATCAACCATACACACAAGAGATAAGGTAAAGGCAGACGCGCCAGAAAATATTGCCCTCATGAGAAAAGCGAAAGGTATTTTCTTTGGCGGAGGCGACCAGGATTTAATTGCCGAAGCTTATGGCAATACACAATTGTATCAAGAGATGCTTGCTTTATTAGACAGAGGTGGTGTGATCATGGGGACTTCTGCAGGTGCGACGATTATGGGTGCATTATTAGTTGGAGGTGATGCAAGAAAAGACCTTACTAAAAGTTTTCCTTTTCAACCTGCATTTTCATTTATACAAAACGTAGACATCGACCAACATGTATTGGTGCGCAATAGACAGTTTGATTTAATTCCTGTGATTGAAAAATATCCAACACATTTAGGTGTAGGTATCGATGAATCTACAGCGATTATCGTAGAGGGCAATCAATTTAAAGTTTGGGGTAATTCCTATGTGATGGTGTATGACGCCAAAGATTGGGCGAAACAAAAAACAACATGGGGCAAGGTGCTAAAGCCATTTAAAATGATGTACAGTGGTCAATCATTTGACTTGAATACACATCAAGTAATAAAGTAGAGAGGAAAAAATAATATGCAGGTTTTAAAGTTTGGAGGAAGTTCGGTAGGTACAACAGCAGCAATTTCAAAAGTGATTGCAATTGTGAAAGCGCGCGTTCAAAAAACGCCCACGAT
>Ga0209191_1001150_pt1 | contig 17957 bp, 19 predicted proteins | sample S_130626_EF_Meta_FD_187320 | JGI IMG/M metagenome (GOLD analysis project Ga0209191, IMG submission 187320) | Freshwater microbial communities from Lake Simoncouche, Canada to study carbon cycling - S_130626_EF_MetaG (SPAdes) (version 2) | ecosystem: Environmental > Aquatic > Freshwater > Lake ...
AGAAACTACCGCTATAAGATGATGCACTTTGAAATGCTCCCCAAGCCGATGCACTTGCTGCCGTTATATTTGTTGTTTGTGTATTATCAGTTGTTGCATTTGAAGAACTTAATGCAGTTATACTTGCATTACTTGCGGATGTTGATGTTGCAAATGAACTACTAATTGAACTTACACTTGCAGAATTTATTGTGATATTATAGTTTGATGAACTTATAGAACTTTGTAAAGAACTACTTACTAAACTTAATGAGGTTGATACTGAACTACTATAAGATGATGCACTTGCAAAAGCCCCAGCTGCCGATGCACTATTTGTAGTTATGTTACCGATATTAGTATTTATTGTTGTATAGAAACTACCACTATAAGAACTTGCACTTTGAAATGCTCCCCATGCTGATGCACTTATTGTTGTTACGGATGATGTAGTTGCATATCCTAATGCTGCTATTTGAGAACTACCACTTATTGTTCCTGCTACTGCACTACCACTTATAATTCTACTATTAAAAGATGAACTATCTGTTGAATAAGATGCCGTTGATACAAATCCTAATGAACTACTTAATAATCCATTCGGTAATTGTGCTGAACTACTATAAATACCACTACCATTTAATAATTGTGAAGATGCACTAACTAATCCCGTAGGTAACTGAGATGAACCCGATATTAAACCTATTGGTAATTGTGCAGATGAACTATATATACCTCTACCGGTTGTTTCGTATGAACCCGATGCTACACCACTACCAATAAATATTTGAGAACTACCACTTACTAAACCAGTTGGAAGTTGTGCTGAACTACTATAAATGCCACTACCATTTAATACTTGTGCCGAAGAACTCAATGCACCATTTAACGATGTCAAATATGAACCACTTACAAATCCAAATGCAGTTATTTGTGCAGATGAACTTATTGTTCCTGCTACCGAACTACCACTAATTATTCTACTATTAAAAGATGAACTATCACTATAATAAGATTGTGTAAATGTTAAATAAGATGCGGTAATTGAGTTAATACCACTAAAATCAATACTACCAAAACTACCACTTATTGTTGTAAATGATTGTGAGATTGAATTGAAAGATTGTGTTAAACTATTGAATGAATTTATAGTAGTGTATGAACCTGTTACAAATCCTAATGCACTAATTTGAGAACTACCACTTATTGTTCCTGCTACTGCACTACCACTTATAATTCTACTATCAAAACTTGCACTTGCACTATAATAACTTTGTGTGAATGATAGGTAAGATGCTGATATGGTATTTAATGAACTTAAATTGGTTGGAGTAGAAGCCGTAATAAATCCTAATGCTGCTATTTGAGAACTACCACTTATTGTTCCTGCTACTGCACTACCACTTATAATTCTACTATTAAAAGATGAACTATCTGTTGTGTAAGATGCGGTAGTTAAATATCCAATTGGTTGAGAGTTTTTAATTCTATTATCAAATGAACTACTATCAGTTGTGTATGATGATGTAGATAACTTACCATTCAAAGAACTACTTAATGCCGCCGTTACTAAATCTGTTGCAAATGTAGTATCTAACGAAGATGTTAATTGATTGATTGAAATTTTATAAGTTGTACTACCAGATATACCCACTACATAGGTTGTGTCTAATGTTGCAGGTGTTAATGCTGGTAATTCTGAAATTTTTACTTTTGCCATTTTATATTATTATATCCTCGCCATTTTCTGTTGTTAAATCAAAATCCTCTTCGTTGACGATATTAATCCAATCAAATTTACTTACTATTTCAAAGTTTGTTTCATCATAACTATCATCTACCGCTTCACTTTTTTGAATAGTAATTATAATATTTTCACCAACTATTACATTATAGGTAGTTTTATCTACCAATAATCCATCACAATAAATATCAAAATCTTTTGCAGTTGGTGTCTCATTATTAAATAATAATTTATAAGATGTTATAGTTAATACATAATACGTTGAATATTCTATTAATAAATCAGAATGTATTCCTATTTCTCTATTTGCATAATTCATCATATCAATTCTATGCTTATTTATTGCATCTAAATTTCTAGTTTGAACTTTAATATTTGGTTTAGATTTTGTTTTTCCTTTTGGTGCTACATAAGTAGGTGCTGTAATATTTGGTTGAATATTTTCAGTTGCCAAATATTTTAGATATTCTAATTTTGTATTAGATTTTTGTTGAACGGATATGTTAGGTCTTTGTTTCATTATTTACCAAAAGTTCCTGTTACTTGTAAAATATCGTTTCCACTTAATGTATATGGAAAATTAGAAATAGGTAATTTAAATTGTATACCATCACCATAATTTTCTACTTCATAATCATGCATTCCAATACTTTGTTGATTTATATCTAATAAAATAATTGCTTGTCTTTCTTTTAAATTTTTACCACTATTTTTATCAATTATATTTTTAGGTAATTTATATCCTTTTAACTCAAAAATAAAATAAGTTGAATTTGTATTTACATAATCCAACTTTTTATTTATTAAACTAACATAGGGTAATATGTTTTGTAATACACTCATTATACTAATAAAAATTTACCTGCAATATGTACTTCATCATTGGTATCTAATGGTGTAACGGGGTTCATAGCTACTTTGAATGTAATTGTAATTGTGTTTGATGTAGATGTTAAATCATAATAATTTTTAGAATATTTAACACCATTTACATATACTTTTATTGTATCTTCTACTAATACATCTAATTGAGTTGGTGGTTGAATTATTTTACATCCACTAAATGTTACTGCATAGCCATTTGGATTTGATTCTGCTTTTGTATTATTAATTTCTAAATAATCATATAATACTTTATTTGCATTATAATCATTTGTTGAAATATCCGCACTTGCTTTACCACTCATATCAGTTTCAATAGTTACAATAGTTGCTCTATTAGAAATATGTTTTTTAGTAGTTGGTTCGTTATCAAATCTTTCAGGAATAAGATATGCTTTTGCTAACATTGTAAATTCAGTTCTAACAATTCTTTCACTATTATCGGTCATTTCCATAACCTTATCAAATGAATCTATTTCTACTTTGAATTTAAATTTATCTTTATCACCCCAATATTCATCTGCTGCCCATTTGAAAGATTCTACAATCGTATTCATATGTTCGGTAAAATTTGTCCATATCATTACATCATAACTAATATCTACATAATCCGGCATAGTTACATCATACACTTCTTGTCTAGGTTGAAAATTATTTAGTATAGAAAATTTATCATATATATTTTTCTTAGAATATTTTTGAAATGATGGGTAATGAACAAATCTATTTAGCACCGGTACTGATTCATTTCTAGCAACTGTTGTTCTTTTAAACATAATAAGAGGTAACTGAATTTTACCTCTTTTGTCTCTATATACTCCATCTACTTGTGCCGATTTCCATCTTTCTGCATTACCATAAATAACCGGAACATTAATTTCCGCATTATCTACTTTTAATTTAGGAACAACTATATCATTCATATAATTGAAAATAGCACTATCAACATCATATAATGAAATACCTCTACGAGATTCTACATCCGCTCTCGGTAATTGTTCTGCTCTATTAAGTGGTTTTCTTAAAGGGTTATTAGTTGCCATTATATATTCCTAGGTTCTATGTTCAATTGAGAACGTCTTGTTAAGTAAGTAATACATTCTATACTAAAGTTATTAGTGGCTTGCATACCTACTAATTGTGTTTGGTTAGTATTTGTAATTTCGTAGTAACCATCATTGAAAAAAATTATATCACCAACTTCTGGCATTACATCTTTTACAATACATGTATCTTGATTGAATCTAAAAGTTACTTCTTGTATTGTATCTTGTCCAAACCCATCGTATTGTTGACTTTCATCACCATACTCTACCATACCAAATATAGAAACACCCTCATAGTATGCCTTATCTAAAGACTCACCATAAAGGTTTGTTTTACTTTCATTTGAAATCATTTTGAATAAGAAGACTTGTGTTTGTACCACTGCATCTACTAATTCTCTACTTATATTCTGAAAGAAATTATAATCTTTTGTTCCTATGAAACGCGGCATTTGCTTATCCTATATAAAATGGTAATGGAATATTCTTTAACATTTTTTGAACTTGCTCAGCTTCCTGTGCTTTGTATTCCATTTGTTTCGGTCTACTAAGTTCTTCTAAATCTTGTCTTAATTGTTCGTATAATCTATCCTTATCATTTTGTGCTTCTGCTCTTAAACTTGCACCATCTAATGAAATCTCACCTTCTGGAATTGGAATACTTGCGTACTTTTCTCTAATACCACCTAATAATTCTTTTGCTAATGCTAGAGTATATTTCCAAATCCATTGTTTACCAACTGAATTAATAGAAGCATATGTCATATTATCATATTTAATATTTGCATAACTACTAATTACATTTGATTTATGTAACATACTCGCTTCAATTCTTTCATCGGTAATTACATATTCAAACCATAAATTTTTAGGGTTAGCAGTTGATATTCCTGGAACTGGAAATATTTCTAATACATTATTTACCAAATTAAAAGTATATGCACTTCTACGAATCTGGTCATTAAATTCAATTGCTTGTATTCTTAAAAGGTCTTCGTAAATTGGCATTAATACAAATTGTGATGCCGGTGAAAATCCACTAAATCCAAACTCTTGCATTAAATTTAGTGTACCTGCTCCTGAAGTTGCATACGGGTCAAAAAATCTACTAATAGCCGGAACTCCAGTATAGTATATTCTTGTAATTGTAATATTTTTACCGTAATGCGAACCACTTTCTAATGAACCAGATGGTATTGTTGCAAATGGTTGTCCACTTGCATTTACTAAACTTTCTGATACTGCTGATAAGTTTTTTAAATCATATCTTTGAACTCCACTATGTAATGCCAAGCTTCCTTTGTAAACCGTTGCACCTGGTCCTAATCCAATTTCTGAACCATATGAATTTGCAATCGTAACTATTTGTGTTGTATTTGTTCCTTCAAGATATGTATTTGTTAAACTATTTGTATTATCATGTCCCAACATATTATATAAGTTGTTACGAATATTAAATGCATTTACCTGTGCAGAGTATTCTGAAATTGATTCTTCAAATACTGCATATATGTTTTGTGGTAATAATTCTACGTTTTGAACAGGATATCCTAATCTCTTAGCTACCCAATCATTTACTTTATCGGCGTGTTCTCTAAATATACTTTCACTCTCATATAAACCAAATGGGGTTGAACCATATGTAAATGATGAACTTCCAGGCCAATTAATATTAGTTACTAAATCTGATGCCATTACTTTCCTTTTGTATAAATATTAAAAATATTCTATTTATGGATTATATAATATTATTACCATCAATTTCATCAAAATATTTTATATATTCTAAATATTTTTGATGTCTATATTCTGATTTTTCGTGCATATCTTTATTAATTGTTACACTATCACTATATATTTCATTACAAATTTTAATGTTAATATTTAAAAATTTAGTATATAATCCACCATTATCAAATATTGAAATTAAATTTTTTGGTATAATATTCCAATCTTCAAATATAATTTTATAAAAATTTTTATAAAATAAATAATTTCCGTATGTATTTAAATGTAAATCATCAACTGAACAATATACATTTGTATCTTCATCTCGATGTAATCTTGCACACTCTAGCATTCCGCCATATTCATCACCTTCTATTATATATCCTTTTAAATTAAGTGTTATTTTATTATATACTTTTTGTAATATATTATAATTTGTATTAGCTCCTAGTCCATTATGATGTGTATCGAATGAAGGTTTGTATTTTAGATTTAATAAATAATTAGAATCTATTTCATTAAATTTATCATATAATTTACGATGTTCTAATTCTTTTTTTGAAAAATTAGACCATCCCCAAAATAATTTTGCTTTTATATTTTTTTCTTTTGCAAAATTAATAATATCATTTATGTTATCAATATGCTTACCTATAAGAAATTTAAAATCATGTTTTTCATTATATGGTAGTAAACTATTTGCATCTAAATAATCATATTCCCAATCGGGTATATGTTTTACATCTCTTCCAGAATGAGTTGGTCTATAAATTCCACTTAATTGTATAGTAGAATATATTTGATTTGAATTTATTCCTTTATTTAATAATTCATTTATTTTTTCTTTATACAAATATTTTATTACATGATTTCCAGCAGAACCCTTTCCTACATTATGTATTTCAAATTCTATATTTTCTTTAAATAATTCTAATGCTAAAAAATTGGGATATTTAATTTGATAATCACCTCTTAGAATATGTTTTATATCTCTTTCAAGCCAATCATTATTTTTAATAAATTTATTTGATTCAGTAAAAGAACAACCTGCAGTTACTATATATATTTTTTCCATTAAAACTTTTAGATAAATATATAAGACATAAAAAAAGGAGGTATTTCTACCCCCTTTCCTATTTTTATTGTTTCTTCAAAGATTACAATAAGTTCAAGTCACCGATTACAACTTTACCGAAGAATTCAGGTCTAACTAGTTTCTTAGCGTATCTAGTCATAACACCTCTTCTTGGTGTGAAGTTATCTGGATCATAAACTAATGGAGTTAAAATCAATGGAACGTATGGAGCGTAAACGGCACCAGTTTCCAAGAAGTTATTTCCTTTGTAACCCATTAAGATTACGTTTTCAGTCATGTAAGGGTTTTTGTAAACAGTGTATCTGTTTGCAATAGAACCTACTTGAGTTACACCAGCTGCAAATTGCTTAGCATCTTTATCAGCAGATACAGAGAACGCTGGAATTGATTCTAAGATTGTACATACGTCAGGAGATGCTACTAAAAAGTTTGCACCACCTCTCATAGTCAATTGGTGAATTTTGTTAGATACTTTGTTTAATTTAGTACCTAAAGTTTGAAACCAAGTGTTTCTTGTGTATGCAGAAGCTGCAGCTACATTAGAATCAATTGTAAATGCAGAACCGTTCCACTCTTGTCCAACTTTTAAAGACCAATATTCAGTTGTTAAAGCATTAGCTTTTAACATATCTAAGATTTCTAAATCAATCTCTAAAGAGATGTACTCAGATAACATAGAAGTTAATTCAGCTTCAGCATCAATTGAATGGTAAGCGTTTAAATCTTGAGCTAACTCAGGAGTCCAAACTGCTTTTAATTTTCTTGTCTTAGCAACGATTGCTTCAGATTTCAATTCTAAGTCAACTTGAGGGATATTCAAAGAATCTCCGTCAGCAACGTCATTTAATCTACTTGCATCTCTATCTTCATAATCACCTCTATTAGCTGCAGTTGGTTGTTTTTCATAGTTAAGAACTACTGAACCAGTTAATAAACCGGTAATAGCGTTTGTGATGAAAACTACATTTGTGCTACTAACACTTGTAAATTGAGGATAAATTGTACCAGTGATTTGTGCACCAGCAATTGTAAATGCTTTAACTGCATTATAATCAGCATCTGAAGGAATACCAACAGTTACTTTTCTTGCTGTACCAGCTAATACTGATGCAGAAAGTGTTGAGTTGCTTTGGTCAAAATCAATATCAGCAAAAGTTACTGATGATGTTGAATATAAACCAGCCGCAGATGAAGATTGTGCATCGTTAACTGTGTAACCAAATCTTCCAGCACCATACAAACCACCTGTTGGAGATTGTGTAGAACCTAATTTGTTACCAGCTGGAGATAAAGAATCTTTACCTACTGTTCCAGAATTACCATAGATAGATTGACCTGCAGTAAATCCGTTTGTTGTTGTACCATATTTGAAATCCATGTAGAAAATCAAACCTGATGGTAAGTTCATTGGTTGAACACTTACGAATTCTTTCGCAGCGATTTCACCAAAAATTCTTCTTACTAATGGAAGAGCTACGCCACTCCATTCTTCAGAACCACCAGTTGTACCTGTTCCAGTTGCTTCATCAAGCAATTGTTTTGCTTGGTTTTCAAGTAACACAGCCATAGCGTGTTGTTGAGGTTTGTTGTCTATTCCTTCTAAAAGACCAGTTTTTTCCCACTTAGATTTTAATCCTCTAGTCTGCTCAAGCATAATAGATGTTGGGTTTTTGCCTTCCATAAGTTTCGATAAATCAAAATTTGCCATTTTGTTTTTTCCTTATTTTGTTTTTGTTATTTTAAAATTCCAGCTAACTCTTTGAATCTGTTTGCGTAAGTTGTACCTTCACTAACAATTTCTTTTTGAGCCGTTGGTTTTGTACTAGTCTGAACTCTGCTTGCACCTTCAGCCATTGGTTTAGCACTCTTTTTTGGAGAGTTAGTTGCAAATTTCATAGATTCAGCTAATGTTGAGTAAACAAGTTTAACTTCTCTAACTGTATTTGTTCTATCTAAAGAATCAATTACTTTTGATTTTTGTTCGTTAGTTAAGTTATAACTTCTAAATAATTTATTAGAGAATAATAATTTAGCGTTTAAAAGATTAACTTCGTTGATAGTTGATTTCAAAGATTTAATTACTGAAATAGCTTCTGCTAATTCTGCTTTTAATCTTTTTGATTCAGCCATTTTCTCTTTTTCATCTTCTTCTGCTTTTTCTTCTTCTTCTAATTCTTTAATGATTTCTTCGATGTTCATATCGTCATCATCATCTTTTTTCTCTTCACCTTCGTGTTGAGTTAATGCTTTATCAGGCTCATCAGCATGCATATATGTATCAACTTCATCAGCTGATTCATCTTGTACATCATCATGTCCCATTGCATTGTAATCATCTTCTGATTCCATATCATCAGAACCACCATGTAATTCGTCTTCCAACTCTTTAATGATTGCTTCTAAATCTAAGTCATCTTCTGATTGTTGATTATCAGCATCCATATCACTTTCACCACCCATGTTATCCATGTCTGGTTCAGCGTGTTGCTCATCATCGTTACCTTCTTTCATTTCTTCTTCATCTTCAACTTCAGTAATAGATTTTTCAAATGTGTAATCTTCTACTTCAGCTTCTGGTTTTTTAGAAGTTGATGTAACATCCGCTGCACCTAATTTGTCTTCAGCACCTGCGTTATGTTCCGTTGGTTTTTTGTTGTTCTGTCCTGATGTTGTACCACCAGTACCAGCACCGATGTTAGAAGAGTTGTAATCTTCTTCCATTTTGTCTTCTTCTTTCTCATCATCTTCACCATACGCTTCTTTCATTTCATCTTCTTCAGATTCTTTGTCTTCAGCTTCGGCTTTTAATTTTTGAGATAGCATAGACTTCAATCTTGGTGTAAATGCTTCCTCTAACTGAATCTTAGCATTAGCCAAGGCAGTTTCGCGAACAGCTTTAGCATCAGCGATTGCTTCTTTCAATAATTTTGAACTTGCCATTTCTTTATGTCCTTTTGATTTGTTAAGCCATTATAGGATTAGGCGGCTTAAATAGAATTTTGATATTCTTTCGGAACTCTATATCAGATAGAGTATTCATCGAGTATCTTAAATAAAATAAATCCTACATTATGTAGAATATATAATATACATATATACTTTTTATAGAAAACGATTAAAGTCCGATAAATTTTTTCGGAATTTGTTTTAAATTTAAGAATTCAATTGCGTTTTTAGATGTTCTTAGTTGTTTTCTAACTGCCGCTTCTTTTTGAACTCTTTTTTTAGCAGAAGGTTTTGTGAAATATTTTCTATCTCTTAATTGCTCAACCGTCTTAGAATCCTGCCATTTCTTTTTTAATGTCTTTAACGCTTTTTGTAAATTGTCGTTGTTGACGTTGTCGATAATAATCATTCTTTATTTTATTTGTAACTTATTTATTATGATAGTAAATATACAGTTCCAGCTGAAACTACTACACTTTGTGCATAACACGGAAATGGTTGTCCTACCGGTAAATCTGCAATTGATATTGAACCACTTGTTAAATATAATGTTCCTGCACCACTTGTACCTTTCATAACTCCCCATACTGCACTTGAACTTACTGCACTTGAACCCGATGTTACTGTTTTTACTCTATCTGCTCTATAATTTGTCATTGTTATTTCCTATATTAATGTTTATGATGTCCACCACAACCACAATCGTGTTGTTCGTTACATCCACAATCTGATTTATTTTCTTTTACTACCGATTCATTAGGAACACAATTAGGAACTTGTCTACCACCCTTATCTTTCATTCCAATTTGCTTATATCCTTTCCAACAAGGTCCCTGGTCTTCACTAACGTTTTGTGGCATTAATGCACTTAACTTAGAAGATTGTTCCATTTTAGGAGGTCTCTTACCTAATCTAAAATCAGCATCTTCATCACTAATTTCTTGCATATCAAAGTATCTACCTAAAACGTGTCCCATATCTTCATATAGAGAACTCATTCTTTGTTGTAATTGTTTTGCTTCGTTTGCACTCTTTTCAAATTGTGCTGATAACTTTCCTAAATCACCCATATTACGTTTAACCGTTGCAGGGTCAAAGTTGTTTCCACTTTCTTTTACTGCGAATGTTGTTGCAGCATCTACGATACCACCCAATGTATTTGCAATTTCTGCTAAATCATGTTCAGCTTGTAACTTTCTACCAAATGCTTTATAGGTAGAAATCACTTCTAAGAAATGTCTTCTTGCTTCGTTATGCATCGGAGAAGGTGGTTTAGTTCCTTCACCCATTAATTTTTTTAACTTTATCATACTATTATAAATATATTAAAATGAACTATTGATTAACTTATAGTCCTTTTCGGATAATTCTTTCTTTGCTTTCTTTAATAACTTATCAACTAAACTACTTCTTTCTTTAGAATCTTCACTACTTAATGAACCTCTTTTATCGTGGTCTTTTTTGATTTGTTGTAATTTTCTTACTGCATCTTTATCATCCATATAGATTGCTAATTCAACTGCCGCTGCACTATGTTCATTTCTATCGGTCATTTTACTAACCTTTTTGTTAAATGCTTCTGCTGGATTATATGCTTCACCCAATAAATCTTTTAACTTTATCATATTATTTATTTTTATATTCTGACCAATCCTTTCCACCGATAGCTTTTACAAATTCCTCAACTAACGAATCATAATCAGCAATACCAGATTTTAGTTCTTTTTCAGTTATACTTATTCTTTTTTTATACTCTCTATCAATTATTTCCAAAGCAAATTTTCCTGCTTTTTTAATAACTCCCAAATCATATCTACCTGATTTACTAGCTAATGCAATTATATCACCACTGCTTTCTAACTTACCAAAAAGTGATGGTGGTAGTTTTTCTTCAAACACATCATACGCATCTTTTATTGATAAATTAGTGGTTGATGATTGCCAGAATTTAGAGTATTTAGTTTTAAGTTTTTTACCTATTGCTTTTACTTCTGCATCATTAGAATTTGTTAAATAGTTTATAGCAGAGATTGCATATCTTTTATCGGCATTACTATCTGTTTTTGCCAATACACTATCCCAATCACCATCCGTACCATTTGGCATCAATAATATTCCTTTTTTTGCTTTTTCAACTAATTTTTTTTTGAAATCAGCTTTTTTTCCCATTTCAAAATTGTATGCATTTAAACCACTACTTTTTCCAATAGGGGTTGCTTCCAATAAATCTTTTAATTTAATTGTATTTTCTTTTTTGTTGTAGTAATCTTTCTGCGCATCAACTTCTGCATCACTTTCTTTATCACTCATAGCATCCAATCCTAATTTACTAGCAACTTTATTTGATACCTTACCAATTCCTTTCATAGTAGCGTTACCTACTTTAGTTGTATAAAGTGCTTTACCAACCGTATTCATAACTTTATCACCAACTTTAGCAGCTCCTTTACTAACTGCATTTCCTACTCTCTTTGTTAAAGGGGCAACTGTTAATTTAGTTCCTGGTCTTACATCATGTGCTTTTTTATATGCATCCATTTCTTCTTTAGAATCAAATTCTAATTCAGTTATTGTGTTTTCCAATAAATCTCTTAACTTTATCATTAGTTTAATTCCTCTATAATTTGTCTCATTAAATCTTGTGCCTTACAAAATCTACCACACTCATCTATTTCTCTACTTACACCTTCGTTTACCGGAGTTAAGAATGCTCCATGTGTTGAAGGGTTAGAAACAAAATCAAATCCAATCAATTCAAAATCTTCTTGTACCATTACCTGGTCGTTTCTCATTGGTTTAACTGAACCTAATCCTCTACTACTAATACCTAAACGAATATTGTTTTTGAATAATTCTTTTAAGATGTTTCCAGATGGTGTTGATAATACTTCTACTGTCCCAACTAAATCTTGTCCATCAAAATGCATTTCTACAATATTATGAGAAACGTTTTTAAGGTTGATTATAGTCGATTCTGGATGGTCTAATTCTCCCAAAGCTCTTCTTTCATTAATTAATACATCGTACTTCTTTGCCTCTCTCATTAAGATTGCCATAGGGTAAATACGATTGTTCTGATTTGGTGCATCTGCTCTTTGTAAAACACCCTTAACCAAAAACTTTCCGTTTTTGTCTTCACTAATCTTTCCTTCAAATAAGGTATGTTCTATTAATAATGGTTTCATCTTATGCTAATAATTTATAATATTCGTTGAAATGTTTGATTCTATCAGGTAATCCAATAGTTCCACCATTTACTCTTTTTGTTATTGAGGTAACGGTTGCATCATTTGCACCACCATCAGCCATTTTATGTAAACCATTCTTATTAAAGAACCATGCTGCAGATGCTAATGCGTATTTACTTGCTACTAAATCAGGATTTGCAATACAATCTTCACCAATTGATTTAGTGAATGCTGTATAGTTATCCTTTCCTGTTAATTGAATAAATCCTCTACCATGAAACTTCCAACCCTCACCACTTGCTTCCAATCCGTTACCCATTCTACCACCATATACTTTGTTGGCGATTTTCTCTGGTTTTCTTTCGTAAGGAACTGCTGATTCTAATGTTGGGAAATATTTTTTAAAGATACCATTTAAACCTTTAGCTGAATAGTTTAAGTTTTCTTTTGTTAATTTAAATCCACCACTTTCATGTCCACATTGTGCTAAGAAATGTGCCAATCTTAATGGAGTGTTGATTTCAAACTTAGATGCTACTTCTGGAATCATTGCAATAACACTATCAGGAATGTGTCCTTTTAATGTATCTAACTTTAATTCAGTTGTATTTGTTACAGGGGTTGGTGTTGATACTACCGCAGGTGCTACCGGAGCTACTGCTTCCGTAATACCCATAATCTTATTCCAAGTTCCGTTTCCTACAATACCATCTGGAGTTAAACCATTTTTAGTTTGAAATGCTTTTACTGCATCTTCTGTTTTAGGACCATAGTTTCCTATTGCCTCTAAACCTAATTTAGTTTGTAGTTGTTTTACACTTTCGTTATTATCACCTCTTTTCAATAACATACAAATATCCTCTAATTATTTTTTCTTTTTAGATTCGTTTTTACTAGCTCTTAATTTAGCTAAATCATCACCACCGATATCACCATCTTTATCGATATCTAATTTCTTTTGTCCACCACTTAATTCAGCTTCTTTGATTTTCATTCTTTCTGCTAATTCAGTTTGAATGCCTTTTGCTAAAGTAAAAAACTTTTTCTTTTGTTCATCACTTAATTCAGCTGGAGATTTTACACCAAACTTAGTTAACATTTTTTGAAAGATTCTTTGATATTCAGATTCTTCTTTCATTACTTCTCTAACAATGTTTTTGAAATGTTCTCTACTTAAAGTTAATTTCTTTTCATCACCTTGTGTTTGAGGTAATCCGTTAGCTACGTTTTTGTCCATATCTTCACCCATACACTCACATTGAGCCATTGGTTTTCCACATCCTGGACACATTTCTTCTGCTTCTTTAACTAATTTATGACTTTTTGAAGCCATTCCCAATGCTTGCATTGGTACTAATCCTGATAATTTCATATTATGCCTTTTTTAATCTTACTGATTGGTATTTATTCATCTTCGTCAAACTCTTTAATTGTGATTGTGCTGAGTTCTTCGGAGCTGGTTTTGTTATTGTTCTTCTGTCTGCATCTTTACTTGCACCCTTTGGAGTTGCAGTAACTACATATTTATCCAAAGCCATAGGTTTTGTACCTTCAACTTCTTCAATGTTAGTTTCACTTTCTGCTTTATCTATTTCTTGTATAGAACTTGCAATCTTAATGATTCTTTCTTTAATTCTATAAATGTTAGTATTGGTTCTCTTAAAGAAATCATTTTTACCTAAGTTGTTTTCACTTCTTAATCTATTATACCAATTAACAAATCTTTCAATTTCTGCTAATTGATTCTTAACTTCTCTAATACCATGTGATACTTTTTGAGATGGTGTTCTTGTTTCATCTCTTTTTAAATCTAACCAACGATTTTCATCTATACTCTTAGCAAATTCAAATCCTGCTCCAGATGATTTAACTTTACGTTTGATATCACCTTTAGTATCTTTACCAAATGCAAATGGAGTATTATAGCCATCAACTGATGCCGTAGTAGTTTCCTCTTCGATTTTTTTCTCTCTAAGTTTAGTACGAATCGTCTCTTTTAATTTAGCTATATCTTCGTTAGATAATTCCGTTTTGAACATCGCTCAATTCCTTTTCCAATTCATAACACATAATCAAAGATGTGATATGATTGTCTTTTATTTTTTGTGAATTACCAATTTTTGCCAATTGATTCATTGTTTCTGCCAATTTAATTTTTGTAACCTTATCATTAATTTTAGAAGAAATTATTTTAAATTCTTTTATTAATGATTTAACTTCTCCAACTACGTGATTTTTTAAATTATCAGAGTTAGTGAATGAATTTATATATTCTTTTAATAAACCTTTTTGTTTATCGTTAAGATTATTATATTTTTTATTAAAACTATCTATTAACATTTTATAAGAAAGTAATTGAATTTCTTTATCTTCTTTCTTTAAATCGGTATGTATTGTAGTTTCACTTAATGTTTTAGTTGATGGTGTTTTACCAATCAAATGCTCTACTAATGTATATTTTGTATTTACGAAATCTTTAGGGTCGTAGTTTTGGTCAACATTTACTTTATATTCAAATATTTTATATACCGATGCTAACACTTTGTAGTTAGGTATTTGAGAACGTAAAAAATCTTCGATTGAGTAATTATCTTTAATTTCTTTAATAAGATTATATTTCTCTTTTAAGATTTTCTTTTCATCTAATTTAGCTCTACTCTCAACAACAGCATCTACAAATCTCTCTGCTCTATTTTCACTATTATATCTTTCTGACACAATAAATTGATATAATTTCAACTCATTAGACAATTCAGTTTTTGAATTAAAGTATTTTTTTAATAATCCTTCTGCTATACCCTTTCTATTATTAAGGATATCAGAGGTTACTTGTCTCACTAGCAATTCAAATAAAAAGCCGGTGTTTCTAAATTTTGAATGTTTAATTTGTTTCATTTATATACATTATTCCATTTATAAATATAAGGTGTTAAAATAAGAATTAGTTTTCTATGATATTTTGTTCATCTAACATAGATTTTCCTTCACTTATTACTGATTTACCACCTTTTTTTATGTTTTGTTTTATCATATCAATAAAACTTTCGTTTTTATATTGATGTTTTAATTCTTTGCTACCAATTACATCTCTACCAAATGGTGATTTATCTTTGCCTCTTGTAGAATATTCTTTAGGTCTACCAACTGCTTTAGCCTCTTGTTGTGGTTCTTCTTCATCGTCCTCACCACCTAATTCTGCTTTTAATTTTGAAATTTGGTCTTCAACATTTAAAGGTTGTCCGTTTGGTGTTGGTTCTTCGTTTGGTTGTTCCTCACCATCAACAGGTGGCTCATCCGTGTCCATTGGTTCTCCATTTTCATCACTTCCCATTGGCGGTTGTTGTCCCATCATACCCTGCTGGTCTTGTGGTTTCTCATTACCTGTTTGTTCTAAATTGTTAAGTTTAAAAGTAAGCATTGCATCTTTTTTCAATCCTTCAATTTGTAATTCTGCTTCTTCGTAACTGAAATTAAGTATATTCTTATACATCCATTCTTTAGAAATTACTTTTAATTGGTCCATTTTTTGTACCAATTCCATTTTCATTGTCCAAAGATTAATTTTTTCTTGTTCGTATATTAATGATGGTAAAGTTAATTCTAATTCAAAATTTGTTAATTCACTATCATCAATACCTTGTGAGTATAAATGTGCAATTGCAATTTTTTCTAATCCATCAACTACAATTCTTTGTAATCTTTCAATTGTTTTTGCAAATCTCATATCCATTGCAGCTAATGTAGCCTTTGAATTACCATCTTCTAAATAACCCAAATGTTGTTTAGGTATTTTTAATGCTGCAAACATCTTATTTTTTAAGTAATCGATATCTTCCATTGGTGCATACTCTAATCCATCTAAATTTGTGATTTCAGTACCACTATCATTACCTCTAACCGGTAAATAAAAATCTTCCATTAAATTTTGAACATTATACTTTTGGTTATATTCACCTGTATCAGGATTCAAATATGGTGTTTTCTTTGATTTAGTTATTATTCTTTGAATATATTGGTCTACTTCATTTGGAGCAATACCACCTACATCAATTTTGAATATTCTTTTTTGAGGAGCTCTTACAATTCTATGAATAATCATTGCATCTTCCATCAATGTTATTTGTTTCCATAATCTTCTAGCACCTTCTAATATTGATTTTCCGTAAGGTAAAAAATTTGTGTCTGATAATAAACGGAAATGTGCAATTTCATAGTTTTCATATTCAGTTTTTTGGCCTGCTACAAATAATGATTTAGTTGCCAATGGAGTATGAACAAATTTTACAGCCTGCCAATTATTTGGGTCATATCCTTCTACTCTTGTAATTTCATATGCCGATAAAGGTTGAACCCCCACTATACCTAAGTTTTCTGCAATCTCTAAGTGTAAAAAGAAATCACCATATTTAACCATATTTCTAACCCAAGGCCATAAATTAAATTCTACATTTACAACATCATAAAATAGGTTAGTTAGGATATCTTTAATATGGTCGTTATTAGTTTTTATTTCTATAACTCTACCATATTCATTTCTACTTGTTGATTCGTCTGCATATATATCTAATGCTGATGTGATAATTGGGTCATTATCCATCGCATCATAATCTCTAAATAACTCTTGTCTTATTTGTTGATAAGCCAAATAGTTTTCAAATGTATTATTCATTGCAGATGAATGCAATCTCATATACCTATCTCTAAGATTGGTAGCTATTGCTTGAGTTTCATCAAAATCAATTACCTTTAACTTTCCACCTTGGTTTCTTACGATAACCGCTGTTGAAAAGAGTTTCTTTAACCTACCGTAAAATGAAGTATCTGCCATATTATTTTATATTACCATTTTCTACAAGACCAATAGTTTGCTTTTGTTCTAGGTCCTGGATTATCACAATGCATTCTCGCTCTGAATGATTTTCTTCTTTCTGGATTATTTTTTTTAATCACCATTCCTTTTTGTCCAAAGTTTACTTTAATAACGTTTCCTTTTGGATTCTTAACATAAACTTTAAATTTCTTAACATCACCTTGCATTGGTTTGTTAAGAGTTACCGATTTACCTTGATATTCTGCTTCATTTAAAGATTCATTATATGCTTCTTTTTCTTTAATTTTTGTTTTAAGAAAAGATATAAAATCTTCCATTTCAGCTACATCATTTTCATCAACATCATACTCATCTATATCATCATCTTCTACTTCTTCTTTTATCTTACCAAACGCCATCGCATATGGGTCAGAATAAACTTTTCCTAATTCTACTATTTGGCCATCTGCCATAGTGTGACTTGATTTACTTAAAGGTAAACCAAAAAATTCATATAAAAAACTTTTCTTCATATTAT